>Ga0247840_10011613_pt1 | contig 10677 bp, 9 predicted proteins | sample LaCruzMarch2015__FD_192404 | JGI IMG/M metagenome (GOLD analysis project Ga0247840, IMG submission 192404) | Freshwater microbial communities from meromictic Lake La Cruz, Castile-La Mancha, Spain - LaCruzMarch2015_17m | ecosystem: Environmental > Aquatic > Freshwater > Lake | place: Spain...
TCCCCAGTATCCACCACGGTCACTTTCCACGGTTCGGCCGAGCGGTGGTGGACCTCCATCGAGTTCTGTTCCATGTCGAATGTCACGTCGGACATGTGAAGGAAGTAGTTCGCGAAGTATTCCTTGATCACATACCCCTTGTAGCCCACACAGATGATGAACTCATTGATGCCGTGCGCAGAGTAGATCTTCATCACGTGCCAGAGAATCGGGCGCCCTCCGATCTCCACCATGGGCTTCGGCTTCAGGTTGGTCTCTTCACTGATGCGGGTGCCCAATCCGCCTGCTAGGATCACGGCTTTCATTTGCCTCTTCTCCCTGAGAAAGGTAATCTGTGCAAGGCTACTTTTGCCATCCTGCGGAGGAACAGGTAGCCAGCAGCGATTGGGGCAAAGAAGATTCCAGGCAAACTGCGTGCAAGAATCGCTGCACGGAGAAACCGTCCACTCAGAAGGATGTGGATATAGACCATATTTACAACAACGGAGGCGGCATCAAACAGCCGTCTCACCAGTCCAAGCGACGTCCGTTCCGGTGCCGGCCGGGGCGTCGAGATTGTGAAATGGATCCCGCCGATCCGGCTCGCATTGAAAAAGTCTCCTTCCAGCATCAGGCCATACAGAAACGCATAGCTGACAAAATCTCCCTCGATCGTGGGTAAGCGCTTCTGGTAATAAGCCGGAACCGGCCACGCCCGCAGCAGCGGCGCATATTTTGCTCCCACGTCACGATCAAAAAGTCCGTAAATAACAGAATCGGTATCAAATAATGTCTGGCGTAACACATTCCGGAGGCCGCGCTTTTCACTGCAGCGTTCTTTAACCGGTGTCCCGGTTTCATTTGTTTCGAGGGAGATTGGCACGCAGGCCGAATACTCGAGACTGGGATGACCTGGCTTCCTGGCAGCAAGAAGCTTCTCCAAAAAGTCCGCCGACCAGAAATCGTCGTCCGCAAGCCAGATGAACAGCAGGCCCGTCGCCTGCTCGAGGGCAAATCGGAAATTCCAGAACGCGCCCCGGTTTTTCTCGTGGAAGAACACGCGGGCTGCCGGGTGGCTTTCCGTGAACTTTGCGACGACCTCCCTGATCCCGGGATCGTTGCTGCCGTTGTCGCTGATAATGACCTCCAGGTTCTGATACGTCTGCCGGGCGATAGAATCCAGTGCATGACAGAGGAGATGAGGGCGCTTGTAGGACAATACGCCAACGGAAATCAAGGGCGGAGAGTTACCCATCGGTGGGAGAAAGCGCTTCGATGGCCAGATACTCGACCAGGGCTCCGTCGGCATACGTTCTGGCATGGCGCAGAATGCCCTTCATGATCAGTCCTGCTTCTGAATACATTTTGCGAGCCAATGCGGGAGACCAGAACGCAATCGGCCCATTGTTTGCCAGCGGGAGCTGTGAATCGGAGATGTTGGTAAGCGTGGCCGCATCCAGCCGCTCAGCAGGAGTCGCCCGCTCGAACATCACGGAACGGTCGGAAAGCCGGTAACAGAAAAATCTGGCCTGCGGTTTCAGCACACGGCGGATCTCGCGAAGCGCCGTTAGCGAGTCCTCCAATCCTAGATGCTGAAGGCTCACCACATCCACCACGGCATCAAACATCCCGTCGGGATATGGCAACTCCAGAAACGAACCCTGTTTCAACTCGGCAGACACGCCCCATTTGTCGCGCAGGTGATCTCCGGCAACCTCCAACCCCTTCGCACTGCTGTCCAGCCCGTGAACATCGAACCCCTCCTTCGCCATCATCCAGAGATTGGCTCCGGAGCCGCAACCAACCTCGAGGATTTTGATTTGATTCCGCGCGGGCCTTGGAATCCCGAAATAGTTGCTCCCCACAAACTGGACCAAGGCCTCGTTAGGGTATAGTCGCTGCGCGTTGAGGCCGAGGCTCTGATACTGCTGATCAAACACCTTTTGCGCGGTTTCGTGGGCGCTGCTACTCATGGGGCAACTTTCGGGTGAGGGAAAACTCCGGGAACAGGTGGGAGGAAAAACCGCTCTTGAAATCGCTGATTGAAAGTTCTTTTTCCGTCGGAGCCGGCACGTCGCCGGGATAAAACCGCCGGCCGAGTTTGAGCCAGCGGATGTTCCTCCGCCGGAATTCCTTGATCGCCGTTGCCTGCACCACATGGCCGAGCGGCTTCTGGAAAAGAGCACGATCGTAAGCTGCGACAGCGTAAAGTGCCTCGTCGCGGGAGAATTGAAAAAATCCGCCTCCGACCATTTTCTCTTTTGCATCACGCAGGACAACGAGCAGCGCCTCCCCGGCCGCAATCTGCCGAAGCTGGAGAGCCCAGGTTTCGTCGCTCCGTGTCTTCCGTCCGGAGACATCGAGGTGGAGCTGCATGAACTCCCCCCAGATCACCGGATCCGGAGTGTCGAGAACGCTCACCGCCCACTCCCGCCGCCCGGAGTTCAGGAGGGATTTGTAGCTTTTCCGGAATCCGGATTTGATCTCCGCCAGCTCCGGCCGAAGATCGAGGAAAAGTTGGTGTGTGACATGGCACTCTGCCCCCCGGCGCATCCATTCGTCATGCCAGTCTCCCAGTCCGGACCGGTCGAGAAATGGAGTCGACGCAATCGGTGCCCTGCTTCCGGATTTTCCGGACATGCGATCCACCAAATCCAGGCTTGCCCGGCACAGTCGCTTGCAGACAGATGCCGGAGTTCCCGCAGCAAACAGCGGCGGCAGGATCGGTGAGCCGTGGGAATGCAGGCTCGTCTCCTCCCCGGCAACCGTGAAGCTCAACGGCCAAACCCCGCAGGGCGTCCCATTCCAGTGCCAGATCAGTGAGCCATCGCCGCAGTCAGCACCCCCGCTCCGCAGGTAGGACAATTGGTAGGCCATGCTCTCAAACGTATAGGACACGGGCACATAGTCGCAGGCGGCGAGCGTTGCCTTCCACACCCCGGGCGATTCGGTGGACAGAAGAACCTTCTCCCCGCTCAGGTCTCCCGCTATCTCCACAATTTTCTGGATCACACCGGTCATCGTCTAGCCAATGTGCTCCCATGCAAGCGCCGTGCCCCGGCTGATGTCCCGGACGGCCATTTTCCCTAGTGTCGCATCCAGATGTTTCGGCGGCAGACCGAAACCCGGGCGAATCGCCCGAACATTGTCTTTGGTAAACTTTTCACCCTGCTTCACGTCCTCCACCACGTAGAGAGACCGACGGTATTGGAGGGATTTCTTCTCTGCTTCGTTTGGTCCGTAGCTTGCCTCCCCCAGAGCTTGCCACGCGCGTTTGGTCTCCATGACAAGCTGCGACATCTCGGCGGGCTCCATTGAAAATGCGCTGTCCACACCTCCCTCGGCACGGCTGAGCGTGAAGTGCTTTTCAATCACCGTGGCTCCGAGCGCAACGGCTGCGACAGAGACTCCGATTCCCATCGTGTGGTCGGAGACCCCGACTTCGCACCCGAACCGGTTGCGCATGTCGGGGATCGTGCTCAGATTCGTGTTCGATGCCTGGGCCGGATATGTGCTCGTGCATTTCAAAAGGATGAGGTCTCGGCAGCCGGCCTGTCGCGCTGCTTGAACCGACTCTTCCAACTCGGCCGTGGTTGCCATCCCGGTCGAAATGATCAGGGGTTTCCCGGTGGCGGCCACACACCGGATCAGCGGAATGTCAGTATTTTCAAAAGAGGCGATCTTGTAGCAGGGAGCCTCCAGCTCCTCGAGGAACGCAACGGCCGTCTCGTCGAAGGGCGAGCTGAGTGGGATGATTCCCACTTCTCTCGCGCGGGCGAAAATGGACGCGTGCCACTCCCACGGCGTGAAGGCCTTCTTGTAGAGATTGTAGAGCGACTCGCCCGCCCAAAGGCTGACAGGATCCCCGATGTGAAACTCCCGTTCGTCGAGATCGATCGTCATCGTGTCGGGCGTATACGTCTGTATCTTGATTGCGTGAGCACCCGCGCATGCAGCCACCCTGACAATTTCCAAAGCGCGCTCCAGTGAGTGGTTGTGATTGCCGGACATCTCGGCGATGACAAACGGTTCTTGTCCGGCTCCTATCTCGCGTTGAGAGATGATCATGGACTCAAATGACTGGGATTACCGTCTTGGCAAATCGTTTTTGGGACAAGACATAACCGGCATCAAGGAACATGGAAACTGATGCCTGATTTCCCTGGCGCACAGTTGCCTCGAAGGACGTCACGTCTTTTCGGTGATTGAGAAGCCAGGCTTCCGCCTGGGAAAGGAGAGCGCCCCCCAGATTTCTCCCAACCCCGCCGGGCACGCGATAGATTGAAACCTCGGCCACTCCGTTGCTCACGTCAAATCTGACAACGCCGAGGGAATCGTCTCCACGGCAACCAAGAAGCAGGATGCTATCGGGCGAGATGAGCGTTCGAGCGAACCATACTTCGTGGTCCTGCCACAAAATTGGCGCTTGATTAGTGGATGCCTCCCGCACACGGGGATCATTCCTCCAGCCAAAAATGTCTTTTGAATCCCCAGGCTTCGCCTCCCGGATGGCTATCGCTCTCCCCTCCAGGCAGCCCAGAACCCTCGCGACTCCGCGCCCATCCACCGTTCTCATACCGGTCCGGGAAATCGATTGAAGCAGAGCCGGATTCTCCAAAAGCCCCAGCAGATGCGCATGGATCGAGTCGGTGTCGGGATTCTCGATCTGTGGTGAGTAAATCAAACCGAGAATCGCGAGATCCTGAAGCTGATGGATCTGATTGTCGGCTGTCGGAATTGCGAATGTCGGCAATCCCAAACTCATCCGTTCCCAGACAGCTGTCCCACCCGCTCCAATCGACAAATCCGCAGCGGCCATGAGTTCGGCGATGCGACTCGTTTCCACATGACAGGAAAAGCCGAGTGACGAGCAGGTCGACTGAATTTCATCCCGAAAAGGATGAAGAGTCCCAATAACCACATCAACCTTGAGATTTTGCTGGGTGATCGAGGAGAGGGCTTTCAACGTCTTTCCGGTGAAATTGCGTTCATCGATGCCTCCGAAAAAAACCAGCAGACGGTGAACCGTTCCCTCACGAGCGGATACTGTCTCTCGCTGAGAACCAAACTCCCGCCGCAGCAAGGCATGGCGCGGTCCCATCAACATCTGGCAACCCGGTGGCGTTCTTCCCTTATAGCGAGCAGGGCTTTCAGAGTGGAGATTCTGATCCAGAAGGAGGGCGCAGTTGTGGTTTCGATCGGCGAGATCGTCAATCGCGAAAATATTTTTCGCCCGCGGGCGGAGCGAGGTTTCCCAGCGTTCGTCAAGCGCGTAGTGGTCGACGACGAGCCAGTCGAAGGGCAGGTCGTGAAGTGCTTCGATGCAGGCCCGGGCGTCCTCCTGCTGCGAGGTCCCCAACCATGCGGAGTGTGCCAGGTCGCCATCCACGACGCCGTCACCTGGGCCGAGCGGGAGGAGGGTGTGTCCTCTGGAATCCAGCAACACGTGCAGGTGTTCCGGCAGATTCCGGCAGAGGAATCGCGAGGTGCCTCCGCGTTCCTTCAGCGCATCCGCCAGGGTGAGGCACCGCATGAAGTGGCCGGTGCCGATCCGGCTGGAGGCGTCAACGCGGAAGGCGATGTTCATTTTTGTTGTGATTTTACAGATTCTCCTGACGGCTTCCGGAAAATCGGCAGACAGGGTTAGCGCTGTTGCTTTTTTCTTTTGATCGTGTGCTTGAATTTCAAGACCGCGAAGTTGAGTTCAAGGGAGGTTTCGGTGTCACTGGTCTGCAATTCCTCGTCAAAGATGTCGGACACGATTTCGCCACTCCTCTGCATAAGTGTTTTCTGCATCGCATCATCCTTGACAACGGAGAGTGTTTTGATCGTCCGGGACAGCTCTCGGATTTTTGCAAAAGTTTCGATGATCGCAAAAGTTGCCTTTGTTGCCTTTGGGCTCTTAAGGATTGTCGCGAGCATATAGAGGCCCCGCTCGGGGAAACCAATGGGGAGTTTCACCTTGCCTCCCCGGTTTGAAGTCGAAAATTTCGACTTCAAAGCAGCCCACTCGTTTTTGGTAAGTTGGAGGAGATATCCATCCGGAAACTTCTCCGGATTATTTTTTACGGCCTCGTTGATTCGCTTGGTGTCCACTCCATAGATGCGCGCCACATCGCTATCGAGCAGAACTTTCTGGCCTCGAATCTCAATGATGGACTCTTGAATCTTATCAATGCTGATGGGGTTGTTCATAAAAACCTTCCTTCCGCTAATTCAACCGGGCGAACCCGCCGTGGCAGACGGGTCCCTTCAGGAGGGCACCCACATCCCGCCCGTCCTCGCATTCGCGGATGAGGGCGAACACGGGATCCAGCGCCTCGAAGTAGCGGGCCACAACATCCGGCGTGTGGTCGGTGCAAACATATACGCTGTTGCCCGCGAGGATGCCTTTTTCCAGCATTTCCTGCGTGATCAGCGTTTTGTAGGCCAGTGACCGCGGGCTCTTGATGGTGAACCCCGTGAGTGCCGGGAGGCCCCATTGTTCCAGCGTCAGCCCGTGCTTGTCCGCGAGGCCCCGCCATTTCGCGCGGATTTCCTTGCCGGTCCGGGTGATGGTTTCCCAGGATTTTTCACGTTCCATGACCTCGAGGGTTTTGAGGGCGGCGGTGGAGCCGATGCGCTCGGTCCAGAATGTGCTCGATATGAATGTGGACTGCGTGGCTTCCATGACCTCACGCCGGCCAATCGTCGCGGTGATCGCGTAACCGTTTCCGAGCGCCTTGCCAAACATTGCCATGTCGGGTTCGACGCCAAATTTTTTGTGGAGGCCGCCGAATGTTTCTCGGAATCCCGATGTGCATTCGTCGAAGATGAGCACGATGTTCTTCTCTATGGCCAGCGCCCGGACTTTTTCCAGAAATCCGTCTTCGGGCCCACAATTTCGCGACACCTCCATCTTGATGACGCCGATGTCCTGGGCATTCACCACCGCCTCCAATTCCGGGAAATTATTGTAGTTGAACGGGAAGACCGTCCCGCGAAGGCTGCGGGGCACACCATTGGGTTCGAGTCCGGGCAGCAGGTGCCCGTCCAGGCTTTTGTCGTCACCAAGATTGGCCGAAAGATACCAATCGTGCCATCCGTGATAACCGCAGACCGCGACTTTGTCTTTGCCGGAAGCCGCGCGGGAAATGCGGATGGCAATCGCATTGGCCTCCCCGCCGGAGCGGGCGAACCGGACCATATCGGCCCACGGATGAAGCTCGACCAGCTTCTCCGCAAGGTAAACCTCCTCCGGGCAGTTCAGCGTCGACATGTTGCCGGCTTGCACGGTCCTCATCACGGCCTCATCCACTTCCGGATGCCCATAGCCGAGGATATTGGTGCCGATGCCCATGATCGACATGTCGATAAATTCCCGGCCATCCAGATCCCAGACTTTGCACCCCTTCGCCTTGCTGAAGTAAGCCGGCCATTGGTCCGGCAGGAACATTTCCGCCCGCTTGGAGAGGAGCATATTTCCTCCCGGAATGACGTGCTTCGCGCGCTTCCACAGCTTTTGTCCCGTCCCTGTCACTGCTCCCTCGTTTCGCGTCACCTTCTGGTTCGCATCAAAAATCTGCGGATGGCTTCTCTGGAGGGCAAGCACGCTCTGCCAGGGAAAATGAATGTCCGGTGCGAAGTGGGCGAAAATCCGTTCCATGACCTCGAAATCCGCCGGCTCGTCAACGACCCAGCGGAGTGCGGAAAGATCCTCGCTGTGTTGCAGGGCAGCCTGCCGGAAGCAACCTCCCTCGCGAATATACGAAGTGACATGCTCGCGGTCGAATGCCCGGCGGGCCTCAAGGGCCGCACGTTCCAATGCTGGAAAGCCAAAGACTTCGATGTCCAGCCCATCGGGATAGGTGAGGGGCACAACATTGCTGAAATATTCCACGCCGGACTTTTTGAACTGGCGCACACATTCATCGACGAGGGCTGGATCCACGAGCGGACAGTCACCGGTGATGCGGATGATCACGTCCGCCGAAGTCGCTTTGGCAGCTTGAGAGTATCTGTCCAGGACATCATTTTCACTGCCTTGGTAACACGGATAGCCAAGGCTGCTCACATGATCCGCCAAAGGCAGATTGCGGGAATCTTCCGAAGTGGCGACGATGATCGCATCCACCTCCCTGGCCCTTGAGAGCCGAGCCAGCAGGATTTCGATCATCGGCTTGCCGCCGATGGGTTTCATGACCTTGTTCGGGAGACGGGTGGAGCCCATGCGGGCCTGGACGATGGCGACAGTTTTCATATTCGGGACCAAAGCGATGGATTTAGCAAATCTGGATCTTCGGCGAACAGGTTGTCAGCCACTGGAGGAAGCGCGCCCTCTGCGGCAGCGCAGATGTCCTTGAGCTGCCGCAAGCTGTCCACCCCGACAATGACTCTTTCGATCTCAGGAAAACCCATGGAGAACCGCACGCACGCTTCCAGAGGAGTCAGGCGGTTGTACTCCAGCCAGCTCCACCATGCGGACCAGAGCGGAGCCCACCTTGAGAACTTTTCCGGGCGGGTGGCATCGGGCATCAGAAGCAAACCTTGAAGGAAGATTGAGCGCACATGAATTTCCACACCGGTTTGCGCCAGGCGGCTCATCCAGCCTGACGTGATCATCCGGCGATCAAAAATGGAAAACGGTGCCTGGACGATTCCGAAATCATAGCGCGGAATCAGGGCATCCAGTTCTGATGGGTCGTAAATCGAAATCCCGATCTTGTTGGTAAGCCCGATCCTGCGAAGATGGTTCAGGGCCGCAAATATCGCATCCCCACCAGGAGTCAGAAGATCCTGCGGTTGGTGGAGCAAAAGCCCGTGAAGTTGTGGGATCCCCAACCGTGTCAGCGATGCCCTCACCATGGACTCCATCCATGCCTGAATGTCAGTGCATCCTTCCGGTGCGGCACCGACTTTTGAAACGGCGTGCCAGCCGGAAATCTTCGCCCGCCCGAGCACGGCCTCGCTGTCCCCGTATGCCATCGCGGTGTCCAGCGTGTCGATCCCGCATCCGCGGGCATGCAGCAAAATCTCGCGAACTTCGGATTCGGGTGTCTTGCCCTCCGTGTTTGCAACCCCATAGGGAAGTCCGAACTGGACGGTGCCAAGAGCAAGTTTCACAGGAACAGGGCTTTCTCCACTGCGTCGCACACCTGGTCCTGCTGGCCGTCGGTCATCGCGGAATACATGGGAAGACTGATTGCCTCGGTGTAGTAGCATTCGGCTTCCGGAAAATCGCCCGCATGAAATCCCATCCGTTCGTAGTAGGGCTGAAGATGAACCGGAATGTAATGCAGATTCACTCCGATACCCGCCTCGCGCAGCGACTTGAAAATTCTCAGATGGCGGCAGGGATCTCCGGGAACCCTGATCACGTAAAGGTGACGCGCGGACCGTGCCTCCGGAAGTTGATAGGGTAACGTTAAAGGTAGTCTGGCAAGCCGTTCATCATACCGGTCAGCCAATTCGTTGCGACGCGCGACAAATTCCTCAAGCCGCCGCATTTGGCTCACTCCCAGCGCCGCCTGAATGTCAGTCATCCGGTAATTGTATCCCAGCTCGAGCTGCTGGTAATACCATGGCCCGTCGGGAGGGCGCGTCATCCGCTCCGGATCGCGGGTAATGCCATGACTGCGCAGGCCTTCCATCCGGCCGGCAAGTGCCGCATCATTTGTCACTGCCATCCCCCCCTCCCCGGTGGTGATGATTTTTACCGGGTGAAAACTGAAAACGGTGATGTCGCTAAATTGGCAGTATCCAACGGGACGCTGCTGGTATGATCCGCCAATCGCATGCGAAGCGTCCTCAATGATCCGGAACCCATACCGTCGCCCCAGATCCGCGATGGCCTCCATATCGCACGATTGCCCGCAGAGATGAACAGGAATCACGGCTTTCGGGAGGCAGCCCCTCTGTTCGGCGTGGGCCAATTTCTCGGCAAGCCGGTCAGGGCTCATGTTGTAGGTGACAGGGTCGATGTCCACAAAGTCCACCGATGCCCCACAGTAAAGCGCGCAATTTGCGCTGGCCACAAAGGTGACGGGAGACGTCCAAACCCGATCGCCGGGTCCGATCCCGAGAGCCAGGCAAGCAACATGCAGGGCGCTCGTCGCACTGTTCATGGCGAACGCGTGTTGCGCCCCGCAGCGGGATGCCACCGAACGCTCAAACGCGGGAACCATCGGTCCCTGAGTGAGAAAATCGGACTCCAGCACTTCTGTCACCGCTCGGATGTCGTCCGCGTTAATGTCTTGGCGGCCGTAGGGGATCATCTTAGGAAATGAGACCCGCGGATGGAAACGGATTCGAGCAGGTGTCTCCTCTGGTAGAAAGTAATCACCGGACCTTCGAGAGTACTGAAAATATGGTTAAATCTCATACCTCGGCGTCTTCTACTCACTGTCAAACCGTGTCTATCCGTGGTTCCGCTTTTTTCAACCATCGGTAGGCACACAAGTTTAAAAACCTACCGCGGAAAAGAACCTCTTATCCGTTAAAGTTCAAGTTAACTTCCCGTCCTGAATGCCGATCGGAGTGAAATCGATATGCTTGTAATAGGAAGCCATTTCTTCGATCCGACGATGAACCGCAGGCGGAAGGGCCTTGCCCCGCCCGGAAACAGCCTTATTTTTAAGAGTCTCTTTCCCTTTAACCGCTTCAACAATTTCCCCTGCTTCCTTCGTCATCGGAATCCCAAATTTATCATGAATTGAAGCA
>Ga0247840_10011614_pt1 | contig 10674 bp, 10 predicted proteins | sample LaCruzMarch2015__FD_192404 | JGI IMG/M metagenome (GOLD analysis project Ga0247840, IMG submission 192404) | Freshwater microbial communities from meromictic Lake La Cruz, Castile-La Mancha, Spain - LaCruzMarch2015_17m | ecosystem: Environmental > Aquatic > Freshwater > Lake | place: Spain...
TGCCGAGAACCTTCTGCTTCAATTTCGACGCCTAGGATAGATGCAGAGCGAGTAACTATTTTAGTGAGGTCGTCCACCTCATAAAAATCAACCCGCTCTACAATACCGAACCTGTCCCTAAGTGGAGCTGTGAGGAGCCCTGTTCGCGTCGTCGCACCAACGAGAGTAAACCGGTTGAGCGATAATTTGACGCTCCTCGCAGCTGGACCTTGGCCGACAATTATGTCTATCTCAAAATCCTCCATTGCCGGATACAACAGTTCTTCAACGATACGAGGCATACGGTGGATCTCATCCACAAACAGCACAGAATGTTCACTCAATCCCGACAAAATAGCGGCCAAGTCACCAGGCCTCTCAAGCACAGGGCCGGAAGTAGATGTGAAAGATGCCCCAAGCTCTGCCGCAACAATTGAGGCTAATGTCGTCTTACCCAACCCTGGGGGGCCGTAGAGGAGAACATGATCGAGTGCCTCGCCTCTTGTTTTCGTGGCCGAAATAGCAATGGACAAATGATCACAGACTTTGCGTTGTCCCACGTATTCACTAAAACGCCGAGGTCTTAATGATAGAGGGTCCCTGTCCTCCTTTGTCACCTCTCCAGCTAGCAGCCAGTTGCGCTCAAAGTGAACATCTGTCTCGTCGGGTTGCTGAGTCAAATTGACCTCATTGTAATCTTACATTCTAAGCCATCGTGTGTGTTGTTGCGCCCACAGCAGTCAATACGCAAGGGTAATGCCTCAAACTTGATTCGGCAACCGCCGAATCAAGGACTAGCTATACCCGCACCTTAATGCAGATCTCTGATTTAACGCTTTCTGCTAATTTTCGGTTGGCGCCTGGACATATCACATAAAACCTAGATCTCTCGGGGCGTCACGTGATATAAAAGATCCGTGTGCGGGGTGGAGTAGGTCGTTACTGGTTCTAACGTCAAAAAACAAGTAGCAGAAAAAAATCATGTTATCTAGAACACTCCGTGGTTTTGCCCTAGTAGGAACTTTGTCTTTGGCCATCGCGGTGGTTGAACCTGGTTCGCTCAACAAGGTATCTTCCATTTCTTCTCACGTGCCAAAAAAAATCTCTTTAGCTTCATTTAATTTAGGATCGAGCCACAAGCTAGACACTTCTATAATTCGCTGGTGCACGGAGTCACATCCTGTACCATTTTATGCGTCGCGCACATCCTCGCCTGTGGGTTACAGCGAATGCGGAAATGTGTTAGCCGATCGGTCCTGTTCCCCTGAGGGAGATAGGTTTTTTTCTTTCTCCGAGAAGGCAGAGACGGGTCCACTTGAATGCCGATCCGGTTTAGCCAAACTCTTTGTCTGATTTGCTGGAAGCAAGGTAGGTGTGCTGACGTAAAAAGGCGGTAACGGTTAAACCGAGTTACCGCCTCTCTTGCGTCTACGTCTATGGGCCCCAACTTACCAAGGACCTCAACGATTACAAATGGCAGGGCTCAACCTTAAAATGAATGTTTACTTAGGTGCTGCGCCCGTAACTACTGATTAAGTGTGGGCCGTGCCCTATACCCATCTCGAAGAAAGGGGGGCTCTCGAACCGGCCGATTTGACATATAATGTGTCACACCTTGCCCGCACTTAATGAGTATTTACCCATTACTAACGGGAACGTGAAATCCGCAACGTTATGCTTTAGATGCAAACGTTGCGGATTGGCCAAATTCTTAGAGCACTAAAAGCCAGCTCTCCTAATCTCGTCGCTTGACTGTTCCTCATACTTCTTAAAATTCGCTTGGAACAAAGACGTCAGTTTCATAGCTGTCTGTTGATATCTTTCCTTGTCATTCCATGCTTGGCTTGGAGTCAGAAGTTCTGAGGGAACACCTGCACATTCCAAAGGCACAGTGAGACCAAAGATTGCGTCCTGTGCTGTTTTCGCCTTAGCAAGAGAGCCATCATGAATAGCATCGACTATAGCCCTTGTGTAGCGCAGCTTGATTCTGGAGCCAACTCCATGTGAACCGCCAGCCCAGCCGGTGTTGATCAACCACGCTTGAGACCCATGAGCCCGAATCTTCTCTGCCAGCATCTCCGCATATTTAGTTGGGTGCCAAACTAAAAATGCAGCTCCAAAACAGGCGGAGAATGTTGCCTCTGGTTCGTTTACGCCGTCCTCTGTGCCTGCCACCTTAGCTGTATACCCACTTAGGAAGTGATACATCGCCTGAGATGGGGAAAGTTTACTCACCGGTGGTAGGACTCCAAAAGCATCACAAGTTAATAAGATAATATTTTTCGGATGCCCACCGACACACGGGATTTTGGCGTTGGAGATCGCTTCGATCACATAGGAGGCACGTGTATTCTCTGTGATTGATATGTCGTGGTAGTTAACTTCTCTTGTATCAGGATCCAGAACCACATTTTCAAGAACCGATCCAAAATGAATAGCTCGGAAAATCTCCGGCTCGGACTCTGCTGTAAGACCAACACATTTTGCGTAACAACCACCTTCGATATTGAATACCCCCTTCTCAGTCCAGCAATGCTCATCGTCACCGATTAGCTTCCTCCTTGGATCTGCTGAGAGCGTGGTCTTGCCAGTTCCAGATAAACCAAAGAACAGGGAGACATCCTCTTTTTCTCCTTCATTCGCAGAGCAATGCATAGAGAGAACCCCATTTTTGGGCATAATGTAGTTCATGATTGTGAAGATACCCTTCTTCATCTCACCGGCATATTCAGTTCCCAAAATCACGAATTCTCCCCGTTCAAAGCTCAGGCATACACTCGTTTCAGATGTCATATGATGAGTGTATTTGTTGGCAGGAAAAACTCCGGCATTGTAGACGACGTAATCGGGGTCTCCAAAGTTTGCTAACTCTTCTTTCGTAGGGCGGATCAACATGTTGTTCATAAACAACGCATGGTAGGGTCGTGTGCAGATAATCCGGACCTTAATTCTGTGGTCGAGATCCCATCCGGCAAACCCGTCAAACACGTAGATCTTTTGCTGGATATTGAGGTAAGCAAGAGCCCTCTCTCTGTTAACAAGAAAGGTCTGCTCATCTATCATCACGTTAACTTTCCCCCACCATATGTTTTCAGCGCTATCTGGGTGCTGGACGACGCGCTTATCTTTTGGACTTCGGCCTGTCTTTTTCCCCGATGTCACAGCCAGCGCTCCAGAAGAGGATATATGCGAACCCGGTTCTAAGTGAATTGCATGTTCATAGAGAGCAGCTGGTGAGAGATTCCGATGAACATCTGTTACGTTTATACCGTGTTTTTCCAACAATAAATTCATAGTGCGACACAGCTCCATGTTGTGAGTTTATAGTCCTGTATACTATTTACAGCCCCGGAACAGGGCTCTTCGATAACCTTAGACGACTCAAGACATGCTGATGGTTCTGATTTCTTGCCGCTCACCATTTCCTAGTCGTTCAACTTCTCTCAAAATCCTAATACAGGACAGGCACTATATAGCCAGCCTGCACATCGGGCCATATAAAAAGTGAACGGCCACCCCCTGCTTAATGACAGAAAGATCGACTCGCAGCAGAAGATAATTTTGCAAGTAGCTCTTAGGATATCGCAGTAATTGCATTTAAACGGAGGATTTCACGTGCCGCCCTTAGGATATCGATATAGCTTACGATGCCAACGAGCTCATCTGCTTCTGGGTCCATGACGGGGAATGCTCCCATTTTTTGTTCAGCCATTAAGTCTATAACTTCTTTAATCGGCATATCCGGAGTAACCGCCATGACGTCATCTTGGACGATGTCTTCGAGATTCGTTTCTAGATGAGCCTTGGCTTGCGCTGGGAACAATTTAGCTTGGTCTATTGGCAGCATATGGCCGCGTAAGTCTCGCTCACTGATAATACCGATTAGCTGGCCATTTTTTGTAACTGGCAGGTGGCGATAGTCACCCTCTATGAACTTCATTAGGGCCTCACCCACTGTGCTATCAGCTTCTAATGTTTCCGGATTAGCAGTCATAACCTCTCTAACAATCACAACAACCTCCTGAGCGTATTATAGAACGGTGAAAGCAAAATTCTCTTCATACAGACAATCGAGAACCTCACCACCGGAAGGAAGTGCGTGATCGCATAAAAAAGAGGCGAAGAAACAACCACGTCACCCGACCAACGGCAGGCTATCACGCGACTCTTGGACGATACAAGATAGTCTTTTTTGTGAAGTGAGCAAAAGCGGTTTATCCCAATTGCGTTCCTGTGTAGGCGCTAATCGAGAATGAGCAGAAAGCGCCAGATGAGAGATCTGCATTAAGGCGTGGGGATGCCATCACACGGAGGAAGGCGTATAGAGACAAAGAAAAAAGAGCCGGTGTTGAGGCTCTGTGAGTTGCTGCGATAGAAGAGAGAGTGGATGCGATCAACATTGTATGTCTCTTATATGCAGAGGTCTCTTATGATTTTTTCTTGCCATGCCTTCGATATGACGGTCCTTCCCATGTTAAGAACATTCCGTTGATATTTAGCCGGTCTAGTGTTGCCGAGGCAGCAGAGCCGGAGAAGATAGAACCCCAGTGTTTTGAGATAAGATTTGTGGTGATGATAGTAGGCAAAAGCTCAGAGCGTTTTGCGACGATTTGGTTAATGATGTCGGTGTCTTCCTTTGGATAGAATGTGTATACGAGTTCATCTATGCAGAGGACTCTTACGGATTTGCTGAAGTAATCGATTTTGCCCGAGCACGATGGTGCTTTGTGGATCTTTGAGATGAGGTCAAAAGCTGTGGTGAAGTAGACCTGATGCCCTTGCTGTATTGCGTCATAGCAAAGAGCTTTTGCAAGATGGGACTTGCCTATTCCAACGTCGCCAATGAGCACCAAGTTTGCAGCTGACTCAACCCAAGGAGATGAGCGAAAGGAGAGGATGTCGTGACGAGGCACCAACTCGTTGAATTTCCAGTCGAACTGTTCGAATGTGCGCAGTTGTTGTTTTTGCAATCCGCACAAAACGAGTAGGCCCGATCCAGTATTATAGAATCATCTCTGAACTACTTAGCGATCTCAGAATTTTCTCAGGCATCAACTTAGCTTTGTTCTTGGTAATTGGATTTATTCTTTATGGTCGAGCAGGAGCTACAATGGCAGTAGTGCTACCTGCGGGATTACTTTTCATTGCAACTGTTGCAAGTATAGCAATCTATATTTTCGGGCAGAATTGGTTTTACACCTTGGTGTTTCGCAACTATATGGGTTGGGGATATTTGACATATGTGGGGGTTATTTTTGGCTTTCTTTTGGATATAGTGTTTAACGGAGCGTCGATCACAACAAGTATCGTAGAAGCTATCCGATAGTTCTTTAACGGTATTTTAGAATGTTGTGCTGGGTCTTGAATATTTTTGCCGTCGTAGCTCAGTTGGTAGAGTGAGTGATTCGTAATCACTAGGTCGTGAGTTCGATTCTCATCGACGGCTTATGATTTTACAATTTTGAATTTATGGAACAAGAGACACCGCAAGATATTGGAGGAACTAAACATCGAGAACGATGGAGCTTATTGACGTGCTTTTGGACGGCGATTGTCATCATTTTAATTGCAGCAACCTCTGTTATTGTCTTGCTGCACAAACCTGTCTGGGTGGAACTTGAGACACTGGCATTAGTTGTTGGTATCTTAATGACAATTTTTTACACCTATGTGCTGTATCACGGAATACACTTTTCAAAAGATGAGACGCTTACATTCGGAAAAGCTATTGGGAATCCTCTAGACCTAGCAGATGGATCTATGAGTGGAGAGTTCGGTCATTTCACAGCAGCAGGCGCAAGTGAAGGACCTGCGGAATTACTTCTCGGTCTTGTGTTGGATATTGTAGTTTTCATATTTCTTACGATTGTTCTCAGCTTGCTTTTATGGCTCGGCATTAATCTTTTTGTAGCTGGTGTCATTGCAATATCAATACCTCTATTTTACATTTTCAAGAGATCGGTTTTCTTTGTGATGCGGCACGTTGATGAGTGTAATGGAAACGTTCTTGCAGCATTACGATATGGCGTTGCATATGCTGTAGTTAAAACCCTAACTCTGTGCTTAATCATTTTCGGATCACACGAGTTGGCGACCTTCATAAAGATAAATTTTCTAGGAAGTTAGGTTTCTGGATTTGTGTCGGTTTTGTGTCAGTTCGGAAGCTGATTGCTTGTAGCTGTATAACCTATCGATCATTAAGCTATTTTTCAAACGAGTTTGGACAAGCAACAAATTCGTAATGAGAGGGTCACGTGTTCGACTCACGTAGATGGCTTTGGTCCTTTCCTAACCCCTCAGTTCCTCACAAAGTGATGTCATCTATTTGTGTCAATCAGAGCAAATAGAACCACTCGAATCGACGAAACCATTACGCTTTTGCCATGCGGAAACGGCTAGCTTGATACAAGCGCGCTTGTATGGACAGATTAGCACAGGAAAGGGATTGCAGGGATCCACTCTATGCAGGTGAACACTGACCTTGTTTAAAAGTAAATGGACGAAACTCTGTAGCCTTTTGGCCCAAGGATAGTAGGAAAAATTCCCCACATTTGCTAGTACGAGAGAGGAAGCAAATCAGAAGACTTGACTAAGGCAGCTCAGAAAAGAAATTTGGCGGGCGTTTTCTTCGCCCGCCAAAAGTTCAAGATGCGTTTTCAGTGATGTAATTGATTGCATCACCAACTGTTTGAATTTTTTCCGCATCTTCATCGGAAATTTCTATGTCATATTCTTCCTCCAAAGCCATAACCAACTCGACTATGTCGAGTGAGTCGGCTCCAAGGTCCTCGATAAAAGACGCTTCTGGTTTTACATCTTCAGCAGCTACATTCAACTGCTCAACGATGATTGCTTTTACCCTCTCAGCGGTATCAGCGTTTGACATGCTCACTTCTCCCTTTATAGATGAACATCGCACCTAACTCATGCCTCAGAAAAAATCATAATTTCAGAGGCGCTGAAATCAAAAACAGCCTAACAAAGCAGAACAAGGAACTATGCCCCTGCTGTATTCCTACTCAACTAGACTAAACATACATCCCACCATTTACCCCAAAAACTTGGCCAGTAATATAGGAGGATGCATCAGACGCCAAGAAAACCACAACACCAGAAATATCTGATACTGAGCCCAAGCGCCCTAGCGGTATCCGGGACAGCGTATCTTCCACCTGCTGTTCATTAAGACCAGCAGTCATGTCAGTCACAACATAACCCGGAGCTACCGCATTAACCGTAACACCCCTACTGCCCAACTCCAAAGCCATGCTTTTGGTTAAGGCGATTAAGCCACCTTTGGATGCGGAGTAGGCAACTTGTCCCGCATTGCCAGTCTGCCCAATAACGGAACTAATATTGATAATCCTGCCAAAACGGCGCCTCATCATTACCTTAGCCGCCGCCCTGGCGCAATAAAAAGACCCGGATAAATTCACATCAAGTGTTTTCTGCCAATCGATATCTTTGCTGCGCACCAATAACGAGTCAATTGCGATACCAGCATTATTCACCAAGATGTCGAGCTTCCCGTGTTTTTCAACGATAGACTTAATAGCAGCATCTACCTCTTGGGAATCCGCCACATCAAACTTAAGGATCTCAGACTGGAAGCCTTGCGAATCAAGCTCCTCCTTAAGCTTACATGCCGCCGATTCACTATGTGAATAATTTATGTATGTGTATGCCTGACAAGCACACATCGCCCTGGCTATATCAGCACCAATGCCTCGGCTTGATCCAGTAACTAGAGCGATCTGACCAGAGAGCGCAGTAGGTGAAAACACATTCGGTGTTCGTGAATTTTTTTGTTCCATTCGACTGTCGTTCCAAAATGAATTGGTTGCTTGTAACGGGAATGACTCGATTGTCTTCAAGATGGCAGTTGAGATTGCTGCGCAATAGCGTATCTACTCCGATCACTCGGAGTGGCTTTACAATCACAGGAACTCTAACGAGACAAAGTCAGACAAGAGACGCCGGTCGACCCCACAAACAGAATTTCTGCTATTTGCCTATCATCCCTGGAGGTCTACGAAACATCCCCTCCAGCCGCACGGGGAACCACATTACAATACAGCCCCCCCTGGACATCAAACAACTCTTCTAACTGACCGAGCTGCTCAGCGATCTTATCTGTCATGCGACTGACAGCAAAAGAGTGCGCCAAACGGACAGCACTTAATACCGCTCTGCTATCCGAAGAACCGTGCAAAACCAAGGCCAGCTTTCGCAGACCAAGGAGCGGAGCACCGCCTTGAGCCGTGTAGTCTAGCTTTTCATGAAACACTTGCCGCAATATGCCCTTGGCAAAAAACAAGCCCAACCGATTCTTCAAGGACTTAGCCCCTTCGATCTTCATCTGCTCTACCATCAGCCTCACACACCCTTCCATCGCCTTGATCACGAGATTGCCGACAAAGCCATCACATACGACAACATCAGCGGCACTGGTGGTCACATCTCCACCCTCGACATATCCGACGAAATTTATTCCTTTGAGAGTTTGAAGCTCAGTTGCAGCAGCCCTAATAACGTCATTTCCCTTAGTTGACTCCGCTCCATTGGAGAGCAATGCGACCTTTGGTTTCTCGAGTCCGTATAGAGAATTCGAATATACAGAACCCATTACTGCAAATTGAACGAGATTATGTGCATGGCAATCAACATTTGCGCCAGAATCAAGAATAACTGTCGAGCGCGCACCCGCTACGGGAATCAATGCTGCAATTGCTGGCCGTTCTACCCCCGCGATCAATCCACACCTGAGCGTCCCTGCCACCATCATCGCACCGGAATTGCCTGCACTAATGACGGATGAGGCTTCTCCGGCTTTAACCAAGTCGTAGGCGACTAACAGAGAGGACTTGGTCTTTCTCCTCACCGCTCGACTTGGGGACTCGTGCATTTCTATGATTTCTGGTGCATCAACAACACGCAAACCTAAGCCATCCGCTCCAAGCCCGCGCAGACTGTCGCGGACCTGTGCTTCTGGGCCGACCAAGACGCTCTCGACACCGAGCTGTTTCAAGGCCTGGACTGCACCCTCTACAATAACCGAAACACCTTTGTCACTGCCGGCTGTATCCACAGCAACAGGAGGCACTTTGCCATGAGAAGAGGATTCTTTGTTGCTCACGAGGCCTACCATTGACAGTTGTTGAAATTCAACAGGGGAACGTCGTTTACTAGACTATGATAGCGTAACGACGACCCACAAAATTAGAATGTCACAGAGCGAAAGGGAGAAAAGAATCAGTTAAGACTCTTTAACTAACCTGCCGCGATACTGTCCACAGGATGGACAAGCTCTGTGCCTAAGGACCCTTGCACCACAGTTGGGACACGCTTGGGGGTATATAGGGGTAAGGCTATCGTGAGATCTGCGCATATTTCTTCGGGACTTAGATGTCTTTCTCTTTGGAACCTGCATGGCACTACACTGTTATATTGGGAATGTTGATTTAATTAGACTCTTGATAGTCTCTCACCGACGGCAACCTACTATATAGGACAGCCAATTATAAAGGCAGATTAGGCGTATAGATTATTTGCGGTGGTCGGTCAACACACTTTGTCTTTTTTGGTGGGGCGAGGTATAGCCGGAATCGTAACCGCTCAAGTGCTAGATAGTTCCTGTCCTGAAGCCATGATTTTGAGTCGAGGTTGGGAAAACGGGAATTTTCATTCGTGATGGGTATAATCTCCCCTTCTTCGAAGATCCGCCAAAAGCGGGGTTTCAGGACAGGAACTAGATAAGTCAACCACTTGCGCTAGAGGTTCAAGCAGGGCGAGTTGAGTCGGATAGACAAAACCATTAGCCAGAGGACTATAGGAGCTACTTGCAAAATTAGCTTCGTTGCGAGAAAGGCGAGATTTGAGCCTAGGGCAAGGAAGCGAGGTCAAAAAAACCGCAGGCGTATCCTCTTGGATACGTTGAGGATTTTTTTGACTTCGCTGACGCGGCCGTAGGCCAAAGATCGACTTTCTCAGTAAGAAGATAATTTTGCAAGTAGCTCTATAGTTCTAGTTCTTGTCCCTAAAGCTGCGTACCTCTCGGGTTTTGCGATATGAATGCTTACTGCTTGTGGACATATGCACTGGCAGTCTATTGATGAGTTAATGGTTTTTGATGAGTTAATGGTTTAAATCTTCAAATAAGAAGGAGTCAAAATGGGCCTAAATAAAGTGCTTTTGTTAGGGCATTTGGGAGCAGATCCTGAGCTTCGATTCACACCGACTCAGAATCCTGTCTGCAACTTAAATGTTGCCACCGGAGAAAAGCGCAAGAATCAGGACGGAGAGTGGGTCGACCATACAGAATGGCATCGGGTCGTCGTCTGGGGTAAGCAAGCAGAAAATTGTGCCAACTACTTGGCTAAAGGTCGACAAGTCTTTGTTGAAGGTCGTATTCAGACCAGGAAGTGGCAAGACCAAGAAGGCAACACGCGATACGCCACTGACATTGTCGCCAATAACGTCCAGTTCATTAGCGCTGGCAAACAGGATGCTGCGAGTGCCGGCCCGTCTATGGATGAAGACTATGGGCAAGATTCGTCGCAACTCTCGCCACAACCGACCTCGACTCCGGTAGGACGTAAGCCCGTGAAACAATCAGAGCCCATATCCCTCGATGATGACGATATTCCGTTTTAGTCGAGTTTGTTTTGGCTCGGCGTTACCGCCTAGCGAGGGAAT
>Ga0247840_10011634_pt1 | contig 10658 bp, 19 predicted proteins | sample LaCruzMarch2015__FD_192404 | JGI IMG/M metagenome (GOLD analysis project Ga0247840, IMG submission 192404) | Freshwater microbial communities from meromictic Lake La Cruz, Castile-La Mancha, Spain - LaCruzMarch2015_17m | ecosystem: Environmental > Aquatic > Freshwater > Lake | place: Spain...
CAAAAGTAGTCACCACTAGTACTGGCAATATCCTCATCAAGAAGCTATCCGACAATTCTACGGTAGAAACGATTGACGTGACCTCAGGTCAAGTAACATGAGGCGGAACAAATACTATCACCATCAATCCTTCTGTGACACTCGATAACTCAACAGAGTATTATGTTCAAATAGACGCTTGAACAGTCCAGGATATAGCAAACAGATCATTTGCTGGTATTGCTGACAATACGACATGGAACTTCTCAACAATTGCGGATTTAATACCTCCAACCATTCAGTCCCTTTCTCCAGCAGACAATTCTACTGGTGTGAGTACAACAACGGATCTTACCATAACTTTTTCAGAAATTGTCTCTGCAGGAACTGGTAATATTATTATCAAAAAGAGATTAGATAATTCTTTTGTTGAAGCCATTGATGTCACTTCAGGTCAAGTAACATGAGGCGGAACAAATACTATCACCATCAACCCTTCAGTAGCATTGGGCTCTTCAGCAGGATATTATGTTCAAGTAGCTGCCGGAGCTCTCAAAGATGCGGCAAACAACCCATTTGCGGGTATTACTAATAATATTACCTGGAATCTTGTGACAACTGGCAGTGGCTCCTATGTAATTCCTCCTCAGGATTTGCCTATCGGTGATCCTCATCGCTATGAATTTGATTCGTTTGGAAGACAACTTACTTTTGATAACTACGGGTATCCCATCGAGAGTTGAGAGGCTCCTGGAATTTTCAATGATGATCATACTCCTAATCCAGCTTGGTTGGAGTCGTATCCTCCTATTTATGGGGAAAGTGATATTATTGCTGTTAAAGATTCGGATACGCCTATTAATTGGGCTCCGGGTTATTATTGGAGCAATGTCCCTAGTCCAAATGGTAATGGTTTATTTCCCGTAAATTTTGTTGATATTGATTTAGGATCCGGTGTTACTCGTCTACCCAGTATTCCCGTGGGGGTTATTCCGCAGGCGTCTTATGATGTATCTTGGGAGCAGGAAGCGTGTGTAGGGTTCTCCCTAGAGCACATAACATATATTTCGGCAGGTAATTGGGGAAGGGAACATCTTTCGAATCACTACTATACTCCTACTCGTAATAATTGCAATGACGGTGATAATAGTCCGGAACGGCAGGCAGCAACGGATTTTTTTGTTGCGGAGGCTGTGGCTCAAGCAGATAGTCTCGGGGCACAGATGCTCGCCATCCGGCAGCCTGCCATGGCTCAGAGGGAGATAGACTACGCTGCTTGGATAGCCGGGTGTGATGCGGCAGGATGGGAGACATGCCCAATTACTCCGCCGCAATTTGCCGACTCTTTTTATGGGTGGAAATATTATATAGATGAGCCTGCGTACGATGCTTTGGAAAGCGAATACAATTGGTATCACGGCGGATATGGTGCGGAAGTTGTTGGACTAAATATTATGGGACCTGCGACGTTTAGTGAGACTATTACATCTATTCCTTGGGGTGATCCTGTTGTTGATCCGGTCACTGTCACCTGTGAACCTTCTGCTACTTCAGCACTGACTGGACAACCAATTTCATGGACAGCAGTTCCATCAGGAGGTACTGGAAACTATACCTACGAATGGACAGGAGATGATGGACTCACTGGTACTAATAATCCTCTTTCAAAGACGTACAATACAATCGGCGTCAAGACAGCATCAGTTGTTGCTCATTCATGAGCACTTTCGTCAACACCAACCGCGTGTTCATCTACAGTGACTACTTCTATTCCACCTGTCACTGTCACCTGTACACCTTCTGCTACATCAGCACTTACTGGACAACCAATTACCTGGACAGCAGTTCCATCAGGAGGTACTGGAAACTATACCTACGAATGGACAGGTACTGATAGTTTGACAGGTACTGGCAATCCTCTCGTAAAGACGTATAGTACCACAGGTACCAAAACAGCCTCAGTTGTTGCTCATTCATGAGCACTCTCATCAGCGCCTACTTCTTGTGGTGAAACCACTGCTACTGGTGGCGGCGGAGGAGGAAGAAGAAGCTCAACGCCCACACGGGTTACATGTTCTGCTTCCTCAACTTCAGCACCTATGGGCACACCAATTACCTGGACAGCAGTTCCTACAGGAGGAAATGGAATCTACACATATAACTGGACAGGTACTGACAACTTATCAGGAACAAATAATCCTCTTCCAAAGATCTACAATACAGCAGGTACCAAAACAGCGACAGTGACTGTAACGTCAGGTACTTCTGTCAAATCTGCTACATGTTCTAAAATAACTGCAGTCGCAAATAGCAACCCCCTCACAGTAACCTGTGCTCCATCTGATATACTGAATAGTGCTGGACAACCAGTCACCTGGACAGCAGTTCCATCAGGAAGTACTGGAAACTATACCTATGAATGGACGGGAGATGATGGACTCACTGGTACGAATAATCCTCTCTCAAAGACGTATAGTACCACAGGTGATAAAACAGCGACAGTGACTGTTACATCAGGTACTTCTGTCAAATCTGCTACATGTTCCACAACAACTTTTGACACGCCACTAGAACCTCTTACAGTCACCTGTACCCCTTCTGACATACTGAATAGTGCTGGACAACCAATCACCTGGACAGCAGTTCCATCAGGAGGAAACGGAATCTACACATATAATTGGACAGGTACTGACGATTTAGCAGGAACAAATAATCCTCTTCCAAAAATCTACAACACACCAGGTGTCAAAACTGTTACGGTGACTGTTTCATCAGGCGCATCTGTTGAATCTGCTACATGTTCCACAGTAACCGTTACCACCCCACAGATTATACCTACTGGAAAATCTTTCGCAGTAACCTGTCTACCTTCTGACCCCACTACGAGTATTGGACAACCAATCACCTGGACAGCAGTTCCTTCAGGAGGAAACGGTGATTATACCTATAGTTGGAGAGGTACTAATGATCTGACAGGTGTCGACAATCCTGTCTCAAAAACTTATACTACAGCAGGCGTTAAAACAGCGACAGTGACTGTCTCGTCAGGCGTATATGTCACATCATCAACGTGTCCTACCATAACCGTTGATGCCCCACCAGAACCTCCCACAGTAATTTGTCTACCTTCTGACCCCACTACAAGTATTGGAAAACCAATCACCTGGACAGCAGTTCCTTCAGGAGGAAACGGTGATTATACCTATAGTTGGAGAGGCACTAATGATCTGACAGGTGTCGATAATCCTGTCTCAAAAACCTATACTACAACAGGCGTCAAAACAGCGACAGTGACTGTCTCGTCAGGAGGACGTACCTCTGCACCCGCTGCCTGTTCATCAATAATTACCGAGGGCACCTCACATACTCATTTTGGATGTACTGATATTAATGCTCTTAACTATGAGCCAGATGTCATCAGTGATCCTCTACTCTGTGAATACCCTCATCTATGAATTGATCCAGTTCTTAATTCCGCACCTATCATACGTACCGCGGAAAACACATACTGTAGTGCTAGGATTTATCCTACAAAATACATTCGGCTGTGACAAAAAAATGACCCTGCACAAGTCACACTCCTCGAACAGTATCTCACTATTTATGAAGGAGAATCTTTACCGATAGATGGTTTTTATGCAAAACAGGATGAGAGCGCAGTTGTTAGATGGCAAGAGAAGTATAGGTCTGATATTTTGACTCCTTGGGAAGAATCTCAGGGCACTGGATATGTCTTTATTACGAGTTTGAGAAAGTTTAAAGAACTTTTTGAGGCACAATGTAAACCAGATGGATATTCGGCACCTGTCGACCCTCCTATATTTACCCGAGACCTGAGACTTGGTATGGAAGGCGATGATGTCCGAAAACTTCAAGAAATATTGATTGCTAAGGCAACGGGACAATCCGCACAGGAGCTTGCTCGAGTAGGGGTTACTGGATATTTTGGTCCACTTACTAAGAGGGCATTGATTGAGTTCCAAACGGCTCAACTCTTAAATCCTGCAACAGGAGAGATGGGAATTATCACTATTTATCTCCTCACAAACTAAGAGACAAGGAAAATTATTTTAGAAAACCCCCGATTGATTGGGGGTTTTCTTTGCTTTCTAGAAAAAAATAGAGTATCATATTCCTATGAAATATGCATTTATTGTTTTTGTTCTATGACTTCTCTCGGCACTTACTGTGCAGGGGATTGTCAATATGAGTGGCATGGAAACTACGGTCAATGCATTTATGTTTAATTTTACCATTAATGGAAAGGATATTGGTGAAAGCTTTGAGACATTTTCTCAGGAATTTTTTCCAAACCATGCCAATAATCAGCTCTTCGGAGCACTCTATTTGGTCGGATATAATATCACAGAAGAAGTTATAAAATTCTGATTTTTTGTGATAGCCGTTCTTTTGCTCAAACCAATCTCAACCCGCAGAGTACTCTATACCGGTATGCTCATCGGAGCATGATTTGCTACGGTCGAACAATTGAGTGCCGCTTCACTTTCCGTGGCCTCTTGGTATATTTTTCCGATACGACTTCTCGGACATATGCTCTTTACGAGTGTTATCGCTCTCTGGTATTCTCTCGGATCTTTTGCGAGGATGCGATGGATAGATAGCTGAGCTCGGGCATGATTGGTACAGTTTTTACTCTCAAAATGGCCAGGATTTATTATGGGGTTTTGGATTATTACTGGTCTTTTCCTGGCAGCGCTCTTCCATTCTTTCGTAAATCTATTTGCTTCATCTGGTCATTATTCAGCTATTATCATCGTCGCAGTAGGGTGGATGGGTATCATTCTCTTTCTCCTCAATCAAAAATCCGATAGACCCTATGGGAGGATTCTCCAAGAAATCAAATTGATGCAGCACCTCCATGATATCCAGATGACGCTCGATCAGCTTCAGCGACCAGTTCCAGAAACTTTTTCTGAAGATGCACCGCATTTTGAAACCACAAAAATCCGATTATCCCGTAAACAATTTGCAAAAAAATAAATACCGATACAATACGCCCGTCTGAGGCTTCACTTGGACTTTATTTTTCTAACTTTTTCTTATGAAGCACACCGAAAAAAAAGATATCATCAAAAAGTACGCACGTACTTCGAGTGATACTGGATCCCCAGAGGTCCAGATAGCCCTTATTACTGTTCGTATCGAGAGCCTTTCTGCGCATCTCAATGAGCATAAAAAGGATAATCATTCACGTCGTGGCCTTCTCGGTCTCGTCAGTACTCGTCGAAAACTTCGTAATTATCTCGCAAAAAAGAATCCAGAAGCTCTCGCAAAACTCGATCATGAGGCATCAACTCTCAAGCAAATCAAAAAAGATGAGAAGGTACAAGTAACGGCTACTAAAAAGGCTCCTGCAAAGAAAGCTGAAAAGAAAGAAGTGGTCGAAAAGAAGGCGCCAGTAAAAAAGGCTCCTGCAAAGAAAGCTGCAGCAAAGAAGAAATAAAAAATTATTCATATTTTTCTCTACACCCTTATTTTTACTAAGGGTGTATTTTTTTGGAAATATAGGTATACTCAAACAGCTATGAAATTACAACGGCTTCTCCTCCATGAACGAATAACAACGTATTTCCTTATACTTACTATTTTTGTTATATTTCTTGTTGTCATCTTGCTACGTCTTCCTTATGCAAGTTTCCGAGGTGAAAAAATCTCGCTGAATCCTCTCGACATCAATATGCAACAGCTGGATTTTGCTGGTGAGTCAGTTATTGTCGATCAACAATCTAATCCTCTTTGACTCGAAAAACTCGAACAAGAACTTCTCGTAACACGGTTTTCACTCTACCAGTTTCTTCTCTATCATAAACGCTCCGCACAATATTTCCCGTATATAGAATCATATCTTGTTGAGAGCGAAGTACCAGAAGATTTCAAATACCTCGCGGTTGCCGAAAGCGGCTTGCAGTATGACGCTCTCAGTCCTGCAGGAGCACGAGGGATATGGCAATTGATGCCAGAAACTGGACGACAGTATGGGCTCCGTGTCGACAAGTATATTGATGAACGATTGAATTTTGAGCGTTCTACGAGGGTTGCAACCAAATACCTCCTGGATCTGAAGAAAAAATTTGGCAACTGGACACTCGCTGCTGCTGGATATAATCGTGGACTTTCCGGACTTCAGAGAGATATGGATGCACAACCAACTGCCAAAAATTACTATGATTTGATTCTCAACTCTGAGACAGGGAATTATGTCTACCGTATCGTCGCTATCAAGTATTTGATGCAAAACCGCTGGCAGCTTTTTTCTCCAGAGACCTTAGGGGATATCTTTCAAACACCGAACGTAACCACTCTGACACTTCAAGGGCCTATTACTGATCTCCGTGTCTACTGTCTAGCTCATGATATTGACTATCAAGAGTTGCGAGAATTAAATCCATGGATTCTGAGCTATGTCTTACCCGATGGCCCCTGGGAAATAAAAGTACGTATCAAATAAATACTTCTTTATCAATTTTATGACTGATTTTCCTGAGGAATACCGTGATGGATATGTCATATTTTGTGGGCATCGAGTGCTCGTAGATTCCCGGGCTCTTATTCCGAGAATAGAGACAGAGAAGCTCGTACAATATGCTCTTACGTTACTTGAGAAAAATTCTCACAGTACTACTGTCCTCATTGATATAGGCACTGGAAGTGGCGTGATTCCTGTGTCGATTGCTCATAATATTACAAGAAGTTTGGATATTGTCGCGACCGATATGAGCCAAGATGCGCTTGATTTGGCCCGTGAAAATTTTGTAAGCGTAAAAAATACTTTGCTCTGAACCCCCCACTTGTTGCAAGGAGATCTACTGACCCCAGTTATAAAATATTTTTGAAAAAATTCTCTTCACAATATTCTGATTACTGCCAATCTTCCCTACGTGCTCGCCCGAGAGGTCGTCTGAGATCTTCTCTATGAGCCAAAAATGGCTTTTCTCTGAGGAGAAAAAACCGGATTTGAACTGTACGAACGGTTCTTTTATCAACTTCATATGTGGAAATATCGTCCTACAATATGCCACATTGTGATAGAGTTTTGACTCTGGCAACGTGATATAGCAGAAACAGTGTTATCTCAGTATGGCTGGAAAACCAGTTTCTTTGCTGACCTCCGCGGTATTGAAAGATTTTGTCATATTATTATTGAGGATTTATAATTCCTTTCTTTATATGAATCATTTGTTTTTTGCCCTTCTTCACTCGCTCGGTCTGAGTCATAAAAAGCTTGCTCTTATTCCACCAGAAAAAGTTGGAAACTTCTACGAAAGTGTCAATATCCAAAAACTCCTTCAAATAGGCATTATCGAAGATATAGCCATGAAGATAGTAGACAAAAAAAGCACCCTCAATGTCGAACGTGTCGAACGTCTTTTACACGAAAAAAATATTCGGATTATCCATCGTGATGACGCAGAATATCCTCAGCTACTGATAAATATCTCTGACGCACCAACGATTCTCTATGTTCGCGGAAAACTCCCAGATCATGATGCTTTGTTGTCCGTGGTAGGTTCACGACGACACTCAAGCTATGCCCAATCATGTCTTGAGAAAATTCTTCCCGATCTTATTCGTTCTGGATATACTATTGTAAGCGGTGGGGCCTATGGAATAGATTCTTTGGCACATGAGATTACACTCAAGTATACATGACAAACCTTGGTGGTGTTTGGTGCCGGAATCGATGTGATATATCCTGTGACGCATGCGCGTCTTTTTGAGAGTGTTATCGAAAAAGGTGGAGCTCTGATATCCCAGTTTCCTCTTGGAACCCTTGCAGAACCCTATAATTTTCCCCTTCGAAATACTGTTGTTGCGGGCATGAGTCGCGGAACCCTGATTGCTGAAGCAGGAGAAGATTCTGGGACACTAATTACAGCACGTCTTGCTCTCGAATATAATCGGGATGTTTTTGTCATTCCAGCGGATATCTCACGCGAATGAGCTCGAGGGAGTAATGCGCTCATCCGAGATGGACTGGGGAAACTGATTATGAGCGCTGATGATATCTTGATCGAATATCAGATAGTAGACAAACAGCTGTCACTCCTGACGACTATGAGACCTGATTTTGCTGATGAAATACAGGAAAAACTCTATGAAATATTGTGTCGAGATTCGTGTAATATGGAGTCTTTGGTCGAGGTAACGGGATATGATATATCGCTCGTTATGAACGCGTTAGCTCTAATGGAGATAGAGGGAATTCTCCAAAATTCTGGCGGTGTCTATCGTATCGGCTAGGTTTTCTTTTTATTGAGATCGAGCCGTTTACAGATTCATTCCCATGTTTTAATAGTATCGATAAGATCTGCAGATGATTCATTAAATAGATTGGGACCAAGTGGTTCTCCATGAGCGCAAAGTGCACGATAAGGGGCATGATTATTTCACCAGTCTAACATATCGCGCAGCATATTGAGACTTCGTTGTATACTCTTAATGCTCGTTGATTCTGCTGCAATGTGTTTTTGTATTTTTTCTGGGTGAAGACATCGCCCGGAGGGGATGAGGGCGTCGATGTGTATTATATAGTTCTGGATAGCCCTAATAGCTCGATAGAGGGTCATTTTTCATTTTTGCTTACTTCTTCTTCTAGAGCTCCTTCGTGTCATCCCATATCGTGTTTCCAGACTCCATAATCATCATACTCATAGCCATGATATTCATAGTTTGTATCAGTTGGGTTTTCCCAATCTGGTATCCGCTGGGGTGGGTATTTGTTGCAGAAATTCTGAAGATATTTTTCTATAAGACGCAATGATTCAAGAGATATTAGTGTCTTATCTAATGATGCATGAAGTTTGTTTTCGAGACTTTCGAGTTTTGGACGGTTATTCTGGAGACGTTGTCTGAGTATTCCTTCGACCACTTCCTGAATATAAAAAATACATTCTCAAAGAGATTTTCTTGGGCCACCATCTTTCCCACTTATTATAACATGGGCGACTTCTGCAGGGATCTCTTTTTCTAATCTCGTAAATATATCATCAAAATCTTTTGCAAGAGCATCTTGTAGGTCATCCATTACCTCTGCGATAACAAGGGCTGCATAAATATTTTTAGATGTATCGTCTCATGAAACAGGACTATCCATATTTGAATTTTATTTATTCTATGTATAAAAAACCTTTGTGAATATATTTTGCTTATTTTTATCAGATACTCGACTTTTGCAAAGTTATTTAAATTTGCTTTTCTGCTGTATATAGACTATAATATGCAGGTAAGATTTATTTTTTAATCATTTCTTTATGTTATACGGAGGACACTCACCTGTAAAGGGCGGCCATTCACCTGTAAAGGGCGGCCATTAATTGCTCATTTTAAAAGCAATATTTTAAAACGACCTTTAAAGGGGTCGTTTTTTATATTATTTCCAATCAATCATATCCCATACTTTCGCAGCTACATTTCGTGGCTTTCCATAAAAAGGATCATGATGAAGATTGAAAAAAGGTGCTGTATTTGCCTCGAGAAGGCCGCATTTTTGGTCTTTCCAAGAACGTGTAATGTCTGGTATCATCAGATCAAACCCGAGGAGCGTATCATTAAATATATGACCAGCTTTCTCAAAGAGTTTCATAGTGTCCGGATGGCATATATCGTACTCATCGCCACTGATGCCACCATAATCCATACCGATTTTTTCACTGAGATATATGACAGCATCTTTTGCTGGAATAAAGTCAAATATATCTTTCTCGCCTTTTTTGGGAAGAGAAGAATACCATGATTTGTACCCATCGGATATTTTTAGAGATCCATCACTGATACATTGTCGGACAAGAAATCCTGCCATTTTTTCAGAAATTTTCACTTCCGCTATGCCCTCGAGTCTCTTACTATTTTTTTCTGAGATGAGTTCTCTGATAGTATTTTTTCCATCCCCGGTTATTTGCGGTACCTTTGCGGCAAAGACGCCCTCGAGCTTATAATTAATCACTGTACCTCGATAGACTGGTCAAAAAAGCTGCTCCTCTACGATCACCCAGAGACAGAGTTGTTTTGCTATATAATATGCTCTCCTCAGGTCTTCTCTCGTATTAATATAGGTCAGAGAATGTCGACCACGGCTTCCGAGTCGAGGCTTTACTATGACCGGCTTCTTCAGACGATCAAAAATTTTATATGCCTCGCGGAGAGACAGAGCACATCATCATTCGGCATAGGGAAATCATGCCTTTTGGCATGTTTTTTTAAAATAGGATTTGTCATCAATATAGGAAAGATTGGCAGTATTTGCAGTTTTTGGTCGTGGCACTCCTGAAAAGGTGATTATTTGTTTGTTTCTTGTTCCAGGAATTTTTTTTCGTACAACATACATATCCGTATTTCTACTAAATACTCGTACTTCTCGCATTTCAAAACCTCGTTTTTCTGCTTCTTCCCAAAGAACTCGGGCACGTCAGAGCGTTCACTTCGCTGGCTTTTTGCCAAAATGGACGATTCCCATTATCCGGAGGAGTCCTACCAAGAAGAGTGTTGCATCATCCTCAAAACGACCCAAGAAGCGTGCCACTGGATTGCAGAAAAATACTACTTGCAACCTTTCAAAAAGGATATTAATACTATCAAAATACCAATTAATATAGTGAGGAACAGGATTCTCATCACAGTAGGGGCACGAATGTTTTTTTGTCATATGTACCATTCTATCA
>Ga0247840_10011636_pt1 | contig 10657 bp, 6 predicted proteins | sample LaCruzMarch2015__FD_192404 | JGI IMG/M metagenome (GOLD analysis project Ga0247840, IMG submission 192404) | Freshwater microbial communities from meromictic Lake La Cruz, Castile-La Mancha, Spain - LaCruzMarch2015_17m | ecosystem: Environmental > Aquatic > Freshwater > Lake | place: Spain...
GCTCGGCCTCGCCGTAGCGGCCCTGGGCTTTGTACAGGGCGGCCAGGTTGTTGACGCTGATGAGGGTATCGGGATGCTCGGCCCCCAGCACCCGCTCGCGGGCCGCCAGTGCGCGGCGGAAGAGCGGCTCGGCCTCGCCGTAGCGGCCCTGGGACTCGTACAGGAAGGCCAGGTTGTTGACGCTGATGAGGGTATCGGGATGCTCGGCCCCCAGCACCCGCTCGCTGGCCTCCAGTGCGCGGCGGTAGAGTGGCTCGGCCTCGCCGTAGCGGCCCTGGGTGCGATAAAGCTCTGCCAGGTTGTTGACGCCGACGAGTGTAGCGGGATGCTCGGCCCCCAGCACCCGCTCGCTGAGCGCCAATGCGCGGCGGCAGAGCGGCTCGGCCTCGCCGTAGCGGCCTTGGGCCACGTAGATGACGGCCAGGTTGTTAACGCTGCGGAGGGTATCGGGATGCTCAGCCCCCAGCGTCCGCTCGGCGTACCGATAGGCAATACCGGCGAACTGCTCGGCCTCGGCATTGCGGCCCTCTCCGTAGAGTTCGGTGATGCCGCGATTCAAGGCAGCGACCGTGGCCTGCGCATCCGGCTCGGTCCCGCCCTGCTCCCGCAGGGTTGCGGTCACCATTTCAATCAGTTCTTGCTCGGTCAGCGCCGGGGTGTCGGCGGCCTCTGCCCAGGGCTGCGCGGCGGGCAGGGTCAGGCCCAGCGACAGGGCCAGGCACAGGATCACGGGGCGGGTCGGCAGGGGCATTCTGAACTCCATGACATCGCGAAGGGCTCGTTGGGGCCGCGGAGCACCGTCTTACTGCTGAACCGGTACCACCATCCGGCTTCCGAACTGTCGAAAATGTGCGTCGAACGCAAAGGCCGTGTCGATCGGTCCCCATAGATTACGGCGTCATGATCGCGATTGGACAGGCCATCCTCCGGGTTGGCCGTCGGAACCCCGCCAAGTTCATCGAGCAGACGCGCCAGGTTGGCCTTGCGCTCCGCGGCCGGGGGCGCTTGCTCGTCTTGTTGGAGAGACTTGACCAGGACTTCGATCAGGTGGAGCCGGTCCGGGCGGTTCAGGTGCTCAATGGCCCGCTCGATCTCGATGGTTTGCCGTTTCATGATCGTCATGTCTCGGTCGCTCGGTTGTGGAAAGGACGTGCTCGGCAGTGGTGCCATCCGATCGGGTCGGGGTAACGGGATTGCGCCCGTCACCCCTCCCACACCACCGGACATGCGGTTTTCCGCATCCGGCGGTTGAGCCTAGCGGGCTTTGCCCGCAAGCGTCCACCGAGGTGAACACCCATTGGACCCCTTCTTGCGTCTGTGCTCGGGACCCGGAAGACTCGGCCACCACGCGCCTCACCCAGAGCGGGAATCCACCCGCTCAGATTCGGCCCGCCACCCCGGTAGCTGCCGCAGTTGCAGCGCCGAGCACGTGTCGGTTGCCTTCGCGCCTTCCACATCCGATCCAGACTGTGGTCCTCTCGCGACTCTTCGGCCCTTCGCTCCTCCCAGCTTTCACCGGGCGTCAACGCTACTACGGCCTCTGCTGACTCCTGGCTCGCTCTCACGTGCCAGTTCTCCCCGAGTAAGAACATGTACTTTCGACCCGTGCCGTCAGGCTCTACCTGGTGCGTCTTTCGGTGACTGTTGGATTTCGCGGTCCCTAGCCCGCTTATCGCCCGCACCCGGCCTCACTGCCTGTTCGTGTTCCTACGGTCGTGTCGCCGCGTAGCCCTGCTTTCAGCTTGGCCTCGCGGCTTCCACCTTGGGTTTCGCTACGCTTCTTGTCACTCTCCGCGGTTACCTCCTTTCAGGTAACAAGTACATGCCCATGTCGGGCACACTAGGGTCCGCTGTGCGGACCGGGCACCTGGCCGACCCGCTCTGCCCCGCCAGTTTACCCCGGCCCACACCCCGCCGGCACCGGCACCAACTCCATCGCCCGCACCTCGCTGACCGGCACCAGGAGTCCCGGCCGACGAGGCTTGAGCGGGGCCTCGGCGGGCGGCCACGGACGGATCAATGCCACCAGGCCACCGCTTTGAATCAGCAGCCGGTAACGGCCCTGCGCCAGTGCCTCGGCGGTGCCGGGCAACACTGCCGTCAGGCTCGCCGGGTCGGTCAGCACGACCCGCACATAGGGCCGGTCGCAGAAGCCGTTAGCCTGGTCCCGGTTGAACGCCTGGTCCGCGGCCAGCCGGCCGAGTGCATAGGCACCCCAGAACAGCAGCAACACGGCGGCAAGCAGCAGCACCGGCAGGGCCACGGGCACAGCCTGGCGCGCGAACCGCAGGGCCATGGACCAGAGCCGGGACCGGCCGTCGCCGTCCGCGTCGGTCCCGACATAGATCCCCGCGCCGCCGCGCGGACGGTGCCCAAACCAATGCAGCGCGACGGCGACCAGCGCCGCCGCCGGTACCAGCCACCAAGTAAAGGCGGCCAGGGTCCAATAGCCGTAGATGCCGAAACTGGCGGGCGGGATACCGAGCCCGACCAGCCCCAGGTCGAAGTGGGCAAACCAGCGCTCCGCGTAGCCCCAGCCGGCGACGAACAGCAGGGCGGTGCCGAGTGTGATCAGCAGGGCCGCGTCCAGGGCGATGTCGGCGGGCCTGGGTGCGGTCGTCGCTTCAGTCATCGCCGGCCTCCGGCTTGGTCCCGGTCCCGCTCCCGGTCCCGTTCCCAAGCAGGGCCTCGGCGCCGTGGCGGATGCCGGGGCCGGTCTCGCGCTCGACGACCCGGCAGGGGTCGCAGGCCGGGGGCTCGCCGTCCGGGACGCGCCGCATTGCCGTGCCGCCGTCGACCGGGACCCGCTCCTGATCGGGCACCAGCCGGCAGTCGATGCGCGAGGCGGCGACACCGGAGCGGACCTCCACGCAGTCGCGGTAGGGCGTGCGCTCCTGGTCTTCGAGACAGAAGCAGGGGGCGGCCGGGAGCGGCGCGGCCGGAATCAGGCCGAGGCCGACGGCCGCCAGGGCGACGGGGAGGGGTACGAAACGCATCGGACAGGGGTCCTGTAGCTGGCATCCGGGCGAGCGGCCGGGCGCGGAACCGGCCACCGGCAGCGATCCCGTAGCGAGCCTGGCGACGCCCCGACAGCGTCAGCGGATTATCCGGCAGATCGTCGGATGACCGCAATCCGCGTGGCCGCGACCATTTCGGTGCCGGGGCTCGGCCCCGGCACCCCATCTTGGCGGCTCTGCCGCCCGTGCCCTTCTTGAGTTTATGCACCCTCATGGCGCTGGATGATCGGAATTCGGGGAACGGCCGGATCGCCACCGGGGCCTTGATCATGGTTCCGGCCAGCCGAGGCAGCGGCCGGCTGGAGTCCAAGGCTTCAGCCTTGGATCGGCAGACCAAGGCTGAAGCCTTGGACTCCATGTGAGCAGCGCTGGCCGGAACAATGATCAAGGCCGCCACCGGCATGCACCGGCGCTAACCGGGGTGCGCATCCGTATTCGACAGGTACCTCTCGAGCATTTGCTTCAACACAAAACAGAACGGCCGCAGGTGTCCCTCTGCGTTTGGCTTTTCGATTTCCTGCAATAACCGTCGTGCATCTGTCGCGGTAATCCACATCCTCGCCTTGCCGGCAACGGCTTTGCGGTTTCAGGTGCTCGACATGCGACGTTGCGTCGTGAATTTCCAGTCCCGTGTAGGCGCACAAAAACCCTTGCTCTTTGAGCAATTGATCTTTCAGACATTGCTTGACAGGGCCGGGCATGGCAGCGTAACCATAACCTGGGCCGGCCGCGTTCTCCCGCACCCAGTGCTGGTATACCGCGGGGGCGTGGGTCTTAACGATCTTCCTCATCGCCCGCCAGCATCTCCAGTCGGTCCAGCATCGACTTGGCCCCTTGCAGCTCGGGGAAAAGGCCCACTTGATCCTCGATGTCCCTGATGCGCGCTCGCGCCTTGGTGTAATCCCCCTCGTCGATCACATCGAATACTGCCGATAAGCGATCCCCAGTCGCGGATTCGCGTTCCGGCGTATCCATGATCTGCTCAAGTATCCAGTTGCTGTCCATGCCCAGCGATTGGCTGACGGGCACCTGGACAATCTGTCCCGCTTGATCGCGCTGCAAGAGATGCAGCCAGCGCGGCGGCAAATGCCCGACGATTTGCGGAGAATGGGTGCTCGCAAAGAACTGCACCTCTGGAAACAGCCCTTGGAGGTCCTGCACCACACGTCGCTGCCAGCGTGGATGCAGATGCAGCTCCAACTCATCGATGAGGACGATACCGGGGGTCTTGGCGAGGACCTCCGCACCCAGGTGCGGATTGAGCTGCGCGGCGCGGTAGGCCATGTCGCCGATCATGGCAACCATGTTGCGTTGGCCGTGACTGAGCGCACTGAAGGGAAGACGCTGTTGTCCCTCGATATCCAGCAGTAACCCAAGGCGCAGGTGGTAGTTCACGCTGATACAACCAGCGACGGACTGGCGGATCGCATCTTTTACGACTTGGAACTGGATCGACTCGCGCCGGTCTTGGACCGCAAGCTGTTGCTCGAACTTGAGCCAGCGCAGCAGTTGGCGCGGGCTGCAACGCGGGTCGAGGCTATCGCGATAGCCGGCGAGACTTGAAGCAAAGTCATCCGCGAGATCGTCCGGTTCGTCGTCTTCATTGACCGGTTGCGGCGGGTCGGGGAGAGCCGTTGCCAACTGCCCATTGGACCCTGCGGGTTTGCGATTCTTCATCATTGATGTCCTAATCGCAGCAATCTCAGCCCTCGTCATCTTTGGGCGCACCGGACTTCGGGGCTCCTGCCACGACCGACCGGTACCATAGTAGACGATTAACGGCAGCGTCTCCCGGCGGCCTTCGCGCACCGCTGCGACGACCCGCTTGGCAACTCGCTTCAGGGATTTGGCACCCGCGGTGTCGGTGCGGCTCCAGGCCAGGATGCGCTGCCAATGGATCGACTGGCCCATCGCCTCGCCCTTCACCGTGACGATGACCGGCAGTTGCCGTTCGATGCGCTGGGTATCGCCGAAGTCGATGACCTTCACCCGAATGTCTTCGCCCCTGATCGTCCGACTGACCGCCTCGGGCACCCCGAGAAACCAGGCACCGGCCGCCACTGCCAACGCATCGAGCGCCGAGGTCTTGCCCGTGGCGTTCCGGCCGATCAACAGATGGAAGGAGCCGCTACTCCCCGGTGCGTCGGCGGATCGCGGAAAGTCGAATTGGCTGTCTTCGAAGCCCTTGAAGTTGCGAAGGTGCAGATGATTAATGCGCATGAACTCATCAGAGCGAATCAGGGACAGGCAACGCTTTCAAAGGTTCATTGAACACTTCGTCGAAGAACGCACCCCTGTCCAATGTCGCCTGCCAGGCCCGTTGGTGGATTTGAAATACAGTGTATCTCATGCGTCGGGCAGCGTGGGCGCGCTCACAGGAGCTCCTCGGCACTCTGCATCCCGCGCGTAGCACGTGTCCACCATTGCGCGAAGCTCGCGCAGTGCCGCTCCACGGGCGGGAACAAGGTCGGCGCGGCGTCCAGTTGCGCGACGGGCTGGAGCCGGCGCGTCACGTGCGGGTCATCGACGCTGCGCACGCGCGCGGCGCCAGCCAGGCCGGCGGCGTCGACGTCAGGCGCCACGGCGGCCATCGCAGCGTCCACCCGCCGCCAGCGTACTGGTGGCCAGGGCCAAGCCTGGTGATGTTCGCGCAGATACCGAGGGCTGATCCTGGGTGGCCCGGCACCGTGGCGCACCGGTTCCGCGCCAACCATGCAGCCGTTGCGGCCTGCCTCCCATCAAGGCCCCGGTCTGGGGTGAGTGATGCCCCTCGCGGTCAGGTACTGGTGTCGCCGTAGCTCCTTGTTGGTCATCGAGCGGGCCATTGGTCTATTCGCCTCATCCGTCGGGACCTGCCCCCGGCTGGGCTGCGCGCTCCCGGCAGCAATACCACCAGGTCGGGTGGTTCGGGTTCGCCGCACCCACCACCGGCGAGGCGTTCGCCAGCGCGCGCATCTGGGTTTCCGGGGCCGCCGTGAACGGAAAATCCGCCCGCTGCCGCGGCGGCAGCGCCCAATAGCCAAGGCCCTGATCAAGGCGCACTGACCACTGTTCGCCATCCGGCCAGATCAGTTGCAGCATCCGCGCGTGGGGCAGGTCGCGCGTCGGCGCCTCGGCCCAGACCGGGCCGGGCCAGGTCTCCCGATACCAGGCCGCGATGATCTGCTGGCGCTCAAAGCCGTCGCGCCAGTCGTGGAACAGCAAGCGTGGCTGGCCCGGTGCGGGCCGGTCGAGGGTCGCGGTATCGATACGGAGTTCAGTCTCCGGTCCGATACCACCGCTGTAGTCTTGGAGGGCCGTGAGGAACCGATGGAGCAGGATCACCGCGAGCGGGGAGCGCAGATAACGATCCACATAGCGCACGGACCCAAGCGCAACAGCCCCTCGCAGGCGCTGGGCTAGGGCCGGCACCTGGGATGCCAGCAGCGCCCAGGCGCGGGTGCCGAACGCCCGCGCCGGGCCGTCCAGTTCCGTGGACAGAGACAAGGCCACGACGCCCGGTGCCGTGTGCCGCAGCGACGCCGGCAGCACCCGCCGCCAGGCCGTGGGGAGTGTCGGCAGCGCCGCCCCACCGGGTGCACGCACGAACGGCCCGCCGGGCTCGCCGTAGCCCCAGGCCGGCCCCGGCACCAAGGCGTCAGCGGTGGCGGCGGCCCAGCGCAGGCTGTGATCGTCGCCGCCAAGTTCGAGCACCAACACCTGCGCGCCCGCTGCCACCGGCTCCGGCTGCGTGGTCTCGAACAGTTCGGCACCCAGCGCGCCGATCAGCACGGCCAGTTCATCGCGCTGGCTGTCGCCGAGGCGCGCCGCGAAACCGGCCGGCATGACCAGGCGCACCGCCACGCCCCCGGCCTGCCAGCGTTCCAGCAGGCCGCGGGCGCGCCAGGCCAGGGGCTCCCAGGCATCCGGTTCGCCGCCGAGAAAGACCCGCAACTCGCGCGCCGCGCGCCGCTGCGCCTCCCGCTCCAGGGCCAGCGGCAGGGGCTCCAGTTCCAGTTGGGTCGCGGCGCCAAAGGCCCGCAGGGTGGCGGGCAGATCGAGGGCGGCCAGGAACGGTTCGGACAGCAGCGCCAGCGTCCTGTGTCGATCCAGATCAGCCAGGTGATGCTGGGTGTCGTGGGTCAGCAGGCAGGCCTGGCAGGCCGCGTCGCAATCCCGCGGGCAGGTGAGCACCTCCGCCGCCCGGCGCAGCAGTTGCGGCAGCCGGGCGGCGGTCTGACTCACGTAGCCGGCCCCGCCGGTGGCGGTGTCATACAGGCACAGCGACCAGCCCGGCTGCCCCGTGGCGTCGCGGCTCGGGGCCGCCAGCGCCCCGACCTCGCCCTCCTCGATGCCGAGGTGCTCGCACAGGGCGCGGCGCAGCGCCACCGCGAGGGTATAGGCGGTGACCTGATCCACCGGACGCTGCGCGGCGTCGCGGGGCTGCAACTCGAACAACTCGGTCGCGGCCTCGACCCCAAGGCGCACATTGCGCAGGATTGCCCAATCGGGCGCGTCGTTGGCTGGGCAGTGTTGTTCCCGGTCGTTCAGGCGTCCGCCGCGCAAGCGCTTGTGGGTGAGCGGGGTCTGCCGCTCCACATCGCCAACGAAGGTGGCCGGCAGCCGGTCATCCGGCAGCATCGAGTCCGCCATGCCGCAACGCAGGCATAGCGCATAGCCACGGCCATGCAACCCGGCGCTGTGATGAATCAGGCTCGCCTCGGCGCTGGCCCGATAGCGGCCCAGGGCGGCGCTCGGCAGCGGCATCCAGTCCGCCCCCGCCATGGACACGAGCGGGTCACGGACCGGGATGTATTGCGGCACAGTGATGTCGTTATGGGGCTTGCAGCGGATGTCCACCGCGAAGCCCGCCGGTTGCAGCAGGCGATGCCGGACCAGGCGACCATCGCCGCACTGCGGGCAGCGTTCCGGGCGCAACAAGCGGGTGCCGTTCGCCCCGCAGCCTTGGGGGCCTTGGCAGCCCCAGACCCAGCGCAGGTCCTGAATCTCCGGGGCAGCCTGCGCATCGGCCGGCACCTGCCAGTTCAGCGTCACGCCACCGCTGCGGTAGACCCGCCCGTCGAGGACCGTATCGGTGCCGGGGGCATAGTCGCGGATCGCGATCGTCAGATGCCGGCTCGGAAAACCGGCGCGCCTGACCCGGTCATCCTCACGCTTCTCGGTTGGCTGGCGATTCAGATCATCCATGGTTGTGGTGACCAGCGGCACCACGTCGGTCGGGAAGCCATAGCCGGGCAGAAAGCCGAGGTTGGCCAGTTCGCCCAGCAGATACTCGCCGCGTAGGCGTTGCAACTGGATATTGATCGCCCGCTCCGCGACGCTGGTGCTGTCCTGGGTCTGCACCAGTTGTTGCTGGGCCAGCAGGGCATCGAGGTCAGCCCGCCAGCGTTCCGCCGCCCGGTGCAGCGCGCCCGCGGTACGCGCAAGCAACCAGGCGGTCGGGCGACCGGCCAGGATGGTGCGCGCGATCAGGCGCCCGATGCCCGTCTGGAGAACGTCGAGGTCGCCGGCCTCGCCTTCACACCAGTCGGCAAACCGGTCGCAGGGGGCGGAACTGGACTCGTCAGCGGCCTCGAAGAACCAGCCGGTGCGCAGCCGGCGGATATCCGGCGTGCGCTCGCGCAGGAAGGTTGCGAGCGCCAGCGCGTTCAGGTGCCGTTGCACGATCGGCGCACTTTGCAGGGCCACCCGTGGTAGGCCAAGGCTGGTCTCGAACGGCCACAGTGGGTTGCGGAATACCGCCTCCCCCTGGGGCGTCGCCTTGCACAGCGTGAAGCTCAGCGCCGCGGTCTCACCCCGCCGCCCGGCGCGCCCGGCCCGCTGCAGGAAGTTGGCCGGATGGGGCGGCACATTGTTCATCGCCACCGCGGTCAAGCCGCCGATATCCACGCCCATCTCCATGGTCGTGGAGCAACTGAGCAAGTTGACACGTCCGTCCTTGAAATCCTCGGTGCGGCGGTGCAACGCGGCGCTGCCGATCTGCGCCGAGTGCTCGGCGGCGCGCAGGAAGCGCCGATAGCGTGCCAGGCGGTCGCTGAGGTCGGGCCAGGCGCCCAGTTCCCGCAGCGTCAGCACCGCGGGGTCGGTCTCCAGCCAGGTATCAAGGGCGTCGGGGGCCTTGCCGAACAGCACCTCCTGGGGCAGGCGCGGCATCTGCACCGACAAACCGCGGGCCATGGCCTCGGGGACCGGTGCGGCCGGCAGATAGGGCGTGATGCCCCGCAGGCTGATCGGCAGCAACCGGCGGGTCACCGGGCAGAACCAGGCCTCGCGGACCTCGGTCAGTTTCGCGCGCTGGTCAATCGGCAATTGATAGCCGTCCGCGCTCTGCGCAAGCAGCGGACGCAGGGCATCCCAGATCGCGATCAGCAACTCATCGACCAGCCTCGCCTGCTGCGGGTCGGCAAGGTTCAACGAGAAGGTGTAGCACAGCAGGCGGATCAGTCGATTTCGGTCAGCGAACGGCGCGCGGGTCGACGGCCAGGGACGCTGGACGCGGCGGTTGGTGACCGCATCCCCCGGTCGTACCAAGGCGCTTGCCCTTACCGGGAAACCGACCCAGCGCAGGACGTCCGGCGTTGCCTGCACCGCCGGCCTGCCGCTGCGCAGCACATAATCGACTGTGATCCGCAACAGCGTGCGCCATTCCGCATCGGTAACCCCGCGCTGTTGCATCATGGCCGGCGCCTGCGCCTGGGTCAGGGACGGGTAGTCGAGCTGCACGAGCCCGAGTCCTTCCAGCGAGAACTGCCGCCGCGGGCGAAGCAGGAACTCCCGCAGCAGGCCCAGACGGGCCAGTTGGCGATCATCCAGACTGCCGAAGGTCAGCGCACGCAACTCCGGCGCAAGCCAGCGACCGAACTCATCGGCACCGAGCAGTCGGTTCTCAGCTTCAGACCAGGGCAGACTGCCCACCGCCGGCGCGCGCAGTTGTTCAAGTTCCTGCCGTTTTTGCGCGAGGACGCTGGCCAACGCGGGATTCGCCTGCGCGACCGCCTCCAGACCTTGAACCTCCCGCTCCACCAGGGCGATGCGCGCCGGATCAACGGCCGGGGCACTGGCCACGACCTGGTGATACAGGAAGCTGCGCACGAAATCCCGCTCGGCCTCCTGTTGCAATTTCGCGGCGAAGCGGGCAGTGCCCTGGCGGCTGTCGGTGAAGGTGATGAGCCGGCGGCCATCCAACGGGCGGGGCTCCGCCGGGGTTGCCCGCGCCGGCATCGCCTCCAGCAGGGTCGGGATCGCAGTGGCCAGCATGAAGGGTGCCCCGATGCGCATTGGCCGGAACAGCGCGCGGTCCCGTGCGTGCGCGCGGCAGACCGCGCACTCCAGACCCCGTTCCCCCGGCACGCGCAGATGTACGGCAACGCCCTGCCCTCCCGCGGGGTCGAGGCGCCCGTCGCTGGCGAGCCCCCAACCCTGTTGGATAGCCAGCCCACTGCTGGTCAGCAGGCGGCGGTGACTGGCCGCATCCCGATCCGCGGCCCGGTCAACGTCGGCGTCATCGTCGTCGGTTAAACCTCGCCTAAGCCGGGATGCGTAATTTCTCTTCCTCTGGATCCAGCGTCGTCTTCGTCCAGAGGCGGTCGGCAACCGCAAACGGGTCGACGTTAATCGTGTGCGCAAAGTCGCTCACCCGG
>Ga0247840_10011642_pt1 | contig 10652 bp, 5 predicted proteins | sample LaCruzMarch2015__FD_192404 | JGI IMG/M metagenome (GOLD analysis project Ga0247840, IMG submission 192404) | Freshwater microbial communities from meromictic Lake La Cruz, Castile-La Mancha, Spain - LaCruzMarch2015_17m | ecosystem: Environmental > Aquatic > Freshwater > Lake | place: Spain...
GGCCAGCCTGGCCGATATCCCGTCAACTCTCTCTTTGCTGGAGTTATTCAATGCGCGTGACGTGAAGGATTTGGGCGTCGCGGCGCGTTGGCAGCGGAGCGCGCAAGCCGGCCGTACCCTGGCGACTGCGATCGGCATGTGCGGCGGGGGAGATCCATTGGTCATAGATTTGCACGAGCGCGTCCATGGGCCGAATGGCCTGGTCGCCGGCATGGTGGGCGCCGGCAAGAGCGAACTACTCCAGACCTTAGTTGCCAGCCTGGCGATCAACTATCATCCGCACCGGGTCGCGTTCGTGCTGGTGGATTACAAGGGTGGCGGCATGGCCGATCCTTTCGTCACGCTGCCCCACACCCTGGGCGTCATCACCAACTTACAGCAGGGCAACCTGGCCGTGCGCGCGCTCACCTCGTTCCAGGTCGAGGCGCAACGTCGCCAGCTTTTGTTCAAGGAAGCTGGCGTGAATCACATTGACGATTATCAGAAGCTCTACTACCGGGGACAGGTCACGGAACCGCTGCCTTACCTGGTGATCATCGTGGATGAATTCGCCGAGATGAAGACCGAACAACCCGATGTCGCCAAGGAGTTCGTGCGAATCGCCCGCATCGGCCGCGCGTTGGGCTTTCGGCTGATCCTGGCGATGCAGAAGCCGGAAGGGATCGTGGACGGTCAGATCGAGGCCAATACGCGGTTCCGCTTGTGCCTGCGCGTGGCGCAAACCGCCGATAGCCAGGCCATGTTGAAGCGCCCGGACGCGGCGTATCTGAGCGGCGTCGGTCGCGCCTACTTCCAGGTGGGCGCCGATGAGATCTACAATCTGTTCCAAGTGGCCTGGAGCGGCGCGGTCTATGACCCGGCGGGCCTGAGCGCCGAAAACCCGTTGGAGATCACGGCGATTGCGTTGGATGGAGGCCGCACGGCGCTTTACCACCCGCCCCGCGCTCAGTCGCCGGCGGAAGTCACGCAACTGAAGGTGGTGGTCGAGCATCTGCGCCAGGCGGCTGAGAGTCAGGCCATTGTGCATCTACCTGGCCCGTGGCTGCCACCTTTGCCGGAGGCGATCCCTCTGGAGGAGGTCGCTGGCGTTATCTCCGATGATCAGGCGGCCGGGAATTACTTTGGTTGGGATGGTCACGGTTGGCAATCGGTCGGCGGCCGGCTGGCGCCGGTGGTGGGCGTGATGGATGACCCCAGGCGGCGGGCGCAGCCCCCGTTGCGGATTGATTTGGGCCGCGAAAGCCACTTGGCGATCTACGGCGCGCCGGGCTATGGCACAACGACGTTCCTGCAAACGCTGGTCACCTCGTTGGCGCGCGCCTATACACCGGCTCAGGTTAACCTCTACGTGTTGGACTTTGGCGGCCATGAGTTGCGGCTGTTCGAGCAGATGCCGCATGTCGGCGCGGTGATCACAGCCGACGAAACCGAGCGCGTGGAGCGGTTGCTCCGTTTTCTGCTTCGGGAATTGGAACGCCGTAAGGAGTTGGGCGCTTCCCGAACCACGGGGACCGAACCATTGCCAGCCATCGTGGTCGTATTGGATAACTACGCTTCGTTCGTCGAAGCCAACGATGATCACGAGCATGCTGAGGCGCGTGAGGCGGCCCTGGTGCAGTTGGCGCGCGAAGGCGGAAATGTAGATATGCACCTGGTGGTCACAGCCACCAGCCCGGCCAGCATTCGGTATCGGGTCAGCAGCAATATCACCGGCGTCGTGGCGTTGCGCCTGGCCGAGGCAAGCGAGTACAGCGCGATTGTCGGCCGCGCCGAGACCCCGCCGCCGCCCATCCCTGGCCGCGGCCTGGTGAAGGGCAATCCGCCATTGGAATTCCAAGCCGCGCTGCCGATCGCCGGCGCTACCGCTGCCGAACGCAGCGCCGCCCTGACCGCGTTGGCGCAGCAGATGGCGGCTGTCTGGTCAGGCCCGCGACCGGTAGCCGTGCGCACGCTGCCGCAGGTTGTGCCGCTGAGTGATCTGCTTCAGCCCGGGGCTGGCTGGGCGGCTGGCAGCGGGTCAGAAAATGACAGCCTGGCTGTGCCGTTGGGATTGACGGTGGCCGATCTGACTCCCTTTATGGTGGACCTGCGGGCTGGCCCACACTTCGTGATTGCTGGACCGATGCAGAGCGGCAAAACATCCCTCCTGCAGACTTGGTTGTTGGCCTTGGCCGAACGTTATCCGCCGACCCGACTGCACTTTTACCTGGTGGATTCTCGGCGCTTGGGGTTGGCGCCGCTGGCGGGCTTACCCCATGTGAAAGCCTATGTTGATAGCCAGGAGTTGGCAGAATTGGCTGTCGTAGAAGTGGGGCGTCTGTTGACTGAGCGTCAGGCTGCGTTCGACGCGGCCCGACGCAAGACCGATATGCCGGCCAGCGATGCGCAGACGCTTGCACAAGCCCCGGCTGTTGTACTGGCGATTGATGACCTGTTGGATCAGCACGATGACAACGTGCCGGAGGGTTGCCGGAACCAGTTGGCGACGATCGCACGGCTGGGTCGCCGGCTGGGCTTTCACCTGCTGGCGGCCGGGTCTGTCGGCCGACTTAGTCGTTATAACGAGCCGATCACCACGCTGACTGAGATCCCGATCGGTTTCCGGTTGGATGCCAGCAGCGATGATTCGCTCTTTAGCTTGCGCTTGCCCTACAGCGAACGCGATAAGGTGTTACCGATTGGTCAGGGTTATTGGGTGCAGCGAGGACAGCCGCACAAAGTGCAAGTGGCGACCGCCCAGGCCGGCACATTGACTGTCGCGGCCTGGGCGAAGCGGTTATCCGAAGTCTGGCAGAAATCAGCCGCAAATAAGTGAACGGATCATGTCTATGCTTCGAGTTATCATTCGAGTGCGTCGCGAAGGCGAGGGTGAGGTCTTCGATTTGGAAGCGCCGGCCGAAGTGCCGGCCGAGCAGTTGTCCGATATGCTGGCGCGGGCACGAGGCTGGGAGCGCACCAAGACGGGCCAACTGACCGGCTATACCCTGGTCAAGGGGGCTGCGGGCCAGATTCTGCGCGGTCAGGAGACGTTGGCCGATGTCGGCGTGTGGGAGGGCGCTGAAGTTATTTTGCGACCGAAGTCGGGCGTTCCGGAACGCGTGCTGCGTCCTGCGTCTCTCGTGTCGGCCAGTGGCCGTCGGTATTTGTTGCCATATCCCAAGATGCGGATCGGGCGGAGCGGTGCAAGTGATGTGGATAGTGATAGTCGGCTCGACCTGGTAGACCTGCACGAGGAACCCGAAGGCCGAACCGTCTCCCGGAATCACGCGCTGGCGGTGTATACCAACGGTGATTGGTCGGTCGTCCCGTTCGACAAGACGGAGAACCAAACGCTGGTCAACAATGAACTGATTAATGTTAACCAGCCGTATCAACTTCTGTCCGGAGATCGTTTGCGCCTGGGCGGCGTGGAACTAGAGTTTCAGTCGAGCGATGATACGTAATCTTTGCCCGCGGCAGTTTGTGGGGAGGCTTCGGAAGCCCGGCGGCCTGGATTTACACGCCTGGACGCTCTACGGCCTGGGCTTTCTTGCCGTGGGCGCCATCGTACTGGCCGCGGGCACGACCGTCTACTACGGTTGGCGTTTGTTGGCCGATGGCATGCCCGCGGCCAAGGCATCAGTTTTGGTCGCCTCGCCCACACCGCCGGCGACTGTCCGTCCCAGCGCAACGCCGACGTTGCTGTCTCGGCCCACGCGTGCGCCAACCCTTGCGCCGACGTTGACCGCGGTTCCCACACCGGCGCCGGCCGAGGCGTTGTTGGTTGATGTGCCGGTCGGTCGCCAGCAGCGCAGCTTGAGTTGCGAGCTGCAGTCCGCCTCCGATCTTGCCTGGTATCACGGTAAGCCCTATACCTGGATGGAGATTTTCTTGCGGGTGGGGCATGATCCAGGGGGCAATCCGCACAAAGGGTTCGTCGGCGCCAGCCTGGACGATCCACCCGGCAGCATCTATCCGGCGGGCTATGGCGTTTATGCCGAGCCGATCGCCGCGGCGCTGCGGCAAATCGGCCTGAAAGCGGAGGTGCATTACGGGGAGCCGGTGGATTGGCTGCGGGAGCAGATTGCGCACGGCCGGCCGGTGATGGTGTGGGCGACCGCCGGCATGAAACGCGCGCCGGTCGAAACGTGGACCGCGGCCGATGGGACGGTCGTCCGCGGGGTGCGCGGCGAACACACGTACCTGGTGGTGGGGTATACGCCGGCCGGGGTGTGGGTGCTCAATCCGTGGAACGCGCAACGCCAGTTTTACGAGTGGGCGACGTTTGTGGCGGCGTGGGAGTTGTTCGACAGAATGTCAGTGATGATCGCGCCGTAACACGTTCTTCCAGAGACCCTAAAGGTCTGCGAGACCTTTAGGGTCTGCCTTGGACAAAGGAGATCATTGTTTATATGAAGCTCAAATCGTTCTTTTCAGGTTTTGCTCTTGTATTCATCTGTCTCATTGTGTTGGCCGGCGCGGTGTCTGCGCAAGGCAAACTGTCCGATGTGCGCATCTATCCGGTGGACGCGACGCAGTTCCCACAGATGCGCGTGCGCGTGGCGCCCGTTCAGGCGGATGGGACGTTGGCGCCGGGCCTGGGAAAAGAAGCGTTTCGCGTCTACGAAGACGGCGCCGAACGCCCCGTCGAGAGCGTCAGTCCTGTCGAACGCGGCGCGCAGATTGCCTTTGTGCTCGACGCCTCGGGGAGCATCAACTTTCCTGGCGCCACCAAACGTCTGCGCAAAGATGAGGCCATCGAAGCGATTGCTGATTTGGTGATGACGGATAAGTGGGTCAATCGCAATAGCCGCCTCGATCGTTGGATGTTGGTCGTGCCGAAAGGAGAGCAGGATCTTCGTGTCGCCCAAGAGTGGACCGATCAACCCATTGCGATCTACAACGGGGCATATCCTTACGATTATAAGGCCCAAACAGGAGATACCCCGCTGTATGCGATGCTTGTTGAGGCATTGGCGCGCATGAAGGACGTGCCAGACTATGAAACGCGACCAAAATTCCTGGTGGTGCTTTCGGATGGCGTGGATCGCACCAGCAGGTCCGACATCAGTGACGTGATCAACCGCGCAAACCTGCTGGGCGTGAAGGTCATCAGCATCAAACTTGGCTCGGAAGCAGAAGGCGCTACATCGAATCTGTATCGGCTGGCCAAAGAAACGAATGGTGTGTTGGTAGCTCCTTATACCGGTCCAGATGCGCTGCGCGACGCTTACGGTCGCCTCAAGAGCCAGCGCAGCCCTTATGAGGTCGCTTATCGTTCGGCGATCGGTGTGTCGGGCAAACACGCGGTGGCCGTGGGTGTCCTGGCGGGGGGGCAGGAAGTGCGCAGCGCGCCGATAGAATTCGGCATCACTGTGGATCCACCCAAGGTGCGCATTGTCGAACCGGCATCTCCGCTAACCATCGAGCGGGTCGGGGATCGCTGGGATGCAGACCCTAAGATGTTGCCGCCGCGTGATATCCCGGTGGCCGTTGAGTTCTCCTGGCCTGACGGCCGCGCGCGCACCGTGCAACAGATCACCTATATTGTAAATGGTGTGCCCAAGATTATTCCGCAACCCGATCAGAAGTTCGTCTGGGATATTTCTGAATTGCTGGCCGGGACTCATGCGCTGGTGGTCGAGGTTAAGGATGAGCTGGGTGTGATCGCGCGTAGCGACCCGTTGCAAGCAAATATCAGTATCAAATTGCCGCCCGCGCCGACACCTACGCCGCTGACGCCGATTATCGAGAGAGTGGTTATTGAACAGACCTCGAAGTTGGGAGTCTTCTCTGCAGTCGCACTGGGGATCGCTGGAATAGCTTTGTTGCTTGCAATCTACGTAATGATCAAGTATCGCGTGCCGCAGCGCGTCGGCAACGCCATCGGTGAGGTCGCGAAAGCGGTAACCGATCCCTTTGTTCATCGCAAGAAGGGTACCCCCAGGCGTGCGCGAGCAGAACTGCTCATGCTGAAGGAGGATGGCTCGCCGGGAGAGCGAATCCCGATCATGGGGCAAAGCGTGACGCTCGGACGAGATCCAGCGCGGGCGCAGATCGTGCTGGCGGATACCACCGTGTCGCGGCTTCACGCCAGGATCGAGGAAGAAACCACCGGTGTCTTCAAGATCATTGACGAGGGTGGCAGCCAGGGCACCTATGTCAATGAAGAGCCGGTGGGGCCGAATGGCCGCCGCCTGATGGTGCGCGACGAGATCGAGATGGGCGGCGTGCGCATGTTGTTTCAGCCCAGTCCATTGGATGGCACAGATCAAACGGAGCCATCCACCGTGTCTGATAAACGCAAAGCGCGTAGCAGCGCCGGGCGTTCGGGCGTTGGCGGCAAGTCCGAAACGCTCGATAAGGACGACACTGTACCCGAAGTCAGGCGTTAAGGAGAGCGGCAAGTATGGCATCATTGCGTGCGGAAACGCGTCTCGGGCCATATGTGATCCAACAAATCCTGCCGGAGGGTCGCGGCGGGTATGCGCAGGTGGTGGTTGCACGCCGCGCTTCCGATCAGGGGCTGCACGAGTTGGTCGCGCTCAAAATTGCCAGGAGCACGGGCACGGCTGGCAACAATGTCAGCGCGGCCGACTTGGCGGAGATTTACGAAGAAGCACTCATCAATGAAGCCGACACGCTTTGGCAACTTCGCCATCCGAGCATCGTTACGATCTACCCGATCCCGCTGGATGGGACACGTGTCTATCATCGGATGCGCGCGATGGAGGTGGACGGCCAGCCGTGGTACTTCGCAATGGAGTATTTGCTCGGCGGCTCTTTGGAGCAATTGTTCGAGCAACATACGCAGTTGGCGCCGCCACTGGCCGTGGAAATCACGCACCAGGTGGGGGCGGCGTTGGACTATGTCCATGCGCGCGGCTTCGCCCACCTGGATGTGAAGCCGACGAATATCCTGTTCCGCCGGCCGGGCGACGCGAAAACCGCACCTGAGACGGTATTGGTGGACTTCGGCACGGCGCAGAAGTTCCGCCGCCAGGTAGATGTCGAGGGGCTAACGCTGGCTTATTCGCCGCCTGAGAGAGTGCGAATCCAAAAGGGAGAATTGCCCCCCGAAGAATTTACAGATAAGTCGGCTGCAGATGTCTATTCCCTGGGTGTCGTGCTCTATCGGATGCTCAGCGGTCGGCTGCCGTTTTCCGGCAGCCGCTCCCACTTGACGACGGCGATCTTGAACGCCACGCCCACCGACATCCAAACCCATGCGCCGGCGTTGAAGCGGCTACCGGGTCTCAACGAATTGCTGTTGGCGATGCTCGAAAAACAGCCCGGCGCTCGCCCAAAGATGCCGGCGGTACTGGCACGTCTGGAGCAACTCGTGCCCTCCCCGCGGTTGGTGGGGGGCGCCTCAGTGACGCCGCCGCCACCCAAAGCGCGCGGCGGTCTCTGGCCGGGCATCGCGGTCGGGTTGTTTGCGGTTGCGGCGTTGGAGGCGGGGAGTATCTACTATCTGCTGAACAACCCGGTTTCGCCTTCGCTGGTCACGACCTCGCCAACTGCAACCCAGGTCGTTGCCGCCAGCGCGACGCCGCTTGCGCCGACGCGCGCCACATCGCCCGCACCGACAGCAACTCCGTTGGCAGCCACTCGTGGGACAACAGCCACCGCGCTTGTCAGGACACCCACGGCGGCCCCCACAATCGAGCCGACGATTACACCGGTGCCTTCCTTCACACCTGCGCCTGCGGCGGGCCCTTGAGTCGTTCGGGACGGCTTGTCCAACTTGAAAGGATGCAATCATGCCAGAAATGACGATGCCGGCCAAACCGTGGACGTACGGCAAAGATTCCAGAGAAGGCGGCCGACCCACCCAGGAGGATCGCTGCGAGACGCTGGAGTTCCAGACTGCGGATAAGCAAGCTGCGCTCTTCGCGATGGTCGCCGATGGTGTCGGCGGGCGAAATACCGGTGAACTGGCCAGCCAGTGGGCCAAAGAGATGATCCCAGCCCTGCTGAGCCAAAAGGCCCCGACCGCCAGCGAGGTGCCGGCAGCGCTCGTAGAAGCGTTCGAGGCCGCGCACGATCGTATTTACAGCGAAGTCCTGGACAATCCCAGCCGCGCTGGCATGGGTACGACCTGCACAGTGGTGGTGATCATCGGCCGGCGGCTCTACCTGGCGCACGTCGGGGATAGCCGCGCTTACCTGATCCGCGGGAATCAGATCCATCAGCTCAGCATTGATCACACCTGGGCTGAGGAGGCGATTCAGGCGGGTCGTTCACGGGAAGAGATCCGTAATCATCCGAACCGGGGCGTGATCAAGCGGTGTCTGGGCATCAATGAAGATGTGGATGTTGATACGCGCTATCGGAAGCTGGGCGAAGAAGGGGCGGAAGACTCCGCGGATCGTCCACTTTTCCTCGAAGACGGCGACCGGATTTTGCTCTGCACCGATGGCGTATCTGATGTGCTGGAAGATGCCCGGTTGCTCGAGGTCGTGCGGCGTCACCCGGCCGCCGAAGATCAAGCTGCACGAGCTGTGATACAGGCCGCATTGAAGGCTAACGCCAAGGATAATGTGACCGCCGTGGTCGTGGATCTGCCGGGCGCGGTGGTGGCTGGCGGCCGGCGGGCGATCCCGATCGGGGCGATCATCGGCGCAGTCGCTCTGCTGTTGCTGATCGTGGGCGCGGGCGCTGCGTTTGCGCTGCTATCACGGCCCTCTCAGCCGACAAGCGTACCCGTTTCCGGTACTCCAACGACCGTGTTGACGGCAACGTTGACGCGGCCGGTTGTGGCCGTCGCGACCGCGACCCCGTTGCCCGCGACGCGACCGCAAACGGTTGCATCTGTGGCGTCAGCTACGCCAACTGTTCTGCCCGGCGGGCCGACCTATACGCCGATCCCGACATTTACGGTGGCGCCAACGGTCACGTCGGTGCCGACAGGCCTGCCGGTCGGGCCAACGGTTCGGCCGCCATCGGCTACATCAAATAACGCAGCGCCCGTGATTGTTCCGCCGATGCCTTTAGCGCCGCCGCCCGGTGAGACGGTGCGCGGCCGCATTACGTTGAAGTGGCAGGGCATCAATCTTGCAACGGGTCTGGCCTATCAAGTGGTATGGTGGCCGAAGGATGGCGATCCGAGTGCCGCCCGAACCTTCGCTTCTCCCACCACGGAGACGGTTCAGGAGGTCAATATCTCCGCGTTAGGGTTACAGGATAGTCAGGCCATCAATTGGGCGGTGTTGGTGGTCAATCAGAATTCCGGTGCCAAGTTGCTGCAACCAACTAATGAGAATAGTCGTTCTTTGGTCTTCAAGTGCATCCAGAAGTGTAACACATGTACGACTTGTGATGCGGATGGGGCTAATTGCAAAAACGAACCTTGTGAGTGCCAACAGGTGTGCGATTGAGCACATAGATCGAGAGGATCTTTATGCATCTGAAGCGTCCGTTCAATAAACTGTTTATCATTACTCTGGTCATCAGTCTGTTGCCTTTTGTGCCCCTGAGTTTGTCGAGTGCGCAGCCAGCTTCACTCACGGCCGTCGGGCTATCAGCGATCAACTGGCAGTCAGGCTTGAACCTGCCGCAGGCTGTGGGGGACGGGGCTCTATTTGTGCTTAATGATACCCTTTTCCATGCGGGCGGGCGAGCCGACGATGCTTCACAACCCTTCAATGCGGTCTATGAGGCGCAACTCATAGGGGGGGTGCCCAACCCGTGGCAACAAATGCCTGCGCCGCTTGCGCCGAGGCGTTTCGGCGCAGGCGTCGCGACGACGGCCAGTCGCGCCTATCTGGTTGGCGGCTATGACGGGGCGGCATATTTGAGCCGGGTGGATTCGTTCGATGGTGCGACCTGGCGCGCTGAAACAGCCTTACCGCAGGCGCTCAATCTACCGGCCGCAGTGGCTGCACAGGGTCGGATATATGTTGCGGGCGGTTATTGGGCGGGCGGGTATACAGATCAGGTGCGCTCAGCGGTGGTGGACAATGGTAACGGTCAGTTGGGGAATTGGCGATCAGAAAAACCGTTGCCGGTCAACCTCGTGACGCAATTGGCGCGCTGGGCAAGTTGTCTCTATGTGATCGGCGGTCGGGATGATAATAACCAGCGTCACGCCGAGGTGTACCGGGCGGTTTGGGGCACAGAGGCGACGATAACTGATTGGGCGCCTATGACGCCGCTGCCTCGGCCGCTGGCTTTTCATCGGGCGACCGTTCGCGATAATACTCTGTATGTGCTTGGCGGTGAAGTCGCTGACGGTGTTTACAGCGACCAGATCTATGCCGCTGATATCGCCCTGGATTGTAGCCTGTCCGCGTGGGCGAGTGAAGCTATGCCGGCTGGTCAGGGGCGGCGGCGACAAGCGGTGGTAGTGGATGACGACGTCATGTATTTGATTGGCGGTCAAACGAGCGCTGGTTTCAATGCCGAAACATGGTACGACGCGCCGCCTCCTACGCCGACGCCAACCGCAACCTCTACCTCGACGGCGACTCCTACAGCAACGCCAACGGCAACCCCAACAGTTGTTCCCAGTGTCGCAATCCAACTGCGCGCTGAGCCGACTGGCGCAGTCAATCCTGGCGAAGAGATCACTTACACCATCGAGTATCGGCCGATCGGCGGCAGTCCACTGAATGAAGTGGTTATCACGAATGCCGTGCCAAGTGGTACACAATTGATCACCGGCTCCATCC
>Ga0247840_10011644_pt1 | contig 10651 bp, 10 predicted proteins | sample LaCruzMarch2015__FD_192404 | JGI IMG/M metagenome (GOLD analysis project Ga0247840, IMG submission 192404) | Freshwater microbial communities from meromictic Lake La Cruz, Castile-La Mancha, Spain - LaCruzMarch2015_17m | ecosystem: Environmental > Aquatic > Freshwater > Lake | place: Spain...
GGCGGCACCTATTACCCGCTCACGGTGAAAAAGCATTTGCGCGCGCAAGAAATCGCGCAGCAAAACCACTTGCCCTGCATCTATTTGGTGGACTCGGGCGGTGCCAACTTGCCCAACCAGGACGAGGTCTTCCCCGACCGCGACCATTTTGGCCGCATCTTTTTTAACCAAGCCAACATGAGCGCGCTGGGCATCGCGCAGATCGCTGTGGTCATGGGTTCGTGCACCGCCGGTGGCGCGTATGTGCCCGCCATGAGCGACGAGACCATCATCGTCAAGAACCAGGGCACCATCTTCCTGGGCGGCCCGCCCTTGGTGAAGGCTGCCACCGGTGAGGTGGTGACAGCCGAAGACCTGGGTGGTGGCGATGTGCACACGCGCCTCTCGGGCGTGGCCGACCACCTGGCGCAGAACGACCTGCACGCGCTGTCGATTGCGCGCACCGCCGTTGCCAATTTGAATCAAAAAAAGCCTCTAGCCCCCGCATTGATTGCACCAGTAGCTCCCAAATTTGCAGCAGAAGAGCTGTATGGCGTGATTCCCACCGACACCCGCAAGCCCTTCGACGTGCGGGAAATCATTGCCCGCATCGTGGATGGTTCCGAGTTCCACGAATTCAAACCCCGCTTTGGCACCACGCTGGTGACGGGTTTCGCCCACATCGAAGGCATGCCGGTGGGCATCATCGCCAACAACGGCATTTTGTTCAGCGAGTCGGCGCTGAAGGGCGCGCACTTTATCGAGCTGTGCTGTCAGCGCAAGATCCCGCTGGTGTTTCTGCAGAACATCACCGGCTTCATGGTCGGGCGCAAGTACGAAAACGAAGGTATCGCCCGCAACGGCGCCAAGATGGTCACAGCGGTTGCCACCGCCAACGTGCCCAAGTTCACCATCATCATTGGCGGCAGCTTTGGCGCTGGCAACTACGGCATGTGCGGTCGCGCTTACAGCCCCCGTTTTTTGTGGATGTGGCCCAACGCGCGCATCAGTGTCATGGGCGGCGAACAGGCGGCCAGTGTGCTGGCCACGGTGCGCCGCGACGGTATTGAAGCCAAGGGCGGAGCATGGACCAAGGACGAGGAAGAAGCCTTCAAGGCGCCCATCCGCCAGCAGTACGAAGTGCAGGGCCACCCCTACTACGCCACGGCCCGCTTGTGGGACGACGGCATCATCGATCCGGCCGACACGCGCCGCGTGCTGGCGCTGGGGCTTTCGGCCTCGCTTAACGCACCGATTCCGGAAGTGAAGTTCGGTCTTTTCCGCATGTAGCGGACCCATCAGGTGCGCGGTCTTTCGCTTCTTCTCATGGTCAAAGGAAATTTGTAATGGATGCAATCCTGGCCCAGATGCAGAGCTCAGGTCCGTTGGGCCTGCCCCAACTGCTGGCATTGGCGGCTGCATTGGGGTGGGCCAGTGGTTTTCGTTTGTACGCGGTCGTCTTTCTGGTAGGGGCGTCGGGCGCGGCGGGGTGGATCACGCTGCCCTCAGGTCTGCATGTTTTGCAACACCCGGCCATGTTGATAGGCAGCGGGGTGATGCTGCTGGTTGAGTTTCTTGCCGACAAGATTCCTGGTGTCGATTCGCTGTGGGATCTGATTCACAGCGTTATCCGTATTCCAGCCGGAGCGGCGCTGGCGGCCGGTGCGTTAGGGGCAGACAGTGCCACTGCCACTGCCCTGGTCGCGCTGTTGGGCGGTACGCTGGCTGCGTCGAGCCAGGCCGCCAAGACCACCACGCGCGCGGCCATCAACACCTCGCCAGAACCCTTTGCCAACATCGCCGCCAGTCTGGTGGAAGATGGCCTTGTGGTGGGCGCCGTATGGCTGGCCACGCAGCATCCGCTGGCGTTCGCCCTGTGTCTGGGCATCGCCATCGTGGTGCTGGGGCTGGTTACTGTCACCCTGTTCCGGTTTCTGCGCACTGCGGTGCGCCGCGCTGCTTCCCTTTTCTCTGGATCGTCAAAGGTTACCCAACATGTTTAACAAAATCCTCATCGCCAACCGTGGCGAAATCGCCTGCCGCGTTGCCGCCACCGCGCGACGCATGGCTGTCAAAACCGTTGCCGTGTATTCCGATGCCGATGCCGGTGCCAAGCACGTGGCTGCGTGTGATGAAGCCATCCACATTGGCGGCAGCGCTCCCAAGGACAGCTACCTGCGCTGGGAAAAAATCATTGCAGCGGCCCAGGCCACCGGCGCACAGGCTATCCACCCCGGCTACGGCTTTCTGAGCGAGAACGAAGAGTTTGCGCAGGCCTGCGCCAAGGCGGGGCTGGTGTTTATCGGGCCACCCGCTTCGGCCATCAAGGCGATGGGGCTGAAGGCCGAATCCAAGCAGCTGATGGAAAAAGCCGGAGTTCCCCTGGTGCCTGGCTACCATGGCGCCAACCAGGACCCGGCGTTGCTGCAGGCCGAGGCGGATCGCATTGGCTACCCCGTGCTGATCAAGGCCAGTGCCGGTGGCGGTGGCAAGGGCATGCGTGCGGTGGACAAGGCCGAAGACTTTGCCTCTGCACTCGCTTCGTGCAAGCGCGAGGCCATCAATAGCTTTGGCGATGACGCGGTGCTGATCGAGAAGTATGTGCAACGCCCCCGCCACATCGAGATCCAGGTATTTGGTGACACGCATGGCAACTACGTCTACCTGTTCGAGCGCGACTGTTCGGTGCAGCGCCGACACCAGAAGGTGCTGGAAGAGGCGCCCGCTCCCGGCATGACACCCGAGATGCGCGCCCAGATGGGGCTGGCCGCTGTGGCTGCGGCCCGCGCCGTGAACTATGTGGGCGCCGGCACGGTGGAGTTCATCGTGGAACAGAGGGACGGCGGTGAGATGAACTTCTTCTTTATGGAGATGAACACCCGCCTGCAGGTGGAGCACCCTGTCACCGAAGCCATCACCGGCCAGGACCTGGTGGAGTGGCAGTTGCGTGTGGCCAGTGGTGAAAAATTACCCAAGGCACAGGACGAACTCAGGATCATGGGTCACGCCATCGAGGCGCGTATCTGCGCCGAGAACCCCGACAACAATTTCCTGCCCGCCACCGGCACGCTGCATGTGTACGGTCTGCCCGTCTGCACCACGTTCGAGCGTGCGGATGACGCCGTGCGCGTGGACTCTGGCGTGCGCGAGGGCGACTCCATCAGCCCGTATTACGACTCCATGGTCGCCAAGCTCATCGTCCACGGCAGTACGCGCGAGCAAGCGCTGGCGCGCCTGGACACCGCGCTGGCACAAACCCATATCGTCGGCCTGACGACCAATGTGCAGTTCCTGCGCCATGTGACCACCAGCCCGTCGTTCGCCCAGGCGCAACTGGACACCGCGCTGATCCCGCGCGAATCAGCCGTGCTGTTCAACCAGGAAAAGGTGGGCCTGCCAATGGCAACCGCTGCCATGGTGGCCGATATGCTGGTCAGCGAAGGCCGCCTGGCCCAGCAAGCCAATGTCCAAGGCTGGATCGATCCCTGGGCGCAGCGCGACGGCTGGCGTTCGCACGGCGCCTCCAACCGTGAATTCATGCTGGAGTTCCATGGCGAGCCGCACACGGCGCTGTTCACGCGCCTGCACGATGGCGGCCTGCAGCTGACGATTGATGGCAACACCGCGGCCCTGCGTTACACACCCGTGGCCGGTGGCGCACTGGATGTGCGCTACGGAGACCTGCGCTCCACGGTGCATTTGTATAAAAAAGGGGAGATAGCCCACGTATTCACTGCGCTAGGCGCTACGCAAATCGTAGCAATTGACGCGCTGGCGCATGCCGGTGAGGTGCACGCCGAAGTTGGCCGCCTGACTGCACCCATGCCTGGCAAGGTGGTGTCGTTTGCCGTCAAGGCCGGCGATGCGGTGAAGAAGGGCCAGGCCTTGGCTGTGATGGAAGCCATGAAGATGGAGCACACCATTGCCGCCCCGGCCGATGGCACGGTGGCCGAGTTGTTGTTCGCTCCGGGTGACCAGGTGACCGAAGGGGCCGAGCTGCTGAAGCTGGAAGTAGCGGTCTGATGCGCATCACGTTTTGCTGTACCGATACCGCGTCCGAGCCCTGGCTTCAAGGCCTGCGCGCCGCCCTGCCTGGGGCCGAAGTCTGCCTGTGGGCGCCTGGCGCACCACCGGCCGACCACGCAGTGGTCTGGGCGCCGCCCCAGCAGTTCTTTGACGAGCAGACGCAGCTCAAGGCGGTATTCAACATTGGCGCCGGGGTGGATGCTTTGTTGAAGCTGCGTTTGCCGCCCAAGGCGCTGATCGTGCGGCTGGACGATGCCGGCATGTCGGTGCAAATGGCCGAGTACGTGTGCCACGCTGTCATCCGCCACTTCCGCGAATTCGATGCCTACGAAGCGGACACTCGCCACGGCAAATGGTCGTTCCGCAAACCCCGCGAGCGCACCGATTTCCCGGTGGGCATCATGGGGCTGGGCGTGCTGGGCGCGCGCGTAGCACGGGCCTTGGTGCAGTTTGAATTCCCAGTGAATGGCTGGAGCCGCAGCCCCAAGGCGCCCAGGCTCCTGGACGGCGTGAAGTGCTTTTCGGGTTCCGATGGATTCAAAGATTTTCTGGCTGCCAGCCGGGTGCTGGTCTGCTTGTTGCCGCTGACGCCTGACACGCGGGACATCATGAATCGGGACCATCTGTCGCGCCTGCAAGCTGGCGCCTACGTCATCAACGTGGCACGCGGCGCCCATCTGGTGGACGACGACTTGCTGGCCTTGCTGGACAGCGGCCAGCTCTCCGGGGCCACGCTGGACGTGTTTCGCACCGAGCCGCTGCCGCCAGAGCACCGATTCTGGAATCACCCGAAAATCACGGTCACGCCGCACACCTCGGCCCGCACACTGCGCAGCGAAAGCATTGCGCAGATCGCGGGGAAAATGGCGGCACTGCAGCGCGGAGAGCCTGTAGCGGGTGTGGTCGAGTCAAGTCGCGGATACTGAGTCCGCACGGATTTTTGAAAAGAGAGTAGTTATGGATTTACCCCAACGCGTCAAACTGGTCGAAGTCGGCCCCCGGGACGGCCTGCAGAATGAAAAGCAGCCTGTGCCTGCCGCCATCAAGATCGAACTCGTGCACCGCCTGCAAGTGGCCGGACTCAAAGAGATCGAAGTCACCAGCTTTGTGTCGCCCAAATGGGTTCCGCAAATGGCGGACAACGCCGAGGTCATGGCCGGGCTGCAGCGCCAACCCGGCGTGCGCTACTCCGTGCTGACACCCAATCTGCAGGGTTTTGAGGCGGCCGTGAAATCCGGGCCTGACGAGATTGTTGTTTTCGGCGCCGCCAGCGAGGCCTTCAGCCAGAAAAATATCAATTGCAGCATTGCCGAAAGCATTGAGCGTTTCCGCCCGGTAGTTGAGGCGGCGTTGGCCAAAGGCGTGACCGTGCGCGGTGCAATCTCCTGTGCAGTGGGTTGCCCGTACGAGGGCGAGATTGCGCCCGAGCGCGTGGCCATGGTGGCGCGGCTGATGCATGGCATCGGCGTGCAGCACGTGGGCGTGGCCGACACGATTGGTGTGGGCACGCCGCTTAAGGTGCAGCGGGCACTGGATGCTGCGTTGACCGTGTACACCATCGACCAGATTTCGGGCCACTTTCACGATACCTATGGCATGGCGCTGGCCAACACGCTCGTGAGCCTGCAGATGGGTGTGTGGCAGTTTGATATGTCGGTAGCCGGTCTGGGCGGTTGCCCGTATGCCAAGGGTGCGACCGGCAATGTGGCGTCTGAAGACGTGGTCTACCTGCTGCATGGCATGGGTATTGAGACCGGCATTGACCTGGACAAGCTGGTGGACGCCGGTGCCTTCATCAGCGACTTTTTGCAGCGCAAACCCAGCTCGCGGGCGGCGACCGCGATGCTGAACAAACGACAGGGTTGAGAGACAACGATGGAGAACCAGGATTCGAAGAATCTGCCCGAAGGTGTCCAACGGGTGGCCACAGCGTTAAAGGCCAAGAACCATCCCCACAGCCCCGTCATGCTCGACGACGCAGCGCGTACCGCCCAGCAGGCGGCCGACGCATTGGGCATAGCGGTCGGCCAGATCGCAAAAAGCATCATCTTTCGCCGCCGCTCGGACGATGTGGCGGTGCTGGTCATCACCTCGGGGGATCGCCGTGTGGACGAGAAGAAGATCGAAGCGCTGGTTGGCAAAGTCGGTCGGGCCGACGCAGAGTTTGTCAAAGCCAGGACCGGTTTCAGCATTGGTGGGGTGTCGCCTTTGGCGCACACGCAAGCACCAGTCACCCTGGTGGACCAGGATCTGTTCCGTTTTGAGGAGATATGGGCGGCGGCAGGGCATCCCCACGCCGTGTTCAAACTGCGCCCGCATGACCTGGCCGCGTTGGCCGATGCGCCCACAGCAGACGTGGCAAAAGCGGTGCAGCCATGACGGTAAACCAATTTGCTATGAAAAAACTAGCTGATTACGCAGTATTGGCGAGGGCTACAGCCGAAAATGTTCCCTCACCTTGCATCTCGGTGTGCCGCATGGACAACCGGACGGCCGTGTGTGAAGGCTGTTTGCGCACCATTGATGAAATCCGGCTGTGGAGCGTCAACAGCGACTCCGAGAAAAGAGCGGTTTGGGCGCTCATTGCGCAGCGCATTGTGACAGCCACCGCGACCTTTACTGCACCATGAAACACATCACCTTTTACCTGGACTTCATTTCGCCCTACGCCTGGCTGGCATTTGAGGAGATGCCGCAAGCGCTCATGGGCCTCAGCTACTCGGTCACCTACAAGCCGTTGCTGTTTGCCGCTCTGCTCAAACACCATGGCCAACTTGGACCGGCCGAAATTCCGGCCAAGCGCGACTGGACCTACCGCCAGGTGCGGTGGCTGGCCCACAGTAAGGGGCTTGCGCTGGACATGCCTGCGGCGCACCCGTTCAACCCGCTGGGCCTGCTGCGCCTGGCATTGGCCACCGATGCCAAAGGACAGCCCAACCGCTATGTATGCGAGACCCTGTTCAAACATGTCTGGGTGGGTGGTGCCGATGCCGCAGACCCCACGCGCATGGCCGCGATCACGCAGCAGTTGGCACCCAAGCGCGATCCGTCGGACGACTCGGTCAAGGCGCAACTCCGTGCCCACTCAGACGAAGCCATCGGCGCAGGCGTGTTTGGCGTACCCGCGTTCGAGGTCGACGGCAAGGTGTTCTGGGGGCTGGACGGACTGCCCATGCTGCGGGCCTATCTGGAGGGAGATACCTGGTTTGACGGCCCGTTCTGGAATGCAGCCATGGATGTCCCGGCAGGCGTTGTTCGTAAGTAAATGAACGGGGTTGGCGTGAAAGAATAGAGCGATTTTTCTTTCACCCGATAGAGGCCCGTATGCCCGGCGCGTTCAATTTTTCCGCTTCGCCCTTTGACTGCCTGACGCTGGACGAGCAGCGCCTGGTGCAGGACAGTGTGGACGTTGCCTACTTCCCGCGTGGCGAAACCATTTTGGCGCTGGGAGCACAGCCCTCCCATCTGTTCGTCATCATCAAAGGTTTTGTACAGCAGTTTGACGGCAATGAAGCCTTGACCACGTTCGGCCCCGACGACTGTTTTGACGGGCGCGGCCTGATGGCCGGCAAGGTCAGCAGCCGGTTTGTGGCGGCTGAGGAAGTGGTGGCTTACCAGTTGGCGAAGCAAGCGGTCAGCGACCTGATTGCCGCCAATGCGACTTTCGGCGCGCTGCTGTTTTCAGACCTGTCCAACAAGCTCAGCGCGCTGTCCGAACGGCAAAATCGCCACGAGCTGCAGTCCCTGACCATGGCGCGGGTGGACGCCGCTTTTATCCATCCGCCCCATTTTGTTGACGCAACTACCAGCATTCTGGATGTGGTCAAAAAATTCCAGGCTTTGCGCATTGGCGCCGTCCTGGTACGTGATGCGCGTGAAGACCCGCCTGCATTGGGAATCTTTACCACCACCGGCCTGCAAAAGGCCATTCTCCACGGCATTCCGTTGGACCAGTTGCCGGTGGGAGATCTGGCCAATTTTTCAATCGTCAAGGTACGTCCCGATGACCTGATCGGTGATGCACTGGCAACGCTGATCAAGCACAAAGTTCACCGGGTGCTGGTGACAGAGGGGGAGAACATCAGCGGCATTCTGGAAGCGCTGGATCTCTTTGGCTTTTTGTCGAATCAGTCCTACCAGATCAACGAACAAATCCTTGCGGCGCAGGATATCGACAGCCTCAAGGCTGCTGCTGCACAAATCACGCGTCTGATTACCCTTTTGCACCGCAGTGGCACCAAGGTCAACATGATTGCTCGCCTGGTGCAGGAACTCAATCTGCGCCTGTTCGAGCGCACCTGGTATTTCATCGCACCGCCGGATCTGGTGGCCAACAGCTGTCTGTTTGTGATGGGCAGCGAAGGCCGCGGCGAGCAGTTGCTCAAGACCGACCAGGACAACGGCCTGGTGCTGCGTGATGGCTATGTGTGCTCGGTTGACCTGGCCGAAGTGTGCCGGAAATTCTCGGCCGCCCTGGCAGATTTTGGCTACCCCGAGTGCCCCGGCAATATCATGATTAGCAACCCTCACTGGCGCCAGAACGTATCCGAGTTCAGCCAGATGGTTCGTCTGTGGCCGGTGACCGCCAGTGCAGACAGCCTGATGGAACTGGCCATATTTCTGGACGCCCATGCGGTGAGCGGTGATACCGAATTGCTCGAGTCGGTTCGCTCTTCGGTGTTCGACCTGACGGCTGACAACGACGCCATGCAGTCGCGTTTTGCCGCGGCGATCAATTTTTTTGGCAGCAGCCACGGTTGGTGGAACCGCCTCCTGGGGCTGGGCGAGAAGGAGGGCGAGCAACTCGACCTCAAGAAAGTAGGAACCTTTCCGCTGGTGCATGGCATTCGCAGTCTGGCGCTGGCAAATCGCCTGACCGTGGTCTCCACAGCCGGGCGCATTGAAGCACTGACCGCTGCTGGCAAGCTTCCGGCAAAACTGGCCGCAGATCTGATTGACAGTCTGCATTTCTTCATGGGTCTCAAGCTGAAGATCGGCTTGCAGGAATTGGAGACAGGGCACGCGGTGTCCGGTGGTATCCACATGGAGCGTCTCAGCAGTCTGGACCGCGATTTGCTCAAGGACACCCTGGGTGTGGTCAAGCAGTTCAAGGTGTTGCTGAACCAGCGGTTTCATCTGGAAGCCATGTGATGCAGGGCGACTTTCCGGTTGTTACCTGGATCGCCGCACTCAAGCGCGAGTGGCTGCTGTACCACCTGGGCGACCCGCGCTTTCGCTTCATGTGGGACAAACCACCGCCCAACGAGTGGGTAGCGCTGGACTGTGAAACCACAGGCCTCAACACCAAGTCCGACGACATCATCTCGATCGGTGCGGTGCGCATTCGCGGTAACCGGGTCATGACCAGCGAGCGCCTGGAATTGCTGGTGCGGCCCGACAAGAAGAAATTTTCGGCCGAGAGCGTGCGTGTGCACCGGCTGCGCGAGCAGGACGTTGCGCAGGGTGTCAATATCGACGACGCCATGATGCAGCTGATGCGCTTCATTGGCAGCCGTCCGCTGGTGGGCTATTACCTCGAATTTGACGTGGCCATGATCAACCGTGTGCTGTTTCCGATACTGGGCATGGGTTTGCCACAGAAAAAGATAGAAGTTTCCGGTCTTTATTACGACTACAAATACAGTCAGTTGCCGACGCACGCACGGCAAAATCAAGGAATAGATTTGCGCTTTGACAGCCTGATGCGCGACCTGGACTTGCCGCTGTGGCCCGCGCACGATGCGCTCAACGATGCGGTGATGGCTGCACTCGCTTTTGTGAAGCTGCGGCACCTGGCAGCGTAGCAGTGCACTGGGGCAACGGGATTAACTTGCCGTAAACTATTTGGACACCAACACGGTCCAAGCACTTGACCGAATCCCCCTCCATAGCGGATGCACGCGGCACGCATGCCAAGCAAAGCTTGCGCATCCGACGTTTTCTGATGTCGGTGGCCACCTACATCGCATGCGGTCTGCTCGCGCAGGTGTGCGCGATGTTGGGCTTTCTGCCGCTTTGGCTGCCCGCCTGGTGGGCGCTGGGTGCAGCGCTTATCAACCTGGGCTTTTACATGGTCCTGCGCACCGGGGGCAATTTGCGCCTGCGTGATCCGAGCATGACGGAGGTGCAGTTGATCACCTCCATGGTTGCCGTTATGGCTCTGATCTACCACACCGATGCAGCCCGGGGCGTGTTTCTGATGCTGTTTCCGGTGCCCCTGCTGTTCGGCGCACTGCGCCTGAATTTGTTCCAGATTGCCCGGGTGGGCGCTGTCGGAATCCTTGGTTATGCGGTGGTGATAGGTTTGCTGTCCACATGGCACCCCGAGCGTGTGCAGTTGGGTGTGGAGATCGTGAACCTTATTGCTCTGACCGGCGTGATGGGCTTTGTAACTGTGATGTGCGCCTACATCAGCAAGGTCCGGGTGGAACTGTCGAAATCGATTGCAACCATCCGTGAAATGGCGCAACGCGATGCCCTCACCGGTGTTTTCAATCGCCGACATTTGATGCAGACTTTGGAGCACGAAGTGAAGCGCTGTGCGCGCAAAGCACGCCGCGGTTTGGTGCTGTGGGTCGATGCATAGGATCGTCCATTCGCAACATCGACTACCTGGCCCGCTATGGCGGTGAGGAATTAGATGCTG
>Ga0247840_10011647_pt1 | contig 10649 bp, 17 predicted proteins | sample LaCruzMarch2015__FD_192404 | JGI IMG/M metagenome (GOLD analysis project Ga0247840, IMG submission 192404) | Freshwater microbial communities from meromictic Lake La Cruz, Castile-La Mancha, Spain - LaCruzMarch2015_17m | ecosystem: Environmental > Aquatic > Freshwater > Lake | place: Spain...
CTTTGGGTGCAAGCACGCCGGGCACTGTTCCGGTGCAGCTGGGCCTTCGTGCATGTAACCGCAATTTCTGCAACGCCATTTTATTGTTTTTTGTTTCTTAAACACTTCTTGTTTTTCAATGTTTGCGGCTAGTTTAAGGTATCTTTTCTCATGGCCTCTTTCTGCAATAGATACATTGTCAAAAGCGGAAACAATATCTTCAAAACCCTCTTCTTTAGCAATAGCGGCAAACTCCGGATAGAGTTTTGAGTGCTCAAAATTTTCACCACTTGCGGCTTCTTTTAGGTTCTCAAGGGTTGTGCCTATTGTGCCCGCCGGGAAAGCGGCTGTTATTTCCACCATTCCACCTTCAAGAAATTTAAAGAATCTTTTAGCGTGTTCTTTTTCGTTATCGGCTGTATCGGCAAATACCGCGGCTATTTGTTCATATCCCTCTTTTTTTGCTTTACCTGCAAAATAAGTGTAGCGGTTTCTTGCCTGCGATTCACCTGCAAATGCTTTTAAAAGATTTTTTTCGGTTTTTGTACCTTTTAAACCTTTCATTACTTCCCCCTACTAATTTATTTTAAATTATTTTTATTAATCGTATTTATTTTCAATTCAGCGTACAAGCAATTAGCTCTTCCAAAGACCATGTATATTGCAATATGCTCTTGCCGATATTTTTGTTCCAGTAACGCAAAATTCTGCCTCAGGTGCATTGCCGGGTTTAAGAAACTTTTTGCATACTTTATCATCTACATTTACTTCAATCCATTCAATAAAGTGCTTTTCTTCCATTGGGTGAGCTACACTGCCAACCTTTATTTTTACACCATTTGAAGTTACCTCAATTACAGGAATGTGCTTTTCCTTTGAAGCTTCAATTGTATTCTCTGTTACAAGTTTCATTGGCTGGCCGCAACAAACGAGCTCTCCACCGCCCAAATGTAACACTTCAACTATATTACCGCACACCCCACACTTATAAATACCTTTTGCCTGTGTCATTTTACCCTCCCTAATATCGCGTCTCGCCTATCGGCGGACTTAGTATTCACTTCGTTCATACTTGGTTTGGCTAATATGATTACGCCAAACCGCTCTACAAGGGAAAACCTTAGGTTTTCCCGTTACATCGTCGCTCACTTTGCTCGCTGAACCCTTTCCTAAATTGAAAAGAACATTTATATCACGTCTTACCCTTTGGGCGAGGTCTCGCCCGCTCATAAGAGCGAGGCGGATATACTTACCTATCAGTGGACTTATTATTTTTATTAGATCTAATTTTTTTACTTTGTTTTAGCAGTTCATTTACTTTTTTTTGTGCGCTTTCTATATCAGGGCCAAAGGAATACACTTGACCATACTCATCTACTACAAAATTCGCAGGTATTCCGCGCACACTATAAGCATTTGCAACTTTGTCATCTGCGTCAAATAACAAAGGATAGTTTAACTGTTGTTTGTATTTAAATTTTTTTGCTTTATCAATGTTTCCATCTAAATTTATTGCTAATAGTTGAAAATTTTTGTCTCTGTTTTTTTTCTGTATTTTTATTAATGTCGGCACCTCTTCTACACAAAAAAAACACCAACTTGCACCAAAACTTAAAAGCACAGTTTTACCTTTCAGGTTTGAAAGTGTAAATGTTACACCTTCAGTATCTGAAAGCGTGAAATCGGGTGCGATGCCTTGCGACGGTACCGCAGCACTAAGGTTTATAAAACTGCTTATCATAAAAAAAATTACTGAATAAATAACTACCACAAATGACTTTTTCATTATACACCCTATGATTACAACGCTTCTTCTATTACGCCTTTAAGCTATTCTTTTAACACAGTACCTGCTATATTTCTCGTTACTGTAAATATTTTTTTGCAAGCTCAAAGCCAGCATCAAAACACTTTTTAATTTCATCTGTGGATGGTGCATATTTAATTTGTAAAAGCGGGTGCGCAATTTCAATACCGCCCTCAATCATAATTTCTTCCACCTGTTTTACCGACTCGCCACTCCATCCAAATGATCCAAACGCCATACCAATGCGGTTTTTAATTTTCATGCCTTTTATAAAGTCCAAAAAACCAGCCATTGCCGGCAGTATGTTATTATCGTGCGTAGAAGACCCAAAGAAAAATAACTTTGAAGCAAAAATTTCTTTTATAACTTCCGTTCTATCAACTTTAGCGATATCGTAAAGTTTAGCATCGCCACCTGCAGCTATAATGCCTTCTAAAATTGCTTTTGCCATTTTTTCACTTGAACCCCACATAGTTTCATAAACAATTACAGCACTTTTTTTGTAGGGGAAGTTTTTTGACCACAACACATATTTTTCAACTATTGCCTTAGGGTTTTTTCGCCAGATAATGCCGTGAGCAGGTGCTATTGTGTTTATTTTAAGACCAAGTTTTATCAACTCATCAATTTTTCTTGCGATAAGCATACTGAAAGGAACCAAGATATTAGCGTAATATTTTTCGGCCTCATCCATTAGAGTGCATTGGTCAACTTCGTCGTCAAACCTGCCAGATGATGCAAGGTGTTGGCCAAAGGCATCGTTTGGAATTAAAAGCCGGTCTTGAGGGATGTATGTAAACATTGAATCGGGCCAGTGGATCATTGCAGCATCAATAAACTGTAGTGTTTTTGAGCCAATCTCCAATTTGTCGCCGCTTTTTACAATCTGAAAGTCCCAAACCGGGTTTGGATAATAATATTTTAAAAGTCCATCTTTACACTTTGCTGTGCCAAATATTTTCGCATTTTTCGCAAGTTTCATTATTTCAGGTATGGAACCAGAGTGATCGGGCTCTACGTGGTTTACAATTACATAGTCAATTTTTGCCGGATCTATAATTTCGCTGATTCGCTCTATCCATTGAGCAGAAAAATTAGTTTGCACACCATCAATAAGCGTAATTTTCTCGTCAATTATAAGGTAAGAATTGTAGGTTGTGCCGTGTTGAAGATTATATGTATTACCGTGAAAAGTTTTTAAATTCCAGTCAACAGCACCTACCCAGTAAACATTTGGCGCAACTTTTATTTTTTCCATTTTTAACTCCAATTCAATTTGACTGCTTCTTTTTTATGTAGCCCTTAAATATATTGCCTTCTTTTTCTAATGCAAAAAATTCATTACCTGTCATTTGGCACCACTTTGACATATCTTTTTGAAAACCATAATCGTCGGCAAGAACAAGCAAAACCTGTCCGCCTGAAAGTTTGTCAAGTTCTTCCTTTGTTTTTACTATTGGCATCGGGCACATAAGCCCTGTGCAGTCAAGTTCTTTATCAAATTTAATCATATAAATAAATTTACTTTCGCTTCTTTTGCCTCCGCAAGATAACTTGTGGCTCCGGCAAATTCGTCAACTTCGCAACTAAGGTCATCTCTATCAAGGCCAAGCACAGCACAGCTCATAGTGCAAGCAATATATTTTACACCAAGAGAGCGCGCCGTTTTCATCATTTCCAAAAGAGTTGCAACCTTTTTTTGTTTCATAAGCAACTTCATTAAAATTGGACCAATGCCTAAAAAGTTAAATTTGGACATTGGCAGGTAACCCGTGTTTAAAACCCCAAACATTTTTTGCAAAAAGTTCTGTTTGGAATTTACCACAAACATATTTTTCTTAATTACATTTAAACCCCAAAATGTAAAAAATATTATAGCTTCCATACCGCTTGCGGCAGCGGTTGTAGCAAGAGTAAATGCCGCAATGGCTTTATCTAACTCACCAGAAAAAAGAATTATTGTCATCTTTTCTTTTTGTTCACTCATTTATTTACCTTTGTTTTTGTTTCAACAGAATCACAACCGCAAGAACATTCGCAAGGTGAAGCAACTTTTTGTTTTTTACTTTCTTCCGACTTGCATCCACAAGAGCAGTCATTTGCACATTCAATTATTGCAGTGCCGCATGGTTCACAAATTTCAACTTCTCCACAACCACACCCACAACCAGATTTATTTTCTTCTTTGTTCTTTTTCATTTTTTTTCTCCATGTTTTAATTTTTGTTCAGCAGGAACACAGTTACAGGAACATTTGTTCTCAACAGTACTTTCTTGATTTTTGCTCTCAATAGGCAAGCAATCGCACGGGGTACAAAACTCCGGCTCAAAACATTTATTTTCAAGTTCTGGCTCGCAATATGGGCATACGCATTTGGCTACAGATTTATTTTTCTTCATTTTTACCTTTTTTAGCCAAATAATCTTCAAGAGCCTTATGTAAAGCATCGGCACCAAGGTTTGAACAGTGCATTTTGTTTGGTGGAAGGCCGCCAAGCTCTAGTGCAACATCGGCATTTGTTATTTTCATAGCATCAGCAACGCTCTTACCTTTTCCCATTTCTGAAACCATTGAAGAAACAGCAATTGCGGCACCACAACCAAATGTTTTAAATTTTACATCTTCCACTTTATCATCTTTTATTTTTACATAAAAAGTCATCATATCACCACATACCGGGTTACCAACCTCACCCACACCATCGGCATCTTTTATCTCGCCAACATTTCTTGGATTTGAAAAGTGATCCATAACTTTTTGCGAATAAAAAGGCATATACTCCTCCAATATTATTTTTAGTTGTTTTTTATTATAAATTTTAAACTTGTAAATACATTACTCTTCGCTATGTTCGTGTTCGTGCTCATAATCAGTACCCGGGCCGGCAACTTGTCGTTCTCCAGTTTTCTTAAAATGAGCATACAAAGGCGACATTTCTCTTAAGCGTTTTACAATTGCAGGAAATTCCAAAAGAAACCGCTCAACATCGGCCATAGTATTATATTTTGATAACGCTATTAGAAGTGAACCTTGACCAACTGCCGGATCTGCACCTATTGCAGTTAAAACATGAGACATTTTAAGTGCTTTTGAAGCACAGGCAGAACCGCTTGAAACCATGAAACCCTTACTATCTAAAAGTAACATCATTGCCTCACCTTCAATAAACTCTATTGAAAAATTAACATTGTTTGGCATTCTATTACTTTTATGGCCGTTTAAATAAACATACTCAACTTTTTTTGGCAACTCTTCAATTAATTTATCTCTTAACTCTTTAATACTTGCGGAGTTTTTTATCATTTCGTTTTTAGCTAATTCGCAAGCGGCACCAAAACCAACTATCGCCGGAATGTTTTCTAGTCCAGCCCTGCGGCCTTCTTCTTGAACACCACCATCAATTTGAGGAGTTATGCGTGTACCTTTTTTTACATACAATGCCGCCGCTCCTTTTGGACCGTGAAACTGTGATGCGGAAAATGAGAGCAGGTCAACACCTAAATCATTTATATCTATTGGTATTAAGCCAGCGGCACATACGGCATCTGTATGAAACAAAGAACCGTTTGCTTTTGCAAGCAACGCAAGCTCTTTAATATTTTGGATTGTACCTATTTCAGTGTTTGCAGTTTGTATTGAAACAAGTATAGTGTCTTTTCGTAAAGCCGCTTTAAGATCATTTAAATTAACTTCGCCAAGCTTGTTTACAGGCAATATGGTTATTTCAAAATCAATTTTTTCTAACCTGCGCGCGGCATATAAAACCGAAAAATGCTCAATTGCGTTAACAATTATATGCTTGCCCTTTTGTGCATTTGCATCAGCAACACCCTTTATTGCAAAATTATTTGCCTCTGAACCGCAGGAAACAAAGTATATATCACTGGATTTCGCACCAATAAAATCTGCTACACTTTTGCGAGCATTATCAAGTGCGTCTTTTGCCATAGCTCCAACTGAGTGCATATTCTGAGGGTTGCCGTAGTTTTCTTTTAAAAAGGGTAACATTGCCTCAAGAACTCTTGGGTCAAGCTGTGTGGCTGAGTTGTTATCAAAATATGTTATTTGCATAGTTTACCTGCACTTCTTGCATATACCCCTAAAATAACCATGAACTTGTTTTATTAAATTACCTTCTATTTCTTGCTTTTGGCAATTTGGGCATGCAAGGTTTATATCAATTATAGCAGCACATTTTTCACAAACAAAGTGATGGTGCCAATTTGTAATACCATCAAACCTTACTTCCTGCCCAATGGTAAGTTTACCAACCAAACCACTTTTTGCAAACATCTCAAGGGTGTTATAAAGCGTTGTTTTTGAAATTGTTGGAATTTGATCTTTCAGCTTTTTATAAATTAAATCAATGGATGGGTGGCTTTTATTGTCAGCCATAAAATCCAAAATTTTAAGCCGCTGATATGTCGGCTTAAGTTTACAATTTAACAACTGTGTTTTGAGTGTTTCCAATTTTGTAATCATTACGGTTTGGATTATAAACAAATTCAAATTATTTGTCAAGTTATTCTTCTATTGTTGACAAAAAACTAGTTTATAATAACTTCTTTTGAAAGGTCGCCAAATTCGTTGCTGGCAGCACAGGCTTTTACTTTACACCTACAGTATTTTCCTCTTTTGCAATCTCGTATTTTGCGGCAAGGCGTTCAAGCTCTTTTAGCGCTTTTTGCGATTCTGTTCTATAATCTTCTACTTTTCTTACTGCAAGACCCTTTTTTAATATATCAGCAAGTTTTGCTTTTGGTTGCTTGGTTTTTAATATCAACTTGGCCATAAACAGATAATTTAGCGGTTCATTTGGCGAATATCTTATTGCCTCATTGTAATACTTCTCGGCAAGTTCATTACTACCGCCAAGAAGTAACGGCAAAGATTCATTTATTTTACCCAACACCCTTTGAGCACCGCCAAACGCGTAGCTTTGGTCAATATTTATTGAAAGGTTAAGGTGTGTGCATATTGTATTTAGCGTAAATAGCACTTTAAACATTCCTACACTTTCACCATACAGCGCCATATTTATTGCCGCCCAAAAATGCCCTTCCGCTTGAGTTGGGTCTATTTGCACCGCAGCAAGGCCTGCATCGCGCCCCTCTTTAAACAACTTTTTTTTTATTTCTTTGTTTCTTTCTACTTCAAAACCCAAATAATAACATCCCATAGAAACACGCCATGCCGCTTCATAATTATTTGGATGACGCTGATATATCTCTTTATAAAGGCGCAACGCTTCAAATGCCATTTTGGGCTGGCTTCTTTGAAAAAATGCATTATCGGCTTCTTCAAATATTTTATTGTCTATAGCGTAAAGACAAATGGATGAAAATATAATAAGAGACACCGCAAGTAAAATTTTCTTCATTTTTTCACTCCATTAAACCCAAAATTTATAAAATCCGATTTAAAACACTGCCAATAAAGCGCCGCTATAATTGTTTTTGAATCCTTTACTTTGCCTGTGTGAACCAACTTAAGCAACTTTTTAAAAGGCACCGCCTGATATGAAATAAACTCGTCTTCATCAGGAGATGCAGTAGCTTTACTAAGGCCAAATGCGGCATATATATGCAATACCTCATCGGCAAAAGCAGGAGTAGTCCAAAATGTGGTTAGTTTTATTATTTTTTTTGCAGTAAAACCTGTTTCCTCTTTAAGCTCGCGCTTTACACAAGCGAGAGGGCTTTCTTTCGGATCTATTTTACCTGCAGGAACTTCTAATGTAATTTCTTTTACAGGGTAGCGATATTGTTTTACAAGCGCGACTGTATCTTTATTGATAAATGGCAAAACAGCGGTAGCACCCGGATGTACAAGATACTCCCTGACGGCCTTTTTACCATTCGGTAAAATTACCTCATGCGAGGTAAAACCAACCGCCTTACCTTTATAATTAAATTGTGTTTTGTGATATCTTTCTTTCATTTCGCTTTTGGGTTCCATAATACAATTTCTTCAAGAGGCTTTCTTATTGGTTCACGCGGTTTATCTAACGAGTAACCCAGCGTAAGCAAACACTCTGGCTTCCAATTTTTTGGCAAACCAAGCAATTTTTTTATTTTATCTGCCTTAAACCAACCAATATAACAAGTGCCAAGCCCAAGTTCGGTAGCTTTTAACGCGCAATGCTCCAATGCAATACCAATATCTATAAGGTGATAATTAACACCCTGAATAAACTCGCCTACCTTATGTGTTAATAGTTGCAGCTGGCTTGCCGCAACTATTATTACAGGCGCACTTTTCGCCCAGGTGTTTGGCACAGTTACACCCATACACTGCTCTATAAATTTTTCTTTTAACTCTTTTTGGTCTATCACAATAAAACGCCATGGCTGTGCATTGCATGCGGAAGGCGCAAGGCGCGCGGCTTGCAAAATTGCCTCAATTTTTTCTTTTTCTACCGCTCGCGAGTCGTAACTTCTAACACAGTACCTTTTGTTGATAAGTTCATCAAGTGTTAGCATCTTTTTTCCCTTTAATGCGCGTATATAAATACAAGCACAAAAACCCAACTAAAATACCAAAACCATCTATAAGCACATCTATTACGCTACATACTCTTCCAACAACAAATGACTGGTGGTATTCATCGCTTGCGGCATAAAGCAAAGCAAATATACCGCCAAACGCACCTGCAAAATTTTTATTTACAGTATTAAAAAATGCCCGCCTTGAAAGTAAAAATAAAATTGCGTATTCAGTTATGTGCGCCGTTTTTCTTAAAATTAAATCCCAAACACCAAAGTTTGTTTTTAGGTTTGGCTGGTCTGAAAAAAAATAAATTAACGCACACCAAAGGAAAACCGAACCCCAGAAAAACCCAATTTTTTTATTTTTCGTAAAAGTGTCTAAATTCATAATTTGCCATTATCTTTGAAACTAAAATACCCATTTGCCGATATAATAATATGGTCTAAAACTTCTATGCCCATAATTTTACCGGCATCACAAAGTTGTTTTGTTATTGCAAAGTCATCAGAAGACGGCACACTTTGACCAGATGGGTGATTGTGCGCAAGAATTATACTTGCAGCACTGTGTTTTAATGCCGGTTCAAAAACTTCGCGAGGATGCACCAGGCTTGCGTTTAAAGTACCAACAGATATTTCCTCTTTATGCACAATTTTATTTCTGCCATTTAGGTATACTACAACAAACACCTCTTTTTTCCTGTTTGCGATATCTTGTAGAGCGCTTAAAACATCGGATGGCTTTGTTATTTGCGGAAACGGGTCTGCACCTAAATACCTCTTTGCAAGTTCCGCTGCACAACAAAGCTCTGCGGCTTTTGCAGGGCCTATACCTTTTATTTTTGCAAGTTCTTTATACGGCAGCAAAAACAACTTACCGTCTGGAAATTTTTTTAATATTTCTTTTGACAGCTCAAAAACATTTTTGCCGGCATACCCTGTTCTTAAAAGCACACTGAGAAGTTCTTCATCTTTTAGCGCCTGTGCACCAAGCCTACTAAGTTTTTCTCTGGGCATTTCCTGTGCCATATCATTTCCCTTAACTTTTCGCGTTAACTATTTTTTGTATTATAAAAGAACCTGAATACACCATTATAAAAGCAACCAATAACATAAAATTACCTAAAGTTGTACTAAAAAGCAACCCAACCATAGCAGGTTCCATAAGGTACAATAACAGCAGAAGCCCAAATGGCACAAAACTCATAACCAAACCCGATGAACGCGCCTGTGCTGTAAGCGCATTTATCTTGTTCCTTAAGTTTTTTATTTCACGCAAATTGGAACAAACCATTGAGAGCATTTCAGATAAGTTCCCTCCTGTTTGCCTTGAAAGTTTTATTGAATTTACTGCAAGCGAAAATGCTTCAGAGTGCGTATTTTCAGCTAATGCCCAAAGTGCATCCGTAACAGGCATGCCCAACTTAAAGCTGTTTAGAGCGGTAGCAAATATTTCAGAAGCTGAGTTTTTGTTTGAAAGCGTGTAGTTTTCAAGCGCCGACTCAAAGCTTTGACCTGCCTGAACCGAACTTGAAACAGCCGAAAGTGCCTCGGTAAGGATATCTTCAAAGGCAAAGTTCTTTTTTCTTTTTATTGCGTTAAAATAACTATCTATTATCCAATACATGGCAAGGCCTGCAATAAAACCGAGTATTGGCTTTAAAAAAATTATAGTTGCCACAAGGAAAAAAACTACGCTTACAGCTATCTTTATTTTTAAAGAAACTTTTGAATTTGGATTTTCATATAATTGTGCAAGCGAGCTGTTAAATAGGCTTACCGCTTTTCCTTTTGTAATTTCTATGTTAAAACTTTTTTGTGCCTTTTTGCGCACGGCAAACTTTTTTAGTACCCAAAATATGATAGAGGACACTGCGCAAAACACGAACAAAATTGCAGAAAGCATTAAAATAAATTTCACAATATACCCTTGGACTTTGCCTCTACTTCAAACTCTTGAGTAATGCCATAGTTTTTAAAACTGCCTTGCACCGTTTTGCCGTCATAGCCGGTTTGCTCAAAACCAAAAACCGGAGTTGTTTGAACGGAACCGTCTGGCAACAAAGACAGTTTTGCTATCTGCGAAATTTTTCTTGAACCATCTTGATAACGCGCCAACTGCACAATTATCTGCACAGCCGAGCAAATTTGTTCTTTTATTGCTTTTTCTGGCAACTCCATTCCTGACATCATAACCATTGTGATAATTCTTGAAACAGCGTCTTTTGCGGTATTTGCATGCACGGTGGTAAGCGAACCGTCGTGGCCCGTGTTCATTGCCTGAAGCATATCTAATGCCTCTCCGCCGCGGCACTCACCAACAATAATTCTATCGGGCCGCATACGTAAAGCATTTATAACAAGCCGCCTTATGC
>Ga0247840_10011648_pt1 | contig 10648 bp, 12 predicted proteins | sample LaCruzMarch2015__FD_192404 | JGI IMG/M metagenome (GOLD analysis project Ga0247840, IMG submission 192404) | Freshwater microbial communities from meromictic Lake La Cruz, Castile-La Mancha, Spain - LaCruzMarch2015_17m | ecosystem: Environmental > Aquatic > Freshwater > Lake | place: Spain...
TTAAAGAAATCAATGATTCTCCTGTTGTGCATAAATGGAAAAAGTTCGACTTTGTCAATGCGTTCTAATGTAAATGATTTAATGAAACGTTATACTAGATAGTAATGTCCAAGAACAATTGATTATGTCACAGCAATTCGGAAAGAAGCCATTTGGAGCCGGTTTATTTAAAGAAGAAATTGCCAATGGAATGGAAGTCACTTTAGACGGCAATAATTATTTGGTCTCAAGGCAGATGATTGAAAACTACGGATGGTCGATTGTGCTTCTGACCCCAACAAATCTGATCAAAGTTTACAAATTGACCGGAATTCTGTCAACGATTTCTGTGTGTTTGTTGATTTTTATCTTTTTAGGTATTATTTATGCGGGAGCCCGATCCCAAGAGGCTATTCGGCAAAGTGAGGAGAGCAAGCGGCAACTGCTTTATGCAGCCGGTGATGGCATATTTGGAGTCGATATGACAGGGCAGTTGACCTTCATCAATCCTGCTGCTCTGCGAATGCTTGGATTTGCCGAAGAGGATCTATTAGGCCAAAAAGGCTCAAGGGTGCACGACCTCATCCACCATTCTCATGCTGACGGCTCAAAATATTCAGTGGATGACTGCCCTATGTACGCTTCCTACACCCATGGCACAGATCACTATGTCACGAACGAGCTTCTCTGGCGGAAAGACGGCAGTAGTTTCCCCGTGGAGTATTCCAGCATGGCAATCATGCAGGATGACAAGATCATGGGAGCAGTGGTGACTTTTAAGGACATCACAAAACGCAAGCAAGCGGAGGCGGCTCTTATGGAAGAGCGCAGGCAACTCCAACAGGCATTGGATGAGATTAAGACGTTGCGTGGTATTGTACCGATCTGTTCATACTGTAAGAAGATCCGCGACGATGAGGGTTACTGGGACCATGTGGAAAAGTATGTCAGCGCCCACACCGATGCAAAATTCAGCCATGGAATTTGTCCCACCTGCTTGGAAAGGGAAATGAAGGGAATAGAAACATCAGACTGATAGCAGGGAAGGAACCGTTTTATCAGGACGTAAGAAGCCCTACATCATGGAAAAGAGCGGTGCGGCTATTCGGAATGAACTACAGAAGGTCACTTAACAGGAGATTTTGGACGGATGCGAGTTCTTGTCGTCGATGATAACGATCAAATGCGAGCGATACTCAGGATGATGGTCGAATCTGAAGGCCATGAAGTATTGGAGGCAGCGAATGGAAATATTGCGTTGGATCTGCAAAAGAAGGAGCCAGCCGAGCTTGTTGTTACAGATATCATCATGCCGGAGATGGAGGGTATTGAGTTAATTTCGCACATCCGCAAGATCACCTCACATGCCAAGATCATTGCCATATCAGGCGGCGGAAAGATTGATGCTGATCTTTGCTTGAATATAGCAGGGAAATTAGGTGCAAACCGAACATTGCTGAAACCGTTTAGCAAATCTGACCTTATGTCGGTTATTGGCGAATTATTTCCCGATGACAATTTGAACAAAGTCGACCTGAACATCAGAAGCTGACTGCATATGCAACAGTACAAATGGCATTCCTTGCTTTTCAAACTTGCCTTCGCCTAACACTTTGTAGGTGGAGACAGTTTTTTCCATACATCTGTTTTTCTCATGTCGGCCCCGCTGAATTCCAGGTGAAAGTTGCAAAGAATTCCGTCTAAAAATTTCTGTTGCCCACCTCGAATGCTTGCTTTCCTAAACCTCAAATGCAGGCCACCCCGAGGGGGGTCATTTTATTCTGATCAGCAGGGAGGGAGAAGGGGCTGATGCCGATCAAAATATAGACCAGTTATTTTTTTTCTTCTTCACCATTCAGTGCCTTGTCTGCTGACTCGTTATGCTTGTCGGCTTTGTTCAGCGTGTTATCTACACTCTTACGTATTGCCGTCCCATCATAACCAACCGCGTCTGCAGCCTGCAGCCTCTTCGTCTCGCTACGCCCCTCATACTTGGAACTCGGTTCCTCAGCCTTGCTGCAGCCGAACAGCAGCGCAGCTATCATCATCAGAAAAAGTAGCTTGTGGGCCATCGTCACACCTCCTTAGTGTCATTTCAAGAACATTGGCTTACCCTTTGCCGCCATCGGTTTGGCCGGCAGCAGGACCGTGGCCAGCGAAGTTACTATCAGGACAAGCGCCGTATAGTCCTGCCAATGGGGTGTCTCACCCAACAACAGCATCCCGCTGAAGACGCCGACCACCGGGGTCATCATAACCGATAGGCTGGAGACGCCAACCGGTGCAATGAGAGCGATCTTCGTCCACGCCCAGTAGCCGAAAATGAATACCGCGAACACATTGTAGAATACCCCAAGCATAGGCCACAGAGACAGAGCAAAGGGATAAAATGTCCCGCCTTCGAAGATGATCGCAAAAAGCATGATCGGAGGCACGCTGATCAGCAACTGCCATGCAGTGAAGGCCGAAGCAGGTAGGGAGATGGGCCAGCGCTTCATCATGATGGTGCCTATGGCCCAGCTTACCGAAGCGCTGACCATGAGCATCGCGCCGATCGGCGAGCGCCCCACGGCCTGAATCTCCTCCCCAAGAAGAAGCAGCAAACCTGCACCTCCCAGCGCACAACCCAGTGCCCGTCGCTTCGTAAAGGGTTCTTTCAGTAGCCAAGTCGCGATGATTACGCTCCACACCGGCATGGTGTAGCCGAGGATAGCTGCCCGACCCGACGCCATCAGATGGACACCATGGATGGTGAATATGTTCAAGGCCATTGTGTTGAAAAGCGCAATGGCGATCGTATGCGGCCATTTCCCCTTCGGAATCTGTATCGGTAGGCCACTCATGCCGGCAATCGTGAAAAGACCAACGGCTCCGAAGAAGAGGCACAGGGTCCGGAAGTGCATTGGAGACATCTCGGACAGCACTACCTTCATGATCGGCCAATTGATCCCCCAGCCCAGCGTGAGACCTACAAGTAGCCAAACGAGGTGCCTTGGGAATGTATGCAGCGGTGTATCTTTATTCATTCGCTCTTTCATCACAAAGAAATCAGTGTTTTAAGGTACATGTGAAGCTGCCCGCCCACAGGGAGAGAGTCAATGCCCTCTTCCTACATATCACGATTATTGGGGGAATAACATCAGTGGTTACAACGCCTCCCCCCCACCCGTGGTCCTTCACAACGGGACCTCCCCTCCCCTTCGCAGTCTGGGGGGGGGAGGTTATCGGGAGGCATCGTCCGGCCCGCAACAGAGCAACCAGCGGCAACGGGTGGGATCTCCTGAGGTAAGATGGATGCGGGAATGCGGGGCGGCGCCTGCGGAGGCATCGTCCATCTTGAATAACACGAGGGGTGATTACAGTCGGCACGATTCAGGATGCGGAAGGTCGACAAGTGCAATGTCGACCGCCGGGGGGTGACGGAAACTTCTCCAAGTACCTCATATATACCCCCCCAGGGTATACATGTTTTGCTGCACCGGGGGTCATGAACGCGGAATAATCATTCTGTCCAATGATTATTCCATGTTGTATTTCGTGATAGTAGTCTATAGACAAACCTAACGGCATCTCCACCCCCCCCTGTGCTTTCGTTCCCGATGCAATTTTCGGCCCCTCTCCTTTTTGCCTGATGGCTGCAACAAAAGGACCATTGTCACCCTCTTCTGTGGCGGCATTCGTGAGATCATGCGCCGTGGACGCCCCAGGAGCGCGCTTAACAATCCGCACTCCTGGGGGTAATCGAAAATCAATCTATTTGTCTTGGTCAACAGAAAGGGTTGCCTGGTTCGTATTTCCGAGGCCGCCATTCATCCATAGAAGCATCCCGCGCAGCTTGTAAAAACTCCTGCGCAAAATCATAGTATTTAGATTCTTCCATGTGGGGCATTATTTTATGCGTGATACTTGCGATTTTGCTACGAGTTGCTCGTTGATCCAACAACTCATGAATATTCATTTTGCAATACCGTGATACATCTTGGAGCGGATGAGCAAATATCGATTCATTTTCCCAAGAAAACCGAAAAACTACATCCGCAAAAAATTCTTCCTTGAACAGATCGATATTGCTCTTACATTTTTCACGTTCGCAAATACAGTTAAACATGTAAAATCCTCCTTAGATTGATACTGAAGTTATTGTACGTATTGGATATTAATCATATTATTAGCAGTTTAGCGAATAACTAAGATCCAACATCCAACCCTTTTTCCCAAACATCATTCCGGCCTCTCCTTTCTATTCAATTTTTAGTCAACTTTTCTTGACAACTGATGCTATCGGTTGACCGGTCAACTGGCCTGTCAACTCATCTTATTATTAATTAACATAATCAATATCTTATACACTTATTGACCTGTCAACTTGACTGTCAATCGGACAAGTTGTTGACTTCCCCCCCCTATAGGGGGAGTCAACAGTCAACATCACCCCGGTCAACCGGTGAACTGAGCGATGTCGACATTCCCAAACTTCAGCCGCCCGGTATCGGTAAAGTTTGTTCCGCGTGGATTAAGCAGACCTTGTTGGATCGCCTGCGCTTTGATGCGGGAAACGTAACCTTTGTCAATATCAAGGATATCCGAAACTTCTCTTTGCGCAACACCATTACCCAAAAGGACAATTATCGCTTCCTTTCGCGCCTCGCGCTTGCCAGTTATCGCCCATGTCAAACCGCCATCCGGATGAGGTAAAATGCTGAATGTAAATGGTGCAGCTTCCGGCCCCGTCAGGCTTCGCGACTTCGTCAGTTCCGCATCAAACCGGCATCCATCTTCGGGATTATGCCCTATAGGCAAAGTCAGTTTGATTACATAATCTAACGCGTCTTCCCTTCCGCTTGTTCCTCGCTGATCTCCGCTTTTTCCCGCATGGTGGACGAACATGCTGGCTTTCCCCATCCAGCGGAGCCGCAGGAAAAACTGATTGACCGGACCCCACGCCTCCGAGTCGTTCTCTTTTGCGCCGGGGAGAAGGGCCGATAGGTTGTCAAAAATTATAAAATCCCACCGTTCGCCTTCTGCCTCGATAAACTCAAGAAACGAGTCTCGCCATTCGGGGTCAGCTAAATTGATGGGTGGGCTTCCGGTCTGGACCAATCGCTCATTGGCAAGAATATCGAGCGCCTTCAGAGGAGTCCCGGCATGATCCGCTAACGCCTGTCTGGCTTGGAGATTGTGTAAGGACATTTCCCCGTCAACAATGAGAACGGGAGCCAAGTTTTCACACTTTAACGGCCCCATATTGTGACCGCGAGTAGCGCAATAACTTATGACATCACGGAAAAAAGTTTTCCCGATTCCGCGTGGTCCGTAGACTTCACCAATTGTCCCTGTCAAAATTGGCCCCAGGATTTTCTTTTGCGGGGTGATTTCGAGATTTTTTAGCTCGACCTCACTCAATACGGCCAGCCGAAGGTGTTCAAGATGGGACTTCTCCGGTTCAGTTATTTGGGCGTCGGCGTCCATAACTTGTTTTTCGAATTCTATGGACATACCGATCTCCCTTCCGGCGAAAGCCAAAGGAGCCTTTGATATGCCTTTTTTTCTTTCCTGAAATGCCCTGGTAGACGCGACAAACGCGATGGATTTGAGCAGGCGGGATCCACACCCATGGGGATCAGGTTCTTATCGTATAATCGGCTCTTGATCACGGTAGCCCACTCCTCTGGCGTCCCGACCTTGGCCAGCTTTTGAACGTCGAGCCACGCATGGATGCTTTTTCCACCGCTATCGATTAGGGCAAAAATGGGTAGTTTGGCACCGGACCAGAATCTGAGCTGATCTTCCCGGGCAATGTCGTCAAATTCGCCAACACAGATTAGGTATGTTTGGACAGTGTTGTCACATCGGAATGAGGGTTTCCCGTCTTTGGTGAGTCCTTCCCTTCCCGACATTGGGTTGGGGATGATATAAGGTCCAGCCGTGCCGCCGTTCTGAAAGTATGTGACCCATTGACCGGCAGTCCTGAGCGTCTTTCCGATGATGCCGGGTTCACGGCTGTCACCGATGAAAATAAGGGCAGAAGGCGCGAACAGACACGAGAGGAAGAGAACCATATCTTCTCGTGGAGTCCCGGTAATGCGGACCGGGGACAGTTCCCATAGGTCTTCTTCGCTGGACACCTGGCTTTGCCGGATGATATTCCTAAATGCCACCTTTTTATCAGGCATCGGTGGTGAAGGTTTTGGCTTGAACGGTTTATTGCTATTGCCGCGACCATGGTCAGCCTCCGCCTTGCGAATAGCGTCCATGATCTCTTTGTCGAGGACCTGTCGGCTTCCGGAAGGGATTGATTTTCGGATGTCCGCGAAGATTTTCTCAATACTGAGTCCGCACAAAATTCCTAAGTTTGCGACCGCTAACAGGAAGGTGTGGCAGCCGGAACCAGGCGGCGGGATAGAAGAAAGTTTTTCAAGGTATCGTTTGAGTAGATTCATGGCTTAGCCTCCCCTAACAACGCGGCTTTTCGCCCGAAGGTATTCCAAAAGAGAATTTCGAGGATAACCACAGACCCGACCGCACATTATCTTCTCTTTCGGGCCCAGCCCAAGCGAATCATCGTTCGCGACCGTTCTTGGTGCGACGGGTAAAACATCCCGCCACCGATACCAATTCCTAAAAACGATGGGGGGTAACGCCTTTTCAAGCTCCGTAAAATCAACCATCTTTTCTTTTGAGTTCATTTTGGTCTCCTGAAGCCATGATTTTCAAGATGTTGCATCTTGACGACTTCAGTAGGATAGTTGGAGATGTCAACGTGTCAGGAGAAAAGCAGTTGACAAAAGCAGAGCTAAAAACGATATGCCATTGAATGTATTAACCAAAATATTTTTATAATTATTTCACAAATCTCCAATGGTCCAAGTTGGAGATCTCCAAACAGAGCGGAAACGAGGGGCGGATTAATCTTATGTTGTGGGATTTCGGTACGCTTCTATACGGTTAGGGCCAAGATATTTTTTCTTTTCAGCCATAGTGAGCGCAGCATCTAATTTCGCTTCGACTTGATTTGGATCATTCCCTGGCTCACCACTTGCCTTTAGGCCGGCTATACAAGCAGATAGACATTCAATTTCTTCTATCAGCGCATCCTTCGAGAAGTCCTCGTAACGAGGGGGATCAGCGATGCGGGGACTGGAAACATTGAATTTGAGTTTATATGTTCCCGCTTTATCATTTTTTACGAGTTCAAATATCTGATAATTATCATCCAGTTGTAGATCGTAGGTTTTATTTAGAAACAATACGAACTTCTTGCTGATGCTACTCTTTATTTTTTGTTCCGCACCGTACTCCTTACGCTGCATCTTATTATCTATTTTGCGTATCTGCCCCTCAATTTCGACTGCCGTGCTTACAGTTCCATGGGCTTTGCCTATATTATATGTGTACCCTTGTGATTTCAGAATTCCAATAAGTGTAAGCCACTCCTTCGTATTTTCCCTTTTGAATCCCAAGGAGTCGTGTGAGTATGGTTTTGATTTTGTTTTAGCGACCTGTATGTTGACTTCAGTATCGGACTCAAAAGAAATCGACAGAGACCTTATAAATGCTTCGGGATCTTTTACCTTGATCTCTCTTGTTGGTTGTCCTTTTTCAAATTCGAGAATGTCAGCCGGCTTATAATACGAATCAATCAGTAAGGATATGACCCGCTTTCTATCTTTATCCTTGGAAGGACATTCATACCCAATCCATTTAGGAAGATGAGGGTATTTTAATAATTCCTTTTCCAGCATCTGGGTTTTGACTTTTATTGACTGGTACTCTTCTCTGATCGCACTATCGCTGCCGTCCTGGTAATATACTTTTTTGAGCCTACCTGTCTCATCGATTTTTCTATCGTGATTTGAGATCCAATGCTCCTCGAAGGTCATATCTCTCTCTTCAAACCCGGGAAAACGGTGATGGAAATCCCAAAGTTCTTCCTGCAACTCCAAGATACGACGATAAGACTCATCAACACCTGGTGGCCGTATCACTCCCATATTTTCATCATAGGGCTGAAGTCCCTTACAAACACACTTCAAGATTTCAGCTTTGGCAGAAAGTCCCAATTTCTGCAATGATTCTCCCCCAGTGAGCCATTCTTTTTCGACCATCTTGCCCCCTACAATCATCCTTATTATTTACAAAGACTTAGCGTGAGAGATAGCCGTCTTCGGTTATCGGCCTATCACTTTGCTGATCATCCAACTATTTTGCGAGATTCGCAACCTGTTCGTTGCCTTCCTGATCTTTCTGTGCGGTCGCATGGTTTTGCCATGCTTTTCCCAAAGCCTTCGCTGCATCCTTCAACCTACCCTCACTCATGTGGGCATAGCGCTGCGTCATGACGTTTGTCTTGTGGCCAAGCAGCTTCTGAACGGTGAAAAGGTCAGCACCCTCTTCAATCATCCATGACGCATAGGTATGGCGGCAAGAGTGAAAATATACCCGTAAGCGTGGGTCGTCAATGCCCTCGTTCAGTTTCAGGTCATCAACAATTCGGGAAAAAGTATGCGATATGCTGTCGATCTTCTCCGTCTTCTTATCCTCGCCGCGTTTCTGGAAAACATAATCGGACGGCTCACCCGCTTTGCGGGTCCGTAGCATATCGGCGGCTTGCTCTGTTAAGAATGCGTATCGGCTTCCGGCCTTAGCGTCCCGGATCGTTAAGGTGCCCTTACTCAAATCAACATCCTGCCATGTCAAGGATGCAATTTCACCGAAGCGCAAACCTGCGTGAAGCGATAGCAGGGTCATATCGTGGACGTCGGTGCTCTTGGCTTTAAGTGCTATCAATAGTGCATCGGCTTCTTTGCGGGTTAAAAACCTCATGCGCCCATTGTCCACTTTCGGGGCTTTCACTTTTAACGTAGGGGAATCTCCAGTATATGAGCCCAAGCGTTTTGCTGTGTTGAAAACCTGCCGAATCACCGCCAGCGCATACTCGATGCTCCGGGGGGCTTGTTTACCATCAGCCATGACCTTTTTCATTTTCTCCAGATGGAAGGGTGCAATGTCTTTCATGGCGAAATGGCCGATGACGTCCTTGATCCATTTACCGTATAGTCCTTCCTCACGGGCTACGGATCTCTCTTTCTTGTCCACCTTTGCCTGTGGCAGGTAGGTATCATCGAAGAAGGCATTAAATGTAACGGCCTCCTTTTCCTCGCGCACCTGCTTGGCTTGTTCGTGCTCCCGCCTTTCGTTCTCAATTTCCCGTTTCTCTGCAAGAGTCTGTGGGCCTTCACCTTTCTTTCTGTTTTCCTTCAACTCCTTCAGGCGGTCATAGGCTTTAGCTGCTGACCAGTCCTCAGAGGCCCAGCCGAGCCCCTCTTCTTTGTCCTTGCCGTTCAACTTGTATCTGATTGTGAAATATTGGTCCCGCCTGACACCATTCTTTCGGATCGGGTGCTCTCGGTAACGCACCCCCGGAAAGTTTGTCTTGATCCATTTTGTCATTCTTCCGCCTCCCACTTTTTCAGTCCCGCTCCAGTCCCGCTTTTATTACTGAAATACGATGTGTCATAAATCGTCACCGTGAAGGCAATATACTCAGTAACCACCTTTGATGTCAATGATTATTTTATTGTCGCTGAAAGATTGTGAAGGGTCGTGGAGCATCGCAAAACGAAATAACTCGGATTCCTAATCCGCAGGCCCCGCGTTCGAATCGCGGCAGGGGCACCATAAAAAAAAGGCCACCGGGCATCTCCTCCGGTGGCCTTTTTTCGTACTTCTCCGAATTTGACCCAATTGGACGGGTTTGAGATCGTCGGGAGATGATTCCCTGTTGTAAAATCTTGGCCGTCCTGCCTGACAGTGCCGCAATAACTTCTTCTCATGGAAACGAGTCTCCGCGTTCGTTGCAATGGCAGGCAATCACAGGGAGCACTGCCTTTGCCGCCGGGCATAGAGTGTGACACCGAGAATTTTTCAACCTGACGGGCCCTCGACCACGGAGCACAAGAGAAGCAGCCATTTGTCTTATTTCTTGACAGGTCTTTTGATCCATGTTAGCAGAATCGCATCGTGATATTCAGTATCATATTGCGATTCATTTGGATAGACTCGCGGTCTTGATTGAGAGAGATTATCGGAGAGGCAACCGTGGCAGTCAGCAATGTAAAATCGATCGTGAAATCCCTCAGGTTGCTGAAGCTGTATAATTCCCAGAAAAACGAGTGGGGAATCAATGACATGGTTCGCGAACTGGGCTATCACAAAAGCTCCGTTCAAAGGATCGTCGATACGCTTGAAGCCGAGGGTTTTCTTGCACGCGTTACGGCAGATAAACGAATCTACCGGCTCGGCCCGGAGATACTTTTCCTGGGCAACGTTGCTGAATTCAATATTGATATCAAGTCAATGGCCCGCCCCGTCATGACTCAACTGGTCGATCAGGTCCAGGAGACCTCTTATCTTTGTGTTGTTGATCAATTCCAGTGCCTCTACCTTGATAAAGTCGAATGCTCCCAGCCCATCCGAATCGTCCATTCCTTGGGACAACGGAATCCTATGCACTGCACTGGCGCAGGGAAGATCCTGCTTAGCGGGATGACGAACGAAGAAATTGATCGGGTCATCGCCGAGAGAGGCTTAAAGAGGTATACCCATTACACGATTACAAACCGTGATCAACTCTTTCAAGAGATCGAACGCGTAAGGAAGGAGGGTGTGG
>Ga0247840_10011650_pt1 | contig 10647 bp, 11 predicted proteins | sample LaCruzMarch2015__FD_192404 | JGI IMG/M metagenome (GOLD analysis project Ga0247840, IMG submission 192404) | Freshwater microbial communities from meromictic Lake La Cruz, Castile-La Mancha, Spain - LaCruzMarch2015_17m | ecosystem: Environmental > Aquatic > Freshwater > Lake | place: Spain...
TAGTTTTTATCATTTTTGATAAAAATAAATTTCACTTTGTAATTTCATTTAATTATTCAACATTGCGTTTTTAAAAAAAACATGAAATCAGATATAGAAATTGCACGTGAAGTAAAACTTCAACCCATTCAAAAAATTGCTGAAAGCATAGGAATTTCAGAAGATCAAGTAGAGCAATACGGTAAGTATAAGGCTAAAATTACTTTTGATTTTGATGAACAAAAAATAGCACAAAGCAATTTGATTTTAGTAACTGCTACTACTCCAAACAAAAGTGGAAGTGGTAAAACTACTACTTCGGTAGCCTTGGCTCAAGGATTAAATAAAATAGGTAAAAAAGCAATTGTTGCACTGCGCGAACCTTCGTTAGGTCCTTGCTTTGGAATGAAAGGTGGTGCTGCTGGTGGAGGCTATAGCCAAGTATTACCAATGGAAGATATTAACTTGCATTTTACAGGCGATTTTCACGCCATCACTTCTGCTAATAATACTTTAGCTGCTTTGGTTGATAATTACCAATATTTCAATAAAAATAATCCGAATGGTTTAAAGCAAATTTTATGGCGCAGGGTACTTGATGTGAATGATCGTTCGTTGCGTTATTTAGTAAGCGGATTGAATGGTTCTACCAATGGCATTCCTACTGAAACAGGTTTTGATATTACACCCGCTTCCGAAATTATGGCCATTTTTTGTCTTTCTACTTCGTTAGATGATTTACGCAAAAGAATTGAAAATATTTTGTTGGGTTATAAATACGATAACACGCCTTTTTATGTAAAAGATTTAGGCGTAGCTGGCGCATTGGTTACTTTGTTAAAAGATGCATTTCAACCTAATTTGGTACAAACCATTGAAGGTGGAGCGTCATTTATTCATGGTGGTCCTTTTGCAAATATAGCACACGGCTGTAACAGTATTATGGCTACAAAAGCTGCTATGCAACATGGTGAATATGCCATTACTGAAGCAGGTTTTGGTAGCGATTTAGGTGGAGAAAAGTTTTTAAATATTAAATGCAGAGCTGCTGGAATTAGTCCGAAAGCTACTGTTTTGGTAACTACAACTCAGTCAATAAAACTTCATGGCAAAGTTGACGAAAAATTGATCAAGCAACCAAATATGGATGGCTTAAAGGCTGGTATAAAAAATGTAGAACGCCATATTGAAAGTTTACAACAATTTGGACAAACTGTAATTGTAGCTTTGAATAAATTTGGTTTTGATACTGATGAAGAAGTAAACTTTATAGAAAATTGGTGTAAAGAAAAAGGTGCTCATTTTGCCATCAATGAAGGATTTGCAAATGGTGGAAATGGAGCGATAGAATTGGCTAAAAAAGTGGTTGAAATCGTGGAAAATAATCCAAGTAAACCAATCAATCATACTTATGATTTGAACGATACGATTGAAGAAAAAATTAAAAGTATTGTTACCAAAATATACAAAGGAAGCAGCATTACTTTAGGTAAAAATGCCAAAGCTGCTTTGAAAAAAATCACTGATTTAGGTGCCGATAAATTGCCAGTTTGTATTGCTAAAACACAATTTAGTTTTACTGATAATGCTGCTCAAGTTGGTGCTGCCGAAGGATTTAATATTCATATAGAAAACTTGGTATTGAACAACGGTGCTGGATTTATAGTTGCAGTTGCAGGAGAAATTATGCGCATGCCAGGTTTACCAAAAGAACCTGCTGCCATGGTGATTGATTTTGTAAATGGTGAAATTACTGGCTTAAGCTAAGGTTGATTCAAAGATTAGAAAAATTACAAAGATTACAAAGTTTCACTCCGTCAGACGCATTGTTGGGCATCGCTTGGCAAGAGTCAGACGGATTTTTTTAAAAGTTTTATTTTGCAAACCCTAAAATCAATATTTCCGATAAATCAGAACTGATTCAGACAAAATACACATGAAAAAAAATATCACCATCATCCTTACCTTAATAATACTATGTGGAGTTTTCATAAAATGGAAATATTATTCACCTAGTAAATTATTGGTTAAAGCTCAAAAAGAAGTTCAGGCTTTAACCGAAACTCACCAATTACATAATGGCGATGTCATTTTCCAAAACTCACTTTCTTCGCAAAGTAAGGCAGTTGAAATGGCCACACATTCTAAATATACTCATTGCGGAATAATATATTTAAAAGGCAATGATTATTATGTATTGGAAGCGGTTCAGCCAGTTAAAACTACTGATTTAGCTTCATTTATTGCGCGTGGAAAAGAAGGTCATTATGTGGTAAAAAGATTGAAAAATGCATCTCAAATTTTAAACGATAGTGTGTTGAATAACATGAAAACAATTGGCGAAAAGTTGATTGGCAAAGACTATGATATAACATTTGAATGGAGCGATGATAAAATTTATTGCTCTGAATTGGTTTGGAAAATATATAGCCGTGGGGCAGGAGTGGAGGTTGGTAAATTAGCAACTCTAAAAGACTTTGATTTAAGCAACGAGTTGGTAAAACGTATTATGCGCAAACGCTACGGAACCAATATTAATTACGAGGAAAAAGTAATTTCGCCAGCCTCAGTTTTTGAAAGTGAAAATTTGGTTTTGGTGAAGGAAAATTAGTTGAGTAGTTGAAAAGTTTATTGGTTGATTAGTAATTAGGATTTATCCCTATTTCTGTTTTAACCCAACTCCAAAATAAATTATAATTATGATGAAATATATAAGCGAACTCAGAGTGAAATTTCCCGAAATTTCCGAAAAATTGACAACTATTCAACGTGAACCAATACTTAACCACTATAGGCAAGAAATAGAAAAATATATTGGAAATGAAATTGAATTCGATATCTTCAAAACCAGTAATAATAGTTATACAAGAATAGAGGACATTACATTAAACACAATCACCATATTTTCATATGATGGTATATATGGGCTTCAAATACGGTATAATATTGAAAATTTTAGAAACCAACTTAAAGCAATTAATAAGGGTGACTATGTAAAATGTACAGCAATTCTTAAAGATGCTTCTTTTAGTGAAAAAAGGACTTTTTTGAATATTGAACGTGGTGCTTATTATGGCGAGGCCAATTATTCGTTCGAACTTGCTTCTATTAAGAACATTGATAAGGAAATAAGGCAAGAATTGGAAAGAGATCGGAAAGAAAGTGAAGAAAAAAAGAAAGAAAAAGAGGAAAAAAAAGAATCAGGATGTTTTATAGCGACTGCATGTTTTGGTAACTATGATGCACCTGAAGTTAAAATACTGAGACAATACAGGGATAACGTTTTACTAAAATCATTTATCGGTAAAATTATTGTTAGCATTTATTATTTTATTTCGCCACCATTCGCAAGATTAATTGAGAAATCAGAGATGCTAAAAAAGGTAATTCGCAAATATCTATTAAACCATATAATTTCTAAAATCCTACAAAAATAAATACGTCCCAAGGTGTCCTCACCAATCGGATTTGAGTGATTGGTAAGGATACCAACCAAGGACATTTTTATCAAAATTATTATATAAAATTGCTAGCAGCTATCCCGATATCGGGAGCCAGCTGCCAGAAGCCAAAAAAACATGCAAACCATTCAAGAACTCCTTTCAGGAGAATTATTAGGAACAAAACAGTTAAAACTTTCGTGTGGTTTAACTACCTTTCCTTTAGAAATTTTAGACTTAGCCGATACCTTAGAAATTTTAGATTTATCGAATAATCAATTGGATAGTTTACCCAATGATTTTGGAAAATTACATCAACTAAAAATTGCTTTTTTCTCCGATAATAACTTTACTGAATTGCCAAGTGTTTTAGGGCAATGCAAAAACTTGGAGATGGTAGGTTTTAAGTCGAATAAAATCACTAAAATTAACCATGATGCTTTCCCGGAAAAGTTACGATGGCTCATACTTACCAATAATTTTATTGAAGAAATTCCAGCCAGTTTTGGTAAATGTTACCGAATGCAAAAGTTAGCTTTGGCGGGTAATCAAATAAAACAATTGCCTGCTGAAATGGCCAATTTAAAAAACTTAGAATTGATTCGAATTTCTGCCAATTTATTAACTGAATTACCGAGTTGGATTTTAGAATTACCCAAACTTTCATGGATTGCTTTTGCTGGAAATCCGGTGAGTGAAGTGGAACAAGTAACGCATTCATTAAGTGGAATAGATTGGAATCATTTGGATATTCAAGATATTTTAGGACAAGGTGCTTCGGGAATTATTTCAAAAGCAATTTTACAAGATGAAGAAGTAGCAGTAAAAGTTTTTAAAGGCGATGTAACTAGTGATGGATTGCCTTTGAACGAAAAAAATGCAACCATGGCTGCAGGTGCTCATCCAAATTTAGTAAAGGTTTTGGGTAAAATTATCAATCATCCCGATGATAAAAAAGGATTGGTTTTGGGCTTGATTCCTCCCAATTTTAAAAACTTAGGAAATCCGCCAAATTACGAAACTTGTTCTCGAGATACATTTAACAAAAACACCGTTTTTACTTCTCAAGAAATATTGAAAATTGCAAAAGGAATTGCATCGGTTGCCAAACATTTACATGCTTTAGGAATCAATCATGGCGATTTATATGCGCATAATATTATGTACGATGAAGCAGCCAATAACTTGTTAGGCGATTTTGGTGCAGCCACTTTTTATAATCCAAAAGCAAAAGAAGCCGAAGCCATTGAGAAAATTGAAGTGCGAGCATTCGGCTGCTTACTCGATGATATGTTGATGCATACCAATGAAGTTGAAAGCAATTCAATTATTCAATTATTGGCGGAATTGCGAAATAATTGTATGCAAGAAAACATTTTGGCTCGCCCTAATTTTGAAAGTATTTGCCAGCAGTTGGAAAATATAATTCCATAAAAAAGCCATCAGTTTTTGCTGATGGCTTATTATAAATATTGAAAACTATTTGTTTCTTAACTCTTCAAAAACTTTTTCGCCTTTGTATTTTTTTACTAATTTACCAACACGTATAATTTTTACTTTTACAATATAATCGTCTTGAGCAACAGCATTTACAACATCTTGCCCAACTATTACTTTTCCAAAAATAGTATGTTTATTATTTAACCAAGTAGTTTGAACATGAGTAATAAAAAACTGGCTTCCATTGGTAGTTGGACCAGCATTTGCCATTGCCAAAATACCAGGACCAGTAAAACTTAAACTTGGGTCAAACTCATCTTTAAAAGCATAACCTGGTCCGCCTTGGCCATTTCCTTGTGGATCGCCACCTTGAATCATAAAGTTTGGAATTACTCTGTGAAATTTTAAGCTATCGTAATAAGGAACACCTATTGCTTTGGCATCATTTTTAATTTTTCCTTCTGCTAATCCCACAAAATTGGCTACTGTTAAAGGTGCTTTTTCAACTTCTAATTTCATTAAAATAACGCCTTTTGAGGTAGTCATTTCTGCATACAATCCATCGGCTAATTTTGGTTTTTTTGCTGCTATTGCAATGCTTGAAATTACCATTAAACTTAGTGCTACAACTATTTTTTTCATTTATGTTTTTGTGATTTTTTTGAGCCACTAAATAAAAGAAAAAGTAATATATAAAAAAGTACTTTTTGTTTTTGGGTAAAGGTTGAATTGTTGATTGGTTGAATTGTTGTATTGTTAAATTGTTGATTGGTTATTTCAATCTAGTAATTTTCCAATCTTTCAATCTTTGTAATCTTCCAATCTTTCAATTTCCCAATCTTTCAATTAAAAAATTAACTCCTATATTGCAACAAATTATGCAATCGGCTTCGTTATCGGAAATAAAAAAAGAGTTACAAACCCTCCATCCTGCGCAATTAGTGGAGCTTTGCACCAAACTAGCTAAGTATAAAAAAGATAATAAAGAGTTTTTGAATTACTTACTTTTTCAAACACATTATGAAACACAATTTATTGAAAATGTAAAAATTGAAATGACGGAATTGTTTGGCGATATGAATACTTCCAATTTATATTTTGCTAAAAAAACCATCAGGAAAATTCTTCGACTCGCCAATAAACATGCTAAATACTCAGGCTTAGCCACCACCAATATTGAATTATTGACACATTTTTGCAAAGCACTAAATAACACAAAAATTGAATTTAGGAAAAGTCCGGTTTTGTACAATTTATATAAAGCGCAATTGAAGCGAATCAATGATTCAATGAAAACTTTGCATGAAGATTTGCAATACGATTACCAAAAAGAAATAGATTTATTAAGTAAATAAAACACAAAAATATGTTAGGTCTTAAACTTCCAACCGACCCACGTTGGGTAAATATAGTAGAAAGTAATTTAGAAGAAATATTAACCGACCATGCTTGGTGCGAGCAAAAAGCCGCCAGCAACGCCATTACCATTATAACTTACAACCCCGAATTAACTGATTTGGTTGCCGATTTATTGGCATTGGTAAAAGAGGAAATTAGCCATTTTGAGCAAGTTTTTGAAATAATAAAAGCACGTGGTTATACATTAGGCCGTGAGCGAAAAGACAGTTATGTAAACGAATTGTATCAGTTTATGCAAAAAGGTGGAAGCCGCAGTGCCTCGTTTGTTGATAGAATGTTGTTTTCGGCCATGATTGAAGCCCGCAGTTGCGAACGTTTTAAAGTGCTTTCGGAAAATATTGACGATGAAGAACTAGCAAAATTCTACCACGAATTAATGGTAAGTGAAGCGGGTCATTACACCACTTTTTTAAGCTATGCCCGAAAGTATGGAAAAGAGGTAGATGTAGATAAACGTTGGAAAGAATGGCTGGAATACGAAGCAAAAGTAATTGCCAATTATGGCAAAAAAGAAACGGTGCATGGGTAAAGTTTTGTTTTTTTATTTATACAAAAACTTTCAAACTAATAAATTAGAGAAATATTTTACTTTTGAACCATGACAATAATTAAAATTAACGAAAATACCGAAAAGGGAAAAAATTTGATTCAAATTTTAGAGCAATTTAGGCATCAAAAAGATGTACTCGAATTTTTATCGATTGATGATTTAGAAACAATTTATTTGGTGAATGAAATTGATGAAGGCAGAAAATCAGGTTATGTAGCAGAGGAAGATATTTTGAAAATACTTGGTTCGTAAATGAAAGTACTTTTTACCAAAAATTTCGATAAAAATATTAAGGAGATAAAAGACATTAAAACAAAAAATGATTTGTTGGAAATTATCTCGAATGTTAAAAAAGCTGCCAACTTAAGTGAAATACCAAATCTTAAAAAACTAAAAGGTTATAAATTTCATTACAGAATAAGACTAAGAGATTATAGAATTGGTTTTTATATTGAGAATGAAGTTATTGAATTTGCATGTTTTGCCCATCGAAAAGAGATATATAGATTTTTTCCTTGAATTACAATTTAGCATTACTTCCTCATTGTCAACAATAATTTTTGCTGCTTTTAGTTTATTACCTGTCATGATAAAGAATTAAATCATCCTAATCAATTATTTAGTAGTTGTATAAAAAACGCAATCAAAAAGGCTCAATCAAAAATCCTAAATCCTAAATCACAATTCATCAAACAATTTCCACCAAATACCCAACCTCTGTTTTCCACTCATTATAAAGCAGTAACCTTTGGGCAGAATCGCTAAAACCTAAATCTTTGGCAATAAAATCTTGGGTTTGCCCTGCGGGCAATACGTTTGCTGTTTCGGGAGCTTCATCGGATGGATTTTGGCTAATGTACACCTTTATTGATTGCTGGCCAGTGTTTTGTAAATGGATGATATCGTTAGGATTATCTACGATTACACTTGGATTTACAATTGCACCAGCACCCACCGTTCCGCTAACTTGCTGCCTGCGAGGGCTTTTTTCGGTAATTACATAATCGTTGTACTGCGCTTGGCCAGTAGGTTCAAAAATGGCTTTTCCGGCATTGGCTATTTTTAAGCAAGTATTATACAAATTGTTTCCAGCTTTTACGCGCTCATCTACAGCAATATCTCGGTTACGGATGGCAGTATCTTGCGCATCAATGGCTGTATCGAAGTCATTTACCAAAATCAAAAAATCAGATAACATAAGCGGTGTAACTCCTTGGGTAGCCATTTGTGCATGGATATTGCTTAAAACTCGGTGAACACGCTTGCCAGTCCTAACCAACTCCTCATCCGCTTGGCGACTAAGGGTTTCAATGCCCAACATTTTATCTTGCGCACTTCCTTCGCCAAAAAAATTAATTACCCTAACTCGGTGTTGCCTAATTTGAACCCTCAAATTGGTGGCTTTTTGGTTTTTTGATTGCGTTGCAATCATCATATAACCAGATAATTCCTCATCGGTTTCTAAATTAGCAAACGCATTTTTATGTAATAAAAATTCAGCCAAAAAAGTATCATTTACCCCAAAAGTAATCATTTGCGTAGCATCGCGTTTTGCCGAATTATGCAATTTATCGCATAACTGACTTAACGAACCATCGCTCATTTTATAAATACGTTTAATATTATTCATGGTATTGCTATTATTTGTTTACAAATATAGCTATTATTTTATAATTCAAAAAAAATTTTAGCTATTTCATTAAATAATTTTACAAAATTATTGTTGCGAAAGCATCAAACAAAAAAAAATATTTACCGAATAATAAAATTTATTACACGGACAATGCTTTGAAGGCTATTTTGTATTGTTTTTGTAATTGTGAAGTATAAAGTAAAAATGATGAAGTATAAAGTATGAGGTATGAAGTATAAAGTATGAGAAATGAAGTATAAAGTATGAGATATGAAATATATTTTATAATAAAAAGTTATCAAACAGCGAAAACATCCTGCGAAGCAGGAAAAAATAAAAATAAAAAAATAAAAACGAAGTTTTGTTATTTTATAACTAAATTATTTTAGTTAATAAAATAACTATAAAAAATAATTGTATGATATTAGCCCATAAAAAAACGGCATTTACCCTAATAAAATTTGGGATAAATGCCGTTTTTGGATTTTATTATTGGTGTTATTTTACCTAATTGGTGAAGTAATTGAGATTATTTATTTGCTAATTATACCTTTTTGTTGGGTTACGTTTTATACTCCCAACTTACTTTCAATTTCTAAATATTGGTAAAATGTTTTATTTTTTCACGAACTTCTTGCACACTATACGTTTTAGCTTTACCACTTTCGTAAAGTTCTTTTCGTTCGTTTAAAAGTTGAATTTCATCATGATCAATTTGGTAAGTTATTTCATTATTATGTTTATTGATGATTACATAAATTGCTTCTAGAAACGATTCATCATCAATGCTGTTTACTGCTTTATTTATTTTGCTTTTTAAAAGTATTGTATCCATAAAAATACCTATTTATTTTGAAATGAAACTGAAAACTACCACTTAAACACCATTCAAATTACACTAATAAACATAAGTGCTAAAAACCATTCGGCTTCCGTTTGGCATAATTCCTTCCATTACTACTTGTCCTCGAAGTTGTTCAAAATCGGCAATTAAATCTTCGGGTTTTTCGTATTGTTTTTTGTTTAATGCTATTAATATAAAGCCTTCGCTTAAACCAATATTGGCTATTTTTCCATTTTTTATATTGTAAATTTTTATGCCGTTTTTTATACCTAATTTATCTTTTTCTAGCTTAGGTAATGTTTGGAAATCGGCTCCTAAAGTTTCGGATGTAATGGTTCCTTTGCGTAAAATGGCGGTGTTTCCTTCTTTATTTATTAAATTAAATGATGTTTCGGTGGATTTTCCATTTCTTAAAAAAGTAAATTTGGCTTTATCGCCAGGGCGCATATAGGCCATGTATTCATCGAAAATGGCTTTGCTGTCAATTTCTTTATCGTTAATTTTTACAATTACATCGCCAGTTCTAATGCCCGATTTATCGGCAGGACTTTCGGCCAAAACAGAACTAACATATACGCCTAAATTATTGCTAATATTAAGTTTTTGAGCCAAACGAGAATCAATATCGGCAATGTCCATTCCGGTATAACCACGTTGAACTTCTTTAAAATCAATCAAATCCTTTATAATTTTTGAAACAATATTGGAAGGAATTGCAAATCCGTATCCAATATAACTACCGGTTTGGCTTGAAATAGCGGTGTTAATTCCCACCAATCTTCCTTCTAAATCAACCAGCGCACCACCACTATTTCCAGGATTAATGGCGGCATCGGTTTGAATAAACGACTCGATTGGAAACTGATTATTTACTATATTAATGTTTCGGCCTTTGGCACTAACAATGCCCGCAGTTACTGTAGATGTAAGGTTAAACGGATTGCCAACAGCCAATACCCATTCGCCAATTTTTACATCATCGCTATTGCCAAAAACAATATGGGGCAATGCTTTGGCTTCAATTTTAAGAACAGCAATATCGGTAGAAGGATCGCTGCCAATTAACTTGGCTTGATACGATTGTTTTTTGTTATTTAAAATAACTTCAATGGTGTTTGCGCCTTTTATTACATGATAATTGGTTACTATATAGCCATTTTCGGTAATAATAACGCCACTTCCTGAGCTTGCAACGGGCCCACGCTGGCCAAAAAAATCGAATTGGCTAAAAAAATCGAATTGAGGATCGACATAATTTTGTTGATTGCTTAAAGTTTTAATAAACACCACACTTTGGGTAGATGATGCGGAAGCTTTAACAAAATCGGCACTGTTTACGGTG
>Ga0247840_10011654_pt1 | contig 10645 bp, 9 predicted proteins | sample LaCruzMarch2015__FD_192404 | JGI IMG/M metagenome (GOLD analysis project Ga0247840, IMG submission 192404) | Freshwater microbial communities from meromictic Lake La Cruz, Castile-La Mancha, Spain - LaCruzMarch2015_17m | ecosystem: Environmental > Aquatic > Freshwater > Lake | place: Spain...
TGTTAAAAAAGTACCGGAGGCGCTGGCTAGGCACAAGCGTTTAGCGTTATATGATTTGCGGGATGGTAAAGCATATTTGGCGGTTTCAAGTCCGCAGGATTCGGAAACTATTAATGCAATTTCTCGGAGTATTGGTTTTCCCGTAGAAGTTGCCCTGACGACAGATCGTTCAATTGGTGAAGCGTTGCGCTATTATCAGCGGGGCTTGCGAGAGGAATTCGAAGAGATGTTGCGTGAAGATGGTGCCGGGACGGCGGAAAAGGCAAAAGATTCGGCAATTGAAGAGATTCCGGTGATTAAAATTGTTGACACTATAATAAAATATGCATATCAAAATCAGGCATCCGATATCCATTTTGAGCCGTTTGATAAGGAAGTGGCGGTGCGTTTTAGGATTGACGGTGTTTTGCAGGATGTCGTTCCGATGGCAAAAGAAGTTTACACATTGGTGGTGGCACGCGTAAAAGTTTTGGCTCGTTTGAGAACCGATGAACATTTTGCGGCGCAGGATGGAAAAATAAGAATTGATGTTGCAGAAGAAGAACTTGATGTTCGCGTTAGCGTATTGCCGACCGTTTATGGAGAAAAAATTGTCATGCGTTTACTGTCCAAAAAAGGAAGCCGTTATACGTTGGAAGATTTGGGTTTTAGTAAAGAAGATTATAAAAAAATGCGTGAAGCTATCATGCGTCCGCACGGCATGATATTGTCGACAGGCCCTACCGGCTCCGGCAAAACAACAACACTCTACTCAATACTCAAAACACTAAACACGAGGGAGGTTAATATAACAACCATTGAAGATCCTGTGGAATATTTGATGGATGGGGTTAATCAAGTACAAATAAATACGCAAACAAATTTGACTTTTGCGGATGGGTTGCGATCGATTCTTCGTCAGGATCCGGATATTGTGATGGTGGGAGAAATTCGTGACGATGAAACAGCGGCTATTGCCGTGAATGCGGCCTTAACGGGGCATTTGGTGCTTTCCACGCTTCATACAAATGATGCAGCAACAACTTTGCCGCGTCTCTTGGATATGGGAGTTGAGCCGTTTTTGGTTGCCAGTTCCATTAATGTTGCAATTGGCCAGCGTCTTGTGCGACGTATCTGCAAACAATGTGTTATGAGTATAGCTTTTCCGGAAAATCAAAGACAGATAATGAGCAAAATTCTTCCACCAAACAGCGCCATTCAAGAAGAAATTAAAAAACGTTCTCGTGTCTTTCAGGGCAAGGGTTGTCCTTTGTGTAATGGTTCTGGTTTCAAAGGTAGGGTGGGAGTCTATGAAGTACTGACAATTGATGATGATATTAAGAGCTTGATAGTCAATAAAGCATCCGGTGATGAAATTAAAAGAGTTGCGCGGACGAAAGGTATGACCACAATGCTGGAAGATGGTGCCGCAAAAGTTTTTCAAGGGATTACTACGTTTGATGAGATTTTACGCGTAACACAGGACTAAATATATTATGTATTTCGATTATTCTGCCACAGATACAAAAGGAAAAAATATTTCCGGAAAGATAGAGTCCTACAGTATGCGGGAGGTCATCCAGAAATTAAGAGCGAGTGGACTTATTATTACAAATGTTCGTCTCTCAAAAGAGAAAACGTCATTTGTTTTGAGAATAACGTCTATCTTTAATCGCGTAAGTATGCTTGATCGGGTTTTAATTACGCGCCATCTGGCTCTCTTGCTTCGTTCAGGGGTTAACGTGGATCGCGCGCTTGATATTATCTCAAGGCAGGTAGAGAAAAATTTTATGAAGAAGGTGATGCAAGATGTTTTATCTTCGGTTCGGAAAGGTGAGTCGTTAGCTTCGGCCATCGGGAAACATCCGGCAGTTTTTCCAAAACGTTATGTCGCGATGGTGCAATGGGGAGAAGCGGGAGGATCTTTGGCAGACAGTTTAGATCAATTAGCTACGCAGTTAGAGCACGACCGCAATCTTATGTCCAAGGTTAAAGGAGCACTTACTTATCCCGCGATGATTTTTTCTGTGATGGTCGTAGTGGGAGTACTCATGTCTATAATCGTATTACCTCAGCTGATAAGTATTGTTCAGTCTTTCAATGTTGAACTTCCATTGCCTACAAAGATATTTATATTTGTAGCAAATTTTGTAGCAAATTATGCGTTGTATGTTTTACCGGTCATTGTTTTGCTTGTTGTTATTGTTATGCTTTTTTTGAGGAGTAAGATTTTTCAGCCATACCTGCACGCGATTTTTATTTTCGTACCGGTTTTTGGAAATATCGTCAAAATGGTTAATTTGGCTCGCATGAATCGTGCGTTAAGCTCTCTGGTGCATTCCGGAATCCCGTTAGTGGATGCATTAGCCATCGCTGCGGATATTTTAGGAAATGTAAAATATAAAGAAGTGATTAAAAATTCTATTGGCGAAGTAAAAAAGGGCGTGCAGTTTAGCGCGTCAATTAGAAATCAGAAGAAGTTATTTCCTTCTATGGAGGTGGACATGATCCAAGTTGGAGAAGAATCTGGAAAATTATCTGATGTTCTGATGTATTTAGCTAAGTTTTATGAGGGTGAAGTAAATAAAGCCACAAAAAATATGTCTCAACTTATTGAGCCGATTATGTTGGTTGTTGTGGGTATTGTGGTGGGAGGGATAGTTTTTGCTGTGCTTATGCCAATTTACCAGCTATCCGAAGCAATAGTCTGATATGATAAAAAAAGAAAATGAAACTTAATATTTTTAAAAAAAGGCAAGGGGAAAATAAAAAAGACAAAACGTCCGATGTATATTATTTTCCAATAAAGCACGCATTTGGCCTTGATCTTTCCGATGCCTCTCTTAAAGCAGTCGAGGTTTCACATCGTGGAAATAAATATGTTATTGAAGCACATAGTTCGATTATGTTACCACCCAATGTTATTTATCATGGGGAAGTAAAAGATGAGCAGGCCTTGTTGCTTGGATTAAAAGACTTACTCAAAAAAGCTCGTCCGCGTCCAATTAGAACAAAATTTGTAGTAGCATCTTTTCCTGAAGCATCAGTTTTCTTACATCCTTTCGAATTTCCCGCAGCTTTATCTTATAAACAAGTAGTCGACGCTATCCCATACGAAGCGGAAAGCGAAATGCCGATTCTTATTTCCGAAATGTATACGGATATCAAATTTCATCGTTCGAGAGAAAACGGTCATCATGTTGTTTTTACGGCTGCGCCAAAAAAGCTAGTTGATTTGTATCTTAAGGTTTTGGGGGAGGCAAAGCTTTTTCCTGTCGCGATTGATTTAGACTCGCCCGCGTTAATCAGCAGTTTTATGAGTACGGATGATAATCCGATTATTATTTTAGACATTGGTGCATGGTCTTCAACAATTACAATAGTTGAACGTAAGACTGTGCATGGTTATGTTAGTACTCCTATTGGTGGATCAAGTATTACGCAACTTATTGCCGATACGCTTTCTATATCTTTTGAAGAGGCCGAAAAATTAAAGAAAAGTAAAGGAGTATTTGGTGCTTTGGCGGATCAAAGAGGCGTATTAGAAAATCATTTGGGATTAATAGTGTCTGAAATTGAAAAGGCGGCGAAGTTTCATGAGCAGCACACAGGTAGGCCGGTACAGCAGTTAGTTGTGTCTGGCGGTACGGCTTTAGCAATAGATTTTATGGATTATCTAGCGAAGAATACTGGATACAAAATAGCATCCGGAGATCCTCTGTTGAGTAATCAGGTAGAATTTGCGAAAACATATAGTCAGAGCGACAAGGAGGAATTTATTAGCATGAAAGAGTCGTTTGCAAGCACTGTTGGTTTGGCAATTCGTGGCTCAATGCCAGATGTTTCGGGATCGGGTTTAAATCTTTTGCCACCCGAAATTAGGAAGGTGTACGAAAATTGGTTCACTCAGCTTTTGCTTGCAGCTCTTTCTTTTGTGGTGGTAGTTATTGTGCTTACGTCATTTATTTTTTCAGTCTTCTGGTTTACTGGAACTTTGTATAAAGTAAGTCAGTTGAAATCTGACGAGAGTGTCTTTAGAAAAAGTTTCCCTGAAACAGATTTTGAAAAAGCCAGGGTCGACATAAATTTTGCCAATAAAGAAATTGCTGCGTTAAAGACTTTCGATGAAACTAGGTTAGATTTGCCTGTGGGTTTAGATATAATCACTGCTGCTGCTCCTGGTGGATTAAAAATACTGGATTTAAAAATTTTTTCAGCCAATTCAGCCAGTGAGCCGTCTTTGGTGGAGGTGATAGGAAAAGCGGCAACTCGGTCTGATATTATTGATTTTGAAAAAACATTGAGATTAAGAAAAGAAGTTGTATCCGTTGATTCTCCGTTATCTAATCTTGATCAACCGGTGGACGCTTCTTTTGAGTTGAAAGTAAAAATAAATATTCCGCATGCAGATTACAATAAAAAAATATGAAAATAATATCTACTATAAAATCAAACAAAATATTCAAGGTCGGCTTAGCACTTTCTTTTTTCTTACTTATTTTGATGATTGCATTTCTTATTTCCGGGCATTTTATAGTTGAGGATGCCTTGCGGGAAAAATCTGCGACAATAGATCTTTCTGATCCCGCTACGCAGAAGCGTTACAATCGCTTGATGTCTGATTTCAATAATCTCAAAGAAGAGAGGGAGTCGTTAAAATTAATACGTATACCGAAAGATGATGTGGTATCTTTGGTTCAGTATTTTGAAGAGATTTCGTTAAAATCAGAAGTCAAACAGACGATTAATGTTGTTAAGTCCAACGAGAATAAAAATGAAATAGAATATAATATCCCAACGATTAGGTATAAAATAAATATCGCTGGAGGAGATCAGTCGATTAGTGGATATTTGGCGAGTTTGAGAACGGCGCCCTTCTTTTTGATGTTAGAATCTTTTGAGATTATTGCTCCCAACGAGGATTCTTTGGGAGGAGAATATCTGGCAACGATTTTTGTTGCTGTAGCTACAGAAAAATAAAGATATGCATAATAATTATTTTTCGTACAGTTTAAACAAAAGAAATAACGTAATATTATTTTCTTTTTTTATTGTTCTGCTGATAGCGGTGCTTCTGTTTATTCGGTTTGTATTTTTTGCTCAGAATTGGGAAGACAATCGTTTGGTTGATAAGAAGAGCAGCTACTCGGATATCCCGATACTAGACAAAAACGGGCTTGATTATTTCGTTAATACAAAAGGTCAAAATATTAAAGATGATGTTATAGCTCCGGAAAAAGGAGACTAACTGTATATGATCTCGAAACGGATTAAGTGGCGAGACAATCGGGGTATTAGTCTAATTGAGGCAGTGATAGGGGTTGCTGTTTTTGCTGTAATTTCTACAGGCGTTTATGAAGCATATCGATCGACCCAAATGCTTATCGGTGTTACTCGGCAAAAAATAACAGCCATTGCTCTTGCAAATGAACAGCTGGAAATAATACGCAATTTATCTTATGCCGATGTGGGTGTTAAAGACGGGATTCCCACAGGAAAGATTCCGCATGAACAAGAGATCGTTCGTTCTGGCGTTTCCTTTAAAGTTTTGACTACGGTTCGTAATATAGACGATCCTTTTGATGGCACAATCGGGGGCGAAAAAAATGATTTGAGTCCAGCGGATTATAAATTGGTGCAAGTGGATATAGGGTGTGATGCTTGTAAACAATTCCAAAGTTTTTCTGTGGTTACGTATGTTTCTCCAAGGGGTTTGGAAATGTCTTCAAATAATGGAGCGCTTTTTATAAAAGTTTTTGATGCTGATGGGAAGCCGGTGGATGGGGCAAGTGTCGAAATAAAAAACTCATCTGTAAGCCCGGTGATTAATATTTCAGATACAACAGATAACACGGGCTCACTTGCCGTAATCGATGTTCCTCCAGGCAACGAAACGTATGAGGTGTCTGTTACAAAAAGTGGATATTCTTCCGAAAAGACGTACGCGACGACTGCCTTAAATCCTCATCCAACAAAACCAAATGCAACTGTATCGGCTCAGCAGCTAACTAATATCAGTTTTTCTATCGATAAGACAAGTGACCTTACTATATCGGCGGTTAATCAAAACTGTGAAGCGATAGCCGGAGCTAGTTTTGAATTAAATGGAACAAAACTGATTGGTGAGCCGGACTTACTTAAATATACGGAAAACAAAACAACCGATAATAACGGTAATGTTACTATACCGCTGTTGGAGTGGGGAAATTATAATATTGATGCCTCAGGTGAAGAAATTTTGAAAAATGCCTCGTATTATCCGCCTTTGCCCATTAATCTTTCCCCAAATGAAGAAAAAAAACAGATGTTGGTTGTTCCTTTGGAGGGAGAAAATACCACATACAGTTTAGTTGTGGACGTAAAGGATTCTTTGTCAGGAGAAGATGTTTTGTCGCCAACAGTAACGCTAAAAAATGGCGAAGTGTCTTTTGAACAGAATATTGGTTGTTCTCCTGAAAAATACTATTTGTTTACAGGACTTGCGTTGGAAAGTTATCACCTGACAGTTTCTGCTTCCGGATATAAAACGCAGGAGATGGGTATTGCGGTGGCCGGTCCATGGCAGCAAGTGAGTGTCCAGTTGGAAAAATAAAAAAATGAATTCAACTATAAAAAATAATCCATCTAAAAACGCAGGGTTCACCCTCTTTGAAATAATGGTTACTATCGGAATAATTACCATTATTTTCGTACCGCTTATTGGTTTACAGGTGAATGTTTTGTCGTACAACAGATTTTTTCAGAATACGATGTCATTGCAGGACGAAGCACTAAGAATGACGCAAAAATTTTCTTCAGAAGTACGTTCGGCTACTCCCGCTGAAAACGGAGCTTACCTGATAGGAGAGGCAAAAGATAATTCGTTTATTTTCTATCGCGACATTAATAATGATGGTGTCGCAGAGCGTGTGAGATATTTCAAAGAAGGAAGCGAACTTAAAAAAGGAGTGATTATCCCTTCGGGTGATCCGATTAATTATTCTTTGTCGAACGAAAAAATAATTATTGTTGCTCACAGTGTAAAAATAGCAACGCTGAACCGATATTTTCCTATTTTGGCCGTGATTACGATGGTCAAACTGCTTCCATCGCTCAACCCGTAGAATCAACTTTGGTTAGACTGGTAAAGTTAAACATTTTGCTTGGGGAGGGAAATTCAAATCAAGACAGAATGAACCTTTCTACGCAAGTTTCTATGAGGAATGTGAAGGACAACATATGAAAAATTATCCAAATAAAAATATCAGTGGGCAAATAATAATTATGGCACTGGTTTTTGGTTGCGTAGCCATTATCGCCGTAACCGGATTTATTTCTTGGGCAAGTCTTAATCTAAAAATATCCAGGCAGGCAGTGTTAAAAGAACAGGCGCTGCAAGCCGCAGAGGCCGGTAACGACTATTATCGTTGGCATTTGGCGCACGCCGCTTCTGATTATAAAGATGGTACTACTTCATCTGGGCCGTATGTGCATGTTTTCAAAGATAAGGATGGAAAAGCTATTGGAAGTTTTTCTCTTACGATAACTCCTCCGCTTATTGGATCAACTTTGGTTACCGTAAAGTCGATTGGGACAATAAATGGATTAGAAGAAACAAATAGAACAGTGGAAACAAAATTGGCAATTCCAACGTTTGCCAAATACGCGGTTGCTTCGGCAACTGATGTAAGATTTGGCATGGGAACGGAAATATTTGGTCCTATCCATTCAAATGGAGGAATTCGTTTTGACGGTTTGGCTCATAATATTGTCTCCAGTACAAAAAATACGTATATAGATCCCGATTTACCCAAAGACAACGCATTTGGCGTGCATACGCATGTCGCGCCAGCTGATCCCACAATTCCTCCATCGCCATTGCCACCCCCCAGTATTCCCAATAGGCCAACTGTTTTTGAGGCGGGAAGGGCTGTTGGTGTGCCTGCTGTCGACTTTGCTGGTCTTACACCCGATCTCCAAACGATGAAAACTAGCGCGCAATCATCTGGGGTGTATCTGGAACCATCGGGAAAAAGTGGATATCATCTTATTTTGCGAAATAACAATACGTTTGATGTTTATCGGGTAAAAAGTATCAGTAATCCTCCTTTTTTCTGTACTAATCAGGAAGGGAACAACTCTTATTGGGGAACTTGGAGTATTGGTAGTGAGGATTTTATTAAAAATTACACAGTACCAAACAACGGCATTGTTTTTGCGGAGGATGACGTTTGGATAGAGGGAAATATTTCTAAAACGCGTATCACTGTTGCGGCAGCGCGTTTTCCCGATGTGGATTCAACGCGCGCGAGTATCATGGTAAATAAAAATTTGACTTACACAAATTATGACGGACAAGATATTATCGGCCTTATCGCGCAAAGAAATATAAATATTGGTCTTGATAGTGCTACTAATCTTAGAATAGATGCTGCATTAATAGCGCAAAATGGGAGAGTGGGGAGATATTACTACGAAAGTTCATGTGGAGCATCTTCTCTTAGAAATTCTGTTACTTTGTTTGGGATGATTGCTTCAAATACCAGGTATGGTTTTTCTTGGACATGCGGAGGTGATTATTGTTCTGGCTATAAGGATCGATATATAAACTATGATTCCAATTTGCTGTATGGTCCGCCGCCAAGTTTTCCATTTACTTCGGATCAATACGAGACTATTTCGTGGGAGGAAGTGAAATAAGAAATAAAGTTTAGTTTTCTATAAAAAAATCTATAACTTATTTTATTGTGAAGGTTACTTCATTGCTCTTTTTTAGCCAAGGCATCGTATAAATTTTATACGTTCCTGGAGTCAAGGTGAGATATGATTTACATGGTAGACCACTGTAAGAGTTGTCTTCTTGGCATAGTGGGGATTTTATAGTAACTTTCAAGTTTTTTCCGGTTGATCCCTCTTCTCCATTAAGAATTCCTTTCACACCCTGGCCATTTTCAATCCACGCATTCTTGTCGCCCTCGAATCCAGCAAAGTTGCAACCCTTAATTTCAATTTTTGTTCCAACGTAGCCGGAATAACTGGATAGTGAAGTAATAACCGGCATACCTTCTGGTTGATCAGTGCAGGTGGTTGGTAAAGCTTGAGAAGACGTAACTGGAGATTGCGTGTCATTGCTGTTATTTGAAAGCGTTTTCTCATTGGAAGAAGGTTTTTTATTGAAAGATATATATGCCAAAACACCAGCCAAAGCCAAGACCAAGATAATTAGTATGGCACTTATTGTAATTGCTTTTTTATGCGTGTGTTTAATATAGCATATTCTGCTGCGGGACAAATAATTGGCTTGCTTTTGTGTGGCTCCGAGACTCCGCGCTTCTGAGCGCGTAGATCTCGGAGTTCTTCGACTCTTGTGTCCCGCCCAGGGCGGGATGTACATTACTTTGTTCTGCAAAGCAGAACTAGTCTCGAGTGTCCCCGGCAGGATTCGAACCTGCGACCTTCAGCTTCGGAGGCTGACGCTCTATCCACTGCGCTACGGAGACGTAATTTAATTGTATTCCTTGGCTGTCCGGCAGGATTCGGCCTCGCCTCTCAAAACACTGATGTGTTTTTCGGGCTGGCCACCGCCTCGTATTGCCTTCTGGCAATACTCCGGCGATGAAAAACCTTTAATGGTTTTTCATCCTGCGACCTTTGGCTTCGGAGGCCAACGCTCTATCCAGCTGAGCTACGGAGACCCGTTTAAAATATACCTAATAAACCGAATTCAGTCCTCAATTCGGTAGACATTTTTTCAGGTGTCCATGCAGGAGTGAAGGTGAGTTCGGTAATTATCTCTTTGGTATCGGGGATAAGCCGTATTTGGTCGTGCATGTTTTTCTCTATTTCTGCTCCTGCGGGACATGCCGGAGACGTAAGAGTATAAATCACCGTAATATTGTTGTTTTCCGTCTTAATGGCATAAATAAGGCCCAAATCCACGATGTTGTGATCTAGTTCCGGATCTTTAACGTTTCTTAGTGCTTTTTCGATAATTTCTCTGGTTACCATAGATAATTACATTATGCCCTTTGACAGGTAAATGGAAGTGTCGTTTTTGTGATAAAATAGAAGTGTATATGCCCCTTACCGATCCTTTGCCACTTTCAGACGCGGTTTCAATCGTGATTATTGCCGCTTTGTTGAGTTTGCTGCCAGTGGTTATTCTACTTTGGACATATTACGTTCGACAAAAAACGCCGAGTGTTTCAGGTGCTTCTGTTGCAAAATTTTTTGCTGTCGGGATTATTTGTGTAGCTGTATCTATTGTATTAGAAAAAGGAGTTTATTTACTATGGGGAATTGTATCTTCAGAAACGGTTGAAATGTTTTTTTCTGAAAATATAATAATGGATAATTTTTATGCCATTATGTTAGCGGGGATGATTTCTTTTGGGGTGATAGCATTAGCTGAGGAGGGATCGCGGTTCTTTTTCATGAAGTATCTGATTAAACGCGTGGCGGATATTGATCAAATAATTGACGGAGTTCAATTAGGTATAGCACTTGGGCTAGGTTTTGCTTTTTTGGAGAACACATTGTATTTTCTAAAGCTCTTTAATAGTTTTGAGTTTGATACTCTTGTTATTGTTTTCTTTTTACGTTTTCTTATTTCTACTGTTGGACACATTTGTTTTGGTGGATTCATGGGTTATTATTTGACTCGTGCCAAATTTCATGTGACTGAAAG
>Ga0247840_10011655_pt1 | contig 10644 bp, 10 predicted proteins | sample LaCruzMarch2015__FD_192404 | JGI IMG/M metagenome (GOLD analysis project Ga0247840, IMG submission 192404) | Freshwater microbial communities from meromictic Lake La Cruz, Castile-La Mancha, Spain - LaCruzMarch2015_17m | ecosystem: Environmental > Aquatic > Freshwater > Lake | place: Spain...
TGATTGTCACCCATTTGTGCTCTTAATGTGCAAGCTTGCTCACATGAAAAATGACCTCCCAATCTGCTCATTGCTCCTGGTTCAAAACTGATTGTCTCTCCAGTGCAACTTTTAGCATTGGGGGTAATTCCTTTTCCCTCACCTGTGCTCTGCGAAGTATCCCCTGACATGCTCTCGGACTCAAATAATATTTTGGGTGCGGATTTTCCTCCAAAATCTGCGACAAGGTAGATTCTACGGCGTCTTTGGGCGACTCCCCAAAATTGTGCGTCGATTGTCCTATAGGCGATGGAGTAATTATCTCCCACGATTTCTCCTGCTGTAAGCCATTTGTCTTTTGGAGGCATAGGAATAGATATGGTTTCATCTTTAATTTTTGCGATTTCTTCAAGGACTGCACGGAAGTCTTTTGACTTTCCGCTACTGAATGCTCCTGGCACATTTTCCCACACGATAAATCTTGGATATTTTCCATTTGTAGCACACCTCATTTCTTTTATAACTCGTATTGCCTCATAAAATAGTGATGATTTTTCACCGCCTAAACCAGATCTACGCCCAGCCAAACTAAGGTCGGTACATGGCGAGCCAAAGGTTATAATATCAACTGGCTCTATTTCAGCACCGTTCATTTTACAAATATCACCATAATGTTTCATCTGTGGTATTCGTTTTGTGGTTACCCTTATTGGAAATGGCTCAATTTCACTTGCCCATACTGGCACTATACCATTTAAAATGGCTCCAAGTGGAAAACCACCAGAGCCATCAAATAGACTACCCATTTTTAGATTAGGCATTATTACACCGCCTTCTGTTGTTCATATTTTAAATATTTACTGCATTTATTGTAAACATAGTTTTTTATAGCTTGTGATGCCTCAGGGACGTCAGTTAAAATAGCAAATTCACCGAATAATAATTTTGCCCCTTCATTTCGCGCCTGCATAGCTTCAGTCTTATTAATATAATAACCTAAGTGTATATCTTTACCCCAGTACTTAATCCGTGCAACATATTTGTTTCGTGGCTTATAAAACCTTACACCAATTACTCCCGAAGTGTTGTTGCTCTGCAAATATTGGTTGCACTGATTTTGTTGATGAGTACATATTCTAAGATTATTTCTGCAATTATTCATTCTGTCACGATCAATATGGTCAACTTCATAGCCTTTTTGAGGATTAATTAGCCACTGGTATAAGGTACAGCCACTACTGTTGGCACAAGTCATTGCAGACCCTTTTCCTGTAATATACCATGTATGCTTTTTTGTTTTATCTAAATCACAAATGTCGATTATGAATTTCTCACCAGTAGGACAAGTCCCTAATACTGTCTTTCCTCCATTTATGATTTCATATTTATTCTTTCTTTTTGCCTTCATCGTATCACTCCACGAAAAGAAAAAGATACTGATCATTCAGCATCTTTTTCTATGTCAGAATATTTGATTTTCTTACCGTCTCTCAAAAGAAACACATCATCAGAACCGCCTTTAAATTCAATATATCTTTTCACCCCAACATCCACAAAGCGTTCTTCAAGCTCGATCGCATAACAAATTCTGTCTGTTTGCTCACAAGCTATAAGTGTTGAAGCACTACCAGAAAATGGCTCTAATACAATTCCATTAGTCATTGTGCTATTCATTATAGGGTAAGCCATTAGTGCTATGGGCTTCATTGTACTATGCAAAGGGCTCTTAGCTGGTCTATCATATTTCCATATAGTTGTTTGTTTGCGATCTCCGTACCATTGGTGCTTGCCATCTTTTCGCCATCCAAAGAGGCAAGGTTCATGTTGCCACTGATACGGTGATCTACCAAGAACAAGGCTCTGTTTCTCCCAAATGCATACGCCAGATAAATAGAACCCAGCATCTTGAAATGCTTGTCTGAAAATTAAACCTTTTGTATCTGCGTGAAAAACATATATTGAGGCATCTTTACTCATATGGCTATGCATGTTTGTAAATGCTTTCTGCAAAAATAGTAAAAAGTCATCATCTTTTAAATTATCATTCTTAATCGTACCTTGACCACCAGAATAAGATACTCCAAATGGTGGATCTGTTGCAACCAAATTTGCTTTTTGCCCTTCCATCAATTTTTCATATGTTTCAGGCATTGTGCTGTCACCACAAATTAAGCGATGCTTACCAAGTTGCCAAATATCTCCTGTTTTCGTAATTGGTATTTTTATTTCTTCAAGTGCCGTATCAGTATCGAAGTCATCATCTTTTGTATCCGGCTCACCAAAAAGTTCGTTCAATTCTGCAATGTCAAATCCTGTTAGTGATACATCAAAACCTACAGTGTCAAGTTCTTTAAGTAAATCTGCTAAAAGAGGCTTATCCCAATCACCGCTTACTTTATTAAGAGCTATATTTAATGCTTTTTCCTTTTGGTCATCAATATCAAGCACCACACATTCAATATCGTTATAGCCAAGTCCTTTTAGCACCTTATATCTCTGATGACCGCCTACTATATTTCCTGTAGCCTTATTCCAAATGACAGGCTCTACAAATCCAAACTCAAGAATAGACCTTTTCAGCTTCTCATACTCTGCATCTCCCGGCTTTAAATCTTTACGCGGATTATATTTTGCAGGGTTAAGTTTACTAATCAATATTTTTTGTATGTTCATTTGTTCCCTCCATCCTTACAGCCTTTTCGCCTGTAAATTCTTCCCAACGCTTAATTGCTAAATCACAATAAACAGGGGATACTTCCATTGCATAACAGCACCTGTCGGTTTGTTCTGCCGCTATAATTGTAGTGCCACTACCACTAAAAGGCTCAAGTATAATGCCATCTCTGTCACTGTGCATTTTAATACAACGCCAAGGAAGCTCAACTGGAAACATGGCCGGGTGCTGTTTCTTTGTCCTTACGGCTGTCATTTCCCATATGCCTGCATAGCCCCACTTTTTACGTTCCTCTTTTGTGAGACGTTTTGCAAATTTGTAGCTATGCCCAGCAAAAGCTGATAGCCACACATACTCTTGGTCGTTATACTCTTCTATTTCTTTTCCTGCAAAAGCTGTAATATATTCATATTGTGGGGCAGGTTTATTTGTTGCCAAGTGAAGTGGTGCAACGCCTGAACTCATACTTTGTTTTTTCCAAATCCTTATCCAAATAGGTCTAAACCCATTATCCGCAAACATCTGAATACTATAAAAACCAGTCGGCTCAATAAACTGTGTGCCGGTACATAACAAATCTAACATTTGCCAGCAGATAACATCAGCGTGATTTGTTATATTTTTTATAACGACCCTCATTGTTTCAAGCCAAGGCTCAATGCCCTCTTTTTCATAATTCTTACCCACTTCATCAGGTGGAGATGTTATAGCACATTGTGCGTGCTTACCATTCATCAGTTTTACAAAATCCTCTGACGATGTGCTATCTCCGCACATCAGCCTGTGATTTCCAAGGAGCCATATATCTCCCTTTTGAGTAATAGCACCTGTAGCTTCAATATCCTCTTTAGCCTTATCAACATCAAACTCATCTTGAACTGCATCTTTGGAGTAAAATTTATTCATAAGCTCTTCGACCTCTGCGGCATCAAACCCAGTAACTGAAACATCAAACGCATTGCTGTCAAGGTCTGCAATAAGTGAAGCAAGCTTATCTTCGTCCCATTCACCGCCAATTTTATTCATTGCAATATTAAGAGCCTTTTCGTTATCACTATCTACATCAATAATTATGCACTCAATTTCTGTATATCCAAGTTCCTGCAATATCTTTAATCTTTGATGTCCTGATACAACATTACCAGTACGTTTATTCCAAACCACTAATTCTATGTATCCAAAAGTCTCAATTGATTTTTTTAATTTTTCATATTCCTTGTCGCCAGACTTTAAATCCTTACGTGGATTGTACTCGGCTGGGTTTAACATTTCTGACTTTATTTTTTGTATGATCATGTTTATCAAAGCCCCCTAGATCTAAGCAAGCGTTCCATCGGGTCATCATCAACAGGTGTTGCACCTTTATAATCTGATGAGCAGTTTTCTTTGACCACTTGATAAATTAAAAACCAAATACTATTTGCCTGTTTTAAATAGCTCTGCGCTATTGGTACATATGGTGACTGAATTGGATTGCCTGATGTTGGGTGCTTACTTAAAAACCCATATGTTGATATTGCTTCTTCACACTGAACCACTCTTGCCACCGCCACAGAATATTGCTCGATAATTTGTGGGTTGATTAAATGAGCACAGCCCCTTTCATTTACCCACGCCCATGTAGCCTCGTATATTTCTTTTGCAATTAGTTCTTTGCCATCTCTTTGTTGCGCCGATAGATAATCTTTTGGCGTTGGCATTGTTACTCCGTGTATGTCAGCTATTTCGCCAAAATTTAGTACCTTTATTTTTCGCCCGCCTAGATTGCCTTCTAAGATTTTATCTGTTAAGGCTTTTTGCTTCCTGCCAGCACCCACTCTTGCACCACCACTGTTTCTATTTCCAGCCATAATATACCCCCCTTTTTAATCGCAATTTATATTCCCATAATTTAATTTAACAAACTCAACTTCTTCCTTCGCCACTCCGCCAAGATACCCAGCTATGTTTTGGCGTTTACAGTATTTTTTAACTGTATCTACTTTCAAGCCAGTTTTAGTAGCAATCATCCCATATCCAATTCCAATGGCTCTCAACTGTTTTATTCTTGTTGCAATTTCATCAGTTATAACTCTTTTCATTCAACTATTACCTCCATTTGATTTCTCCATTTTTCGAGCCCCATTTGATTGTTTATTTGAAATCATTTGATTGTTTTGGAGTCGGAATCAAATGAGATTTTTACCAACCCCACTATTTATAAGGGTTTAGCCCCGCTTTTTATTTCCCCCATTACCCCCATTTGAAATCGCTTTTTTTCGCGCGAAACTTGGCTGCGGTGTCCGTGTTTACAAATTTTGTAAATACACCCCCGCCCTACTCCCATAAGGGTTTCAAGGTTTATTCTTATTTAACTTTTAATAAATTTGTGTGTTTTTAGGCTATTTGTTTAGTATTAATGTTACTTTTTTCAAATCAATACTTATATTCACGTTGCTGACGAACGGTTATCTTGCTGTGACAAGATTTGCAGAGTGACACGAGGTTACCATAATCATTCGTTCCACCATTACGAATTGCAACAATGTGATGCACCTCTGTTGCTGGTTCCAACCCACCTGCTCGCATACACTCTAAACATAACGGATAAGCTATCAAATATCGTCTGCGTATTGCTCGCCACTTGCTGTCATAGCCACGTTCATTTGGGTAGCCACGTTGTTTCTCATACAACTTGCTGTGCTGAGGGCAGTAGCTTTTGTTTGTCAGCTCTGGACATCGTGGGTGTTTGCATGGTTTCTTTGGACTTGTTGGCACATATATCACTCCTAAAAAAGGGTAAGAGAAAAGCCCTTAGAGGTAGTCCTCCAAAGGCTTTAACGTTTTATCTATTATTCTATATTAACATTATATCACAGGTGTTCGTGACATGTGTGACAGGTTTTAAATTACGGGTTATTTTTTAAATATCTATGTGCTGCCTGCTTAACACTAACTTCCGTTGCATAAACACTAATGCTTGCAGCCACTTGTTCCCAAGCAAAACCGTTAACATACCTAAGCGAAAGGATCATACGCATTTGGCTGTCCTCAATACTTTCTATGTAGCGGTTAAGCTTGTGCAATTCATAAAAGCATTTTTTAAGGTTTAAATCCAGTAATCCTTTTAAGTCAGCTATCTCAGCGGCATACTTACCGATTTTATCTGAAATACCACTTATATGGGGCATGCCAGTTATTTGTGTTGTGCATGATGTTGCTATATCTTCCAGTTCCTGTAACCTGCGGTGCTGTTCCTCAATTTCACGATTCAAGTAATAAAGCTGTGATAGCTCTTTTTTAGTCATTTTACACCTCCATGCTCATGTCTTCCTGTTTGCCGTTTTGCTTTTACCTGTTTTCCCAAGGTCTCTGATTCCATATGGGAACTTAGCTCCATAAGTGTTAAAGCCTTTGATACTGTAAGATTTTTGTGTAATATACAGGCAAACAGAGCTAAATAGTTTGGTAACACTAGGTCATCAGCTGCCGAAGATTTATGTATAACTTTTTTATTGAATTTTCTTAATAACATTTTTAACCTCCTCCACGCTTGTAACTTTAACTGCTATACCACCAGCAGTATTTATCTTGCCAATCGTTATTTCTTGTAACTTTGTAAGTTTTCCAGTAGGCACCTTAACCTCGAACGCTATAAACCTACCACCAATGCAAGCTATAATGTCAGGAATACCTGCTGTGCCGTACATACCACCATGCTCTTTCCAGCAAAAGCATCCATCCAAACCACGCAGATATTTTATAATTTTACTCACTAAATCTTTTTCGAGCATTTTACACCTCTATTTTTGCCGGGTTGCCAAGTTTGCCGAGTACATATATTCTTTTTTATATATACCTTTTTTGTGTATTATTTTTTATTTCTTTTATATAATGTGGATTACATATATATAAGAGTTTTTAAACAACTGGCAATTATGGCAAACTCGGCAAATTTATATTATTTTGAACCTACAAAGCGAATTCCTGACCATGTTCTTTGGCTACCGATGTTATCACGTTTGCGCTTTATACTTACACTTACGCTCTCAACATCTTTGTTAAAGTTTTTCTGGGATACAGCGGAATAGCCACTTGCTTTGCAATATTCCCTATAACTTTCAAACAATTGATTTCGTGGCGTCTCTGCTTGGATATCCAATTCACAACAATCCTCAACAAATGATAAAACACTATTGCTATCAACTCTGTATCTTTGCAGCTCAGCTTTAGTGCTATCTGTTTCAGAGAACACAAAACCGTTTTCAATCAATCGCCTTAAACCTATGAGCGCAAACTGCAAAATACCATCACCTTCTTGATGGAACTTATTTATTAAATCGTTATCCCTCTTGCTTTCAGGCACAATTTTTGGGAATCTAAGTATAATAAGCCTTCTGTAAAAACCCTCTGATTTATCACCATAATTACGAGGTATATTATTACAGGAAAACAAGAGTCTTGCGTAGGATTGAAAGCTAAATGGGTCCTTGTTTTTTCGCTCCACAGTTAAAAAATCATCACCTACAAGTGCTTTAAACATTCCATTATCGTCGATATTTTTACTTGGCAGGTCAGCGAATATATTAGCTAGTTTCCCAAATAACTCCGCTGTTTTAAAGCGTTCATTCAAATTTTGCCATGCTACATTGCTGACATTTGCCTCACCAAGTAAAATTTCATTCAATACCAAAAGTACTCTTGATTTACCTGTGCCGGGTTTGCCTATGATAACAAAGGCTTTTTGTGCCTTGTTTACAGGAACTAAGAAGTATCCAAGCATTTCCTGTACCAAAATAACTTCATCTTCGCTTAAGGACTCTTCCAAAAAGCTTATAAACCTTGGACACTTTGCATCTTTGTTATAACTTACTTTTAGCTGCACCGTTGAGTAATATTCTGGTGTATGCGGATTGAAATTGTCATCTAACACGTTATAAAGACCATTTTTAAGATTAATAATATAAGGATTTGGGTTAATCTCACGTATAGGCTTTATTATTTGCATACGCCACTGACCCTCAGCATCTGATATTTGGCTTAATCCTGCATACCTTGAAATCATAAATGATCGAACTATATTTCTTGCTTCTAAATCGCTAACAGGTGAGTAAACACCATTTTTATACGCATGATACTGTTCAGCTGTATAAAATCCACTCACACTCTTTGCCATATGCTCAGCTAATGCACCCGGCAAAAAACGAAGCCCACCTTTTTCTGTTGGTTCATACCAATCTGGTATTTCTCCACCAAGTGTTTCTTTCTTTGTTTCCTTGCAATCACAGTACTTTTTATATAGCTCTTTATGTATTGCAATAAGCAGTTTCATGTCATTTGCCTTTAACTTAAATTGCTCCTTAATTTCGTACAGAATAAAAGATTCACCAAGCACAGGTTCAACATTGTATAAATATGCGCTAATAAACTGCTTGGCACTTTGAATATCATCGACTGCTCTCCCCTTGACTTCCTGTTTTTCAAGTAATGCTCGCAACGTGTCAATATCTAACGACTTAAAGCATAATGCAGCAGGGGCCTTGCAATCACAATCCTCCGATTGTACCTTTGCGCATTTAAAACCTTTTTCTGAAATTGTAGCGCATGTCATAGGCTTAGTACCACCTTGAAGGAAGTGCCGTATTTTCTTTTCAGTAGTATTAAAATCGTATGTACCGTATTCTTTTGAAAGCTGATGGATCAGTTTATCTCCACCATCAAAAACTGCGAGATTTGTAATCATAGCGTACCAGTCATGCTCTGGCAGGGTGGCTGCGTTTTGTTCGCAATGTTTTATAAAATCGCATTTATGCTTTAAAATTTCTAGACCCTTTTTTTCACCTTTCACCTTAATTATTGGAGCTTCGTCTACAATATCTGGCAACGCTTCCATCAACTGTTCTTGTGTGTATTTGAGTTCGGGATTAAATTTTATACATTCCACCATAAAAGGTTCAGATTTGGTATGATAAAAGCTAGGCAATCTCATAAATCTACTTGGATTTGTGCAGTGGGTGTCACCACTAAAATGCTTAACTAACATCTTCTGAATGTTACGATATTTATCAAGTTTTGCATTTCTTGTAAGCCAGTAACAATGTAGAGAACGCTTGGTTTTCACAATTAAACTTGGTTGAAACGGGAATAAATTTATTTGCTCCATTTGTTCTTCAAAGGTTAAGTCATCACACTCTACAAATTGAGCATTAATGCGTGTTATTTCTGCATCACTATGTCCTCCGAAATTAGGGGCGAAAAATATACCCCTATTTGTTGAATTATGTTTTTTAAGTGTCGGCTCCAGCTGTGCCTCAAACTGGCTCGCTTTGACTGTATAATTTTGTGCGTACGGTTCGCCACTATCGTTAAAAACCCTAATACACACATCATCGCTTGCGTCATACATTGATAAAATAAACTCTTTAGCAGATATTTTTAAATCATTCATTTCTTCAACTCCTCGCAATTAATATCAAAGTATTTAATATGAATTTTATTCTTTTTAGCAAAATCGATTTCTTTTTGCATACCCTCGGATATTTTAAAACCAAAAACCCAGAGCTCATTGCACCTCTTTAACATCTGACTTCCTAAATGCAACCCTACTTCACGCTCGTTTTTGTAATCATCTCTTAAAAATTGTGTTAAAAAAATATGCGGACAGATGGGGACGCAATTTTGACTTGCAACAAACCGACTGTACCTTCTAGCCCTAATAGTATTTAGCTCTATATCACCCTTGTAGGGACTTGCTATGTAAATCCATTTCATATAAAACTTACCACTCTCTTTTTTACGTTTGATTTTTTCATGGCTTCTAATATGTTTACAAGCAGTCCCTGCCGTTGGGTCATAGTAGCCTTCATTATTTTTATACACTTAAAATCGCTCCTTATTTTTACGCATATTTATGCGTTCATCTTATTATTTTATGCGGTCTGTATTTATTACGCATATTTATGCGTATATTAATTTAACTCCGTCATATTACCATAACTCTTACCGATAGAAACCTCTGCTACAATGTCAATATCAAACCCATCAATTGGGGGTAGAATTTCCATAGCTTGCTTAATAATTAATACACCATCTGATATTCTGTCATCAGGACACTCAAACACTAAGCTGTCATGAACTGTGAATATTGGTTTTAAGTATGCTGGTATTTGTGTTATGAGCCTTGTCATTGATAGTTTTAAAATATCAGCTGCCAAACCTTGTACACCATGGTTTAGTGCGCTGCGTTCTGCGTTACCACGTTTAATATAATCGGTTGAATGGATGAGTGGCAGGTATCTTCGTCTACCCAGCACCGTTTCAGCGTAGCCACAGAAATTAGCCTCACTTATAGTATCTTTTTGCCATTGTGATAATGTGATATAGCTGTAAGATAGATTTTGCAAGAACCGTTTGCACTGGTCCATAGTACTTTCAATATTTGCCGATAGTTTTAAATTCCGCATTAAAGATTTAGCATAAATGCCATATAAAAAGCCAAAAAATGTAGTCTTTGCAACCGTACGTCTATGCTTATATTCAGAATTATTTTTATCCATAGCTTCTGCGAGCGGTATTCCAAAGACTGCCGATGTTGTCATTGCGTGTAGGTCTTTTTTATCTTGGAATACGTTTAATAGTTTTTCATCTCGTGATAAATACGCAGCAAGCCTTGCCTCTATTTGGCTATAATCAAGCTCTATTAAGCTGTGGTTCTCAGGTGCAATTATAAAATCACGAACCTTAACCTCACCATCACTTAATTGATTTTGAATGTTGGGGTTACGACAACTGAACCTTCCACTTTCTGCACCAAGCTGAAAAAAGTTAGGATGCAATCGTTCTGTTTCGTTATTTATGCATTTAAGGTATCCGTCAATATAGGTAGACTTAATTTTCCCCCACTTGCGAAACTCTAAGATCAGATCAAACAAAGTTGCTAAGGTTGGTTTGTTAATTTGACACCACTCTTTAAGAAGCACAAATGCCTCTTCATCAGCCGCCGCTTGAAACTT
>Ga0247840_10011657_pt1 | contig 10644 bp, 5 predicted proteins | sample LaCruzMarch2015__FD_192404 | JGI IMG/M metagenome (GOLD analysis project Ga0247840, IMG submission 192404) | Freshwater microbial communities from meromictic Lake La Cruz, Castile-La Mancha, Spain - LaCruzMarch2015_17m | ecosystem: Environmental > Aquatic > Freshwater > Lake | place: Spain...
AATCGAGGATATCGTTGATGACGGCCAAAAGCGATACGCCGCTGATCCGGATTTTTTCCGCATAGTTGCGCTGCTGGTTTGTGAGCGGTGTATCGAGAAGCAGCCCGGTCATGCCGAGCACTCCGCTCATGGGCGTCCGAATCTCATGGCTCATGTTGGCGAGAAACGCGCTCTTCGCACGGTTGGCCTCATCGGCGGCCTGGACCGCAAGCTTATTCACGGTAATGTCCCAGTTCGTGCCTGTCATCCGCAAGGGTTTGCCTTCCGGATCTCGTTGGATCAGGGCATTGGCCTTAATCCATCTGACGGTTCCATCCGGCCATACGACGCGAAACTCGGGATTGAACTCCCTCTCTCCCCGAAGCGCCCGCTGCATCGCTTCGTGTGCCTCCTCCAGATCTTCCGGGTGAAGCCCCGCTTTCCATGCCTCGTAGGCCCCGCTAAAGTTATCAAGCGTGATGCCGTAGAGTTTGTACATCGTCGCATCCCAGGTTAAGCGATTGTTGATAACATCCCAGTCCCAGATGCCGACTTCCGCCACGCTTACGGCCAACTGCAGACGCTCGGATACATCCCGCAACGTCCCCTCCATCTTCTTGCGCTCGGTGATGTCGTGAATGGCAAGATGAAAGGCCGGTAGTCCATCGTACATAATGGGTGTGCCCTGAATCTCGCCGGTGAATACCGTTCCATTGAGCTTGAGATATCTCCGCTCCACCATTAGCGATCTGACGCCCCAACGAGACTTCGTCTGTAACCTTTCCTGCACGGCTTGATGATCATCCGGGTGAACCCGGTCGAGGAGAGGCTTGCCTGCCAGGTCTTGCAGAGATGTTGCGCCAAACATCTTGATGGCTGCCGGATTGGCATAAACGATTGTCCCGTCCCGGTGAATGACAACCGACTGGGGCGACTGCTCAACCACGGTTCGGTAACGTTCTTCACTCTGCAGCAGAGACTCCTGCAAGCGGCGACTGTTGGCCTCCATGTTATATTTTTCTGTTGCCGCGGAAAGTGCAAGAAGGAGCATGGCATCGTCCCACGGTTTGGTGAGAAAGCGGTAGATCCCGCCCTCGTTCACAGCACGCATGGCCGCTTCGATCGTGGCGTAACCGGTCAGCATAATGCGCAGGGTATGGGGAAAACGTTTTTGCACCTCGGCCAGCAGTTCCGCCCCCTGCATCCCCTTCATCTGTTCGTCGGAAACGATGACCTTTATTTTGGTGGTCTCCATGATCGAAAGAGCCTGGCTACCGCTTCCGGCGGTCAACACTCGGTAGCCGGTACTTCTCAAGGTGCGGGTTAGCGCAGAGAGAACATATGGCTCATCATCCACCAACAGGATGGTATCCGCGTCCTCTACGGGCGACGCATCGATTTGACTGACGGTGATATAGCCCACCGGCGCCAGTTTGTAGAGATCGAAATATCTGGCCCGGGCGGCATCCAGTTCCTCATGCCGCTGGCGCAGCGCCGTGTTCTGCATTTCCATCTCGATCTGGTGGACCTGCAGTTCGTGGCGTGTCTGGGTGATTATGGGGACACCTTGCGGCAAGGTGTCCCCATAATCACCTGTGTTTTCCGGCGACCGGACCTCTCTCTCGCAGGCGATCATTTCCGCCTCATGGCGCAAATCCGCCGACTGGTATGGATGGGTCTCTTGCTTAGTCATGGGTCTCTCCACTCCTCGTTAGCCTCTGCTGGTTCAGGCTTGCAGCCTGAACCAAGGGTTAATATTTTGATTTAATCTGTAATTTGAGAGATAAAAGCGTAAAGCTCCCCTTTGAGATTGGCGGGAGAAGACTCATCGGTTTTAATCCAATCCATCTGAATTACTTTCATAATGTTCCACCGTAATCGGCGGATTGCCCTGCAGCGCCATGATGCGGTCGAGGGCGTTATTGAGTTCCTCGATCTTGCCTGCGACGATATCCTGCATCTCGCTTACGCGACGACCAACACCGATACGGGCGCGAAGTTCTCCGATATCACAAGGTTTTATCAGGTAGTCGTCGGCGCCGGCCTCCAACCCGGCGACGATGTCTGATTTTTCGGCCATCGTCGTCAACATGATGATGTAGGGCGGCCGGTCGGTTTTCAGCGAGCGAATCTGGCGGCATACTTCGATGCCCTCCATGATTGGCATGATCCAGTCGAGAATGGCCAGTCGGGGCGCATCGGGGCGCTGCATGATCTCCCACGCTTCTGCGCCATTTACCGCCACCAACACCTCATGGCCGCTCTTGGCCAACATCGCCTTCAGGAGGTTGCGCGACATTAAACTGTCTTCCGCAATCAGTATTTTTAAAACTAAACTCTCCTTTTCATGGCCTGCCTGCTTGCCAGTGAGGAACACCATATTTCCGATAAGAGCATTCGGGAATGACATTCCATATCCAAGACGGATCAGGCTCCGTTAATCTGCCCTGCTATGGGTAGCGAAAAAAAGAACTCGGTCCCCTTGCCCGGTTCCGAGCTGAACCAGATTCTTCCCTCATGGGCGTCCACGATTTTCTTGACGATGAGCAGGCCAAGCCCCGTGCTGCGCTCTCCAGCGGTCGTCTTTACCGATGTTTTCGCGAAGGCCATGAAAAGCTTGTCCTGTTCTTTTTCTGGGATACCGGGGCCCTGGTCGGCAACCGAAATGATGACCTCATCCTCCTCGTGGCAAAGACGCACGCTAATCTCGGTTCCCGGTTGGGCATACTTCATCGCGTTGCTCAGGAGGTTGTTCATGACCTGTTCGATTCGATAGACATCTGCAAAAACATTCGGCAATATTTCGGGGCAGGAGAGGGTTACCGCCATATTTTTTTTGGCAGCGAGCGCCCTGTTGATTTCAACGCAGCTTTTGATCGGAATAGTAATATCGACCGGCTGCCTCTCGATACTGAGGTGGCCGGATTCGATCGCGGAGATATCGAGCAAATCATTGATCAGGCCGCTCATGAATTCACTCGACTTGACGATCTGACCGAACAATTTAACCTGGCTCGCGGTCAGGAGCGGCGCGAGTTCGTCAGCGAGCAGTTCGCTATAACCTATGATCACGCTTAGCGGACTACGCAGATCATGCGCCGCCATTCCCAGAAAACGATCCTTCTGCTCGTTCAGGGCTTTTAGTTCGCGCTGAAGTTTGTGCAGGCGCAGGTGCGTTTCGACGCGGGTATTAACCTCCTCGAATCGAAATGGTTTGGTCACATAGTCCACGCCGCCCACGGCAAAGGCCTTGACAATGTCTTCCGTTTCGGCCAGGGCGCTGATGAAGATCACGGGGATCTCGCTCAGCACTCCATCGGCCTTCATACGTTTGCAAACCTCGAAACCGTCCATCTCGGGCATGATGATGTCGAGCAGGATCAGGTCGGGTGGATTGCGGGCAGCAGCCTTTAACGCCGTTTTGCCGTCAGACGCAGCCAGCACGCGATAGCCCTTAATTTGCAGCACCTCCTGTAAAATCTTTAAATTGGCCGCGTGGTCGTCCACCACCATGATGTTTACTCTTTCCTTCGTCTCAGTCATTGTCCATCCCCCTCTTTTCCAGCCATTGGCCAAGCTTTGCGTAGTCGTACCGATCAGCCAGTGCGTGCAGTTCAAGGGCTGCATCGTTACTAAATTTTCCTACCTGAACGATCTCCTCTGTCAACAGAGCAATATCGCACTCTTCCACTGCCTGCCGCATGGCCTGAACCAGCTCCTGCGGCAACGCGACCGGAGTCGCAGATGATATCAGGGATACGGCTGCCGGATCTCTCTCGAAGTTTTCTGCCTCCTCGGCAAAAACATAGCGCAGGTCCAGGCATTTCCCCAGTGTTTCAAATAGATCCTCAACATTGAAGGGTTTTCTTAGATAGGCATCCACACCCGCCGCCATGACCTGTTGCCTGGAATCATCAAAGGCGCTGGCCGTAACGGCGATGACCGGTGTAGCGCGGCCAGCCTCCGTCGCTTTGATCCGCCTTGTGGCCTCGTAACCATCCATGATCGGCATGCGCATATCCATGAGCACCGCCTGTGGCGAAAAGTTCTCAAATAATTCAATAGCTTCAAGACCATTGGTCGCCTCGGAAACCTCAAAGCCGGCGACGGAGCGAAGCAGTGTGCACAAGAGGGCGCGGTTGGCCGGTGCGTCATCAACCACCAGGATGCGAAACGGTCCTGTCCCGGGTTCCAGCCCGACGATGCGCCGGGATGCCAGCTTCTCGCTCCCGGGAACCGCCGCTGTCGGCTTCAACAGCGCCGAAAACCGGAAACAACTGCCCTTGCCTATCTCGCTCGTGGCCGTGATTTCGCCGCCCATCATTTCCGCAAACTTCCGACTGATGGCCAACCCCAGCCCGACGCCACCGGCTTTCACGCTGGTCCCCACCTGCTGAAACAAGCCAAAGATCAGGCCCATGTCCTCGTCGGGGATTCCCCGGCCGGTGTCTTCTACCTCGACCCACAGGCGCAACCTCTCTTTCTCCTCTCCAGATATTCCTTCCACCGCCTCGGCGCGCACCCGCACAGCCACCCCACACGTTTCCGTAAACTTGTCCGCATTCCCGATCAGGTTGATCAGCACCTGCCTGAGTTTGCCCTCGTCGGCAATCACGTAAGACGGCACGCTGCCGTGCCGCTCCATCAGAAATTGCAATCCCCTGGCATCCATGCGGGAGCGGAACATGATTACCATATCGTTCAGCAAGTCATGCAGGCAGAATGAGGCCTCCTTTAGGGTGCTCTGCCCGGCCTCGATTTTGGATACGTCCAGGATGTCGTTGATCAGTCGCAGCAGGTGTCCGCCGCTTCGGTGAATGGTCCGGACATGTTCGGCCTGTTGGGGTGTAAGCGAAGGGTCGCGTTCCAGGACCTGGGCAAACCCCAGGATAGCGTTCATGGGCGTGCGGATTTCGTGGCTCATGTTGGCTATAAAACTGCTCTTGGCCCGGGTGGCCGCTTCCGCCGCCTCGCGGGCGATCCGATCCTGCTCCGCCTGCTTGAGATCGGTGATGTCTCCGTAGATAATCGCCACACCGAAGTCCGTAAGGGGGATCGGTGCGGCGGTGACATTGAGCCAGGTGATCGCCTCGCCCTCTTTTACAATTCCCATCTGCACGTTCTCTATGCGGCAGTTCTCTTTCAGTGCCCTGACGCTGGCATATTCAGCAGCCAGCATGGGTGATCCGTCCGGGCGAATGATCCGCCATTCAGGACCGTTGTATTTCAGCAGGAGATGTTTATTTTGAGGAATGTCAAGCAGCCGTTCCGACTCACGATTGGCCTCGATGATTTTCCCGGCTTTGTCCGTAATGGTGATGCCCAGGGGAAAAGAGTCAAACAGCACCTTGTATTTACCCAGGGCTATACGCAGTTCCTCCGTGCGCTCCAGGACCTTCTTTTCCAGATCGTTGTGGGCCCTGAGCAATTCATTTTCCATGCGCTTGTGCTCGGTGACGTCGCGGAGAATGCCTACGGCATGCCAGCCGCCGCCGATTTGGATAGCGGAAAGCGATAACTGAACAGAGATTTCCGTGCCGTCTTTTCTCCGAGCCTCAAGATCGAGTGTTTTACCAACAGCGGCGCCCTCTCCCGTCTTGCGAAACGTCGGGAATGCGGCCTGGTGCGCTGCATGATAGCGCGGAGGTACGAGGAAGGAATGCAGATTTTGGCCGATGGCTTCCGCTCTCGTGTAGCCGAGAATGTGCTCGGCTGCGGGGTTCCAATAAGAGACCATGCCTGCGGAATCCATCATCAGAATGGCATCCTGAGCTGAGTCGGCGATGGAGCGCATGCGGAGCTCGCTCTCCCGCAGTGCCTCCGCCGCCTGCTTGCGCTCCGTAATGTCTTCAAAAACTCCGAGAACGCCATGGATTCCCTCCTCGGCATCGAGCAGCGGCATTTTGGTGGTCGAAATCCAGCGCCTGGCGCCGTCCGCCTGCTGCAGCGGTTCCACGATGTTGCGTTTTGGTATCCTGCTGGCGATGACCTGTGAATCATCTGCCCGGTAAATCTCGGCTTCTGCCAGGGGCCAGGGCAGATCGAAGTCCGTCTTGCCAATGATCTGCTCCGTGCCGGCCAGGCCTGCCGTCGTCGAAAAAACCAGGTTGCACCCAAGATAAACGCCCGCTTTGTCTTTCCAGAAGATGGCCTGGGGGACTGTGTCCAAAATCTGTTTGAGGATTATCCGGCTTGCGCTCAGCTCCGCTGTGATATCGTTCGCTATCCGTTCTGCCTCGGCGCGGGTATTGAGCAGGGAACGGAGTAGAGCGACCAGCAGCAGTGTGATGATGATGCCGCCGCCCATGGTGCGCCATACGCTTACGTAAGCCGCCGAAGAAAGCCCGCCGCCGCCTTCTCCAAAGTGCAATGTCCAGCGTTGGCCATCGAAATCAATCGGAATCTGCCGGGTGAAACGTTCACTGGAGAGATTGGAGATCTGTTCCCCGGAGTTACTGTCTTCTGCAGGATGACTTTGGTAGAGAAGGCTCTCGGGCGAAGGGTGTGCGCCATCGAAGACCTCAAGGTGAAACCGTTTTTCTTTCTCTTGAATGCGGCGACCCAGGATACCCTGCAACAGATCGTTCATCCGGTAGGGGCTGTAAACCCAGCCTTTGATTGCGGCGCGGCGCTGCTCAACCGTTTCGGTGGGCATGCCTTTGCGGTAAACCGGGACATACATCAATACGCCGGCCTGAACGTCTTTCTCGGTTTCCTGAACCAGAATAACCTTGGCGGAGAGAGTCACGGAATCCATATCCCGCGCCCGCTCCATGGCTGCCCTTCGCACCGGTTCCGCGAACATGTCATAGCCAAAGGCCCGGAGGTTACGGTCGGCGAACGGTTCCAGGTAGATGATGGAGGAATAGACTTCACGATCACCCTCCGGGGTAACCTTGTACCCCGGGAAACCTTCTGCGCGAATCTCCCGGGTGTGCCTGGCCAGCTCCGCGCGCGGGATCAAAAGTGAGAAGCCAATACCCTGAATTCCGGCGAGTTCTTTTTGAATCTGCTGGTGCTCGATAAAAATACGCCATTTTTCGCGCGTGACCGTGTCAGATACCTTGAAGAGCGCCGCTCCGTTTCGCAGGATGCGGGCATGGTCATCGAGCCTGGCTGCAATTTTATCCTGAATATCGCTGCACTCCGTGATGAATTCCTGCTCGGCAATCCTGTCCACATCCGATATCATGTAGAGGGTTATCGTGGCTGTAATGAAGAGACCGATAACAAGAACGATCCAGGCGATGTAAAAGCTCCGGCGGGCAGGCAGTGTGGGATGCAAAACCGCAGGTTTCATTGAAGTCACCTCGCTGATTCTTATGACATTATATGAGTTGTAGGCACTGTGCCTACAACTTCCTTTTTCGCCCTCTCCGGTTCCGTTTCCTGGGTTAACAGGTCGAGGGCTTCCTGGAGGCGGTATCGCTTGACCAAACGGTTTAGTTCCGCAAGAAGGGTCTCTTGCGCTTCGGGCCACCTCTTTGCCAGCAAAAGCGCCAGAAGTTCCTTGCAGGGCAGGGGTTCTTCGCTTTCCAGGGCCTTTTTCAGCTTCTCCAGCAGATGAGGCAGTTCGACCAAATTCCCAGGCGGACCTTCAAGCCTTGCCGGAGTCACGGGAGTTGTGGGGATAAATTTCAAATCACGCCTCGCAAATCCCTGTGCAACCGGAAGGGTCACAAGGACCGTAAAGAGGCTTCCTTTGCCTAGGACGCTTTTCACCTGGATTGTTCCCCCCATGAGCTCAATCAGATTCCGGCTGATCGTAAGCCCCAGGCCGGTTCCCCCGAAGCGGCGGCCCGTGGAAGTATCGCCCTGGGTAAACGCGCTGAAGATCCGCGAAAGTTCCTCCTCCGTCATACCGATGCCCGTATCCTGCACCCCAATCGAAAGATCAATCTCCGTCTCTGTCCACCGCAGGATTTTTGCCGAAACCAGGATCTCCCCCGCCTTCGTGAATTTGACGGCGTTCCCCACCAGGTTGCTGATCACCTGGGTCAGGCGCTGGGCGTCGCCCAGCAAGGCGGGAAGCTCTGGGTCGATGGTGGTATAGAGCCCGACCGTCTTCTCCTCCGCAACCGAAGGTCCGAAGAGATTCACTACATTGGCGATTACCGCTTCCAGGAAGAAGGGGGCGCTTTCGAGATTCATGTTTCCTGCAGAGGTCCTCGAAAAATCGAGGATATTGCTGACAACAACCAACAGCGATTTTCCACATTTCATGATCGATTCCGCATAGTCGCGCTGTTTTACCGTGACGGGAGTCTTTAAGAGCAGTTCCGTCATGCCGAGAACCCCGCTCAGGGGTGTTCGCAGTTCATGGCTCATGTTGCCTATAAACAAACACTTCGCCCGGTTGGCTACCTCGGCGGCTTCCAGTGCAACCCGCAGCGCCTCCTCCTGCTGTTTGCGCTCGGTAATGTCGCGAGCTGCGGCAAACACGCCGATAACTTCACCAGGCTGATTCCGGTAAACAGCGAAATTGTAGAGCGCCTGGATGATTGATCCGTTTCGGTGGCAAAGTTCAAGCTCAACATTCTGGATAATACCATCCTGAAAAACCTGCTGATGTGCCCGCTGCGCCTTGGCAGGATCGGAAAAATAGCTTGAAAAATTCGTCCCGATGAGCTCCTGGCTTTTGTATCCGGTGGCATTTTCTGTGGCCGTGTTGACATCGGTCATCTTGCCGTCCGGGCCGATCGTCATCAGTGGATCCAGACTGACTTCAATCATGGTCCGGTTGTAGGCATTGGCCAGCTTCAGCGCCTCGTGTTCCGCCAAAAGCTTTTCGGCCTTCTTTTGGACGGTGATATCGTGAATGGCGGCATGAATTGCCGGTAGGCCATCGTATAAAATGTGCGTGCCAGCGGTTTCGCAATCGATGATTGTTCCGTCGAGTTTGAGATATTTCAGTTTGATCAACGGCACGAAGACGCCTTCGCTTAGCGCCTTCTTCACCCGTGCAAGAATAACTAAATGATAATCCGGCTGAATTCGGTCGAGGTAAGAGCTGCCTGCCAGCTCTTGCAGAGAGGTTGCGCCAAGCATCTTGATGGCTGCCGGATTGGCATAAATTATTTTCAGGTCCCTGTGAACGATGACCGACTCGGGCGACAGCTCAACCACGGTTCGGTAACGTTCTTCAGCCTGCTGCAGGGCATCCTGCAAACGACGTTTTTCAGCCTCCAGGTTATATTTTTCTGTTGCCGAAAAAAGGGCAAGGCGCAGCAGTGCATCATCCCACGGTTTGGCGAAAAAGCGGTAGATCCCGCCCTCGTTCACGGCCCGCATTGCCATTTCCTGCGTGACATGGCCGCTCAACAGGATACGCAGGGTACGGGGAAAACGTTTTTGCACCTCGGCCAGCAGTTCCGAACCCCGCATCCCTTCCATCTGTTCGTCGGAAACAATGACCTTTATATTTGTAGTCTCCATGATCGAAAGAGCCTGGATGCCGCTTCCGGCGGTCAACATTTCATACCCGGTATTTCTCAGGGATCTGGTCATTGCAGAGAGAATATGGGGCTCATCATCCACCAGCAGGATGGTATCCGCGCCTTCTGTGGGCGGTGTTTCGCTTTCCCGGCGCAGTCGTTTTAGTTCTACCAGCGTCCGGCGCAGCTCTCTGTTCTGCATTTCCAGCTCGATCTGGTGGATCTGCAGTTCATGGAGCGTCTGCGTGATTATGGGGAGATCTTGCGGCAAGGTCTCCCCATAATCACAGGAATGCATCGCCAGCAGATCTTCCGTCGACTCGACGGCGTTTCCCCGGATGGTTTCTTCGTCCTTGCGGCGCAAATCCGCCGCAAGAGTTGTATGGGTATCTTGCTCAGTCATGGTCTTGCCCTCTTGGAACGCTTCGGTTCGCTTTTCCGGGAATTTCTTCGCTGGTTCAGGCTTGCAGCCTGAACTATTTGTTAATGTTTTGGTTCAATCTACAAGATTTATCGAGCCTTACAGGAAACAACCAAGACCGCTTTGCTTGCCCGATCGCCGCGGGATCGACAGGCCGGGGAACCCTTCGAGGCAATTTTCTCCCAGGGCTGCCATGGGATTGACAAGTAGCACAACCTCGCAGGCAGGGCACCGGTAGTGCAGGTCGCCGGAGTAGGGGTTATGTCCCAAGTGCGTGAATAAACCGTCTTTCAGGGTGGCATCTTTTTTTTGATGGATGTCCAGCATCCCCGCGAATCCGCAATTCAGGCATAAAATATCCCGTGTCGGCATGTTCATTCCTCCTTATCCAACAATGGCTGCATCTAACTATTAAGTCACTGTAAGCAGGAATCCAGGTTGAGGCAATACGAATGATTAAGGGGTTTTTATGGGGGGAAACCTAGTGGTGCATTCTTTGATGGTGTTAACTATAAGTCGTTATAAAACTATTATTTAGACAGGGCAATGAGAAATGTACGAAGGGAGGTCTTTTCCCCGGTCAATCCCACCTTCTTGCGGATGTTGTTTCGGTGAAAGTCAACGGAGCAGGGTGCTGAATTGATGATATCCGCTATCTCTTTGCTGGTTTTGCCTTCAACGATCAGATTTGAGACCAGGATTTCCCGAGGCGTGAAAGTGGAGTATCGGGCGGTCAGGTTTTGCAGAAAAGGGCTGATGACCTGTTGAAGATTGGTATGGATAATCGCCACACAATTCAACTGGCCGGGG
>Ga0247840_10011659_pt1 | contig 10642 bp, 3 predicted proteins | sample LaCruzMarch2015__FD_192404 | JGI IMG/M metagenome (GOLD analysis project Ga0247840, IMG submission 192404) | Freshwater microbial communities from meromictic Lake La Cruz, Castile-La Mancha, Spain - LaCruzMarch2015_17m | ecosystem: Environmental > Aquatic > Freshwater > Lake | place: Spain...
CTTACTGTAGCAACTACAACATTTTCAACACTAGTCCTTAATATTAATTATTCTGTTTCAATTGCGGGGACGAGTACGGCGACGACAACGTCGGATCTTACGTCTTTCAAGGTTAATAATTTGGATTATGGACCACGAGTGGCTGGACTGACTTTTGATCCGGCTTGGATAGGTAGGATGACGGACACAACAAGATCATGGAAATCAGTAGCATCATCAGTTGATGGAAGAAAACAAGTTGCAGTTGTGGAGGATGGTAGTATTTATACATCAAATGACTCTGGTGTAACTTGGACAATTTGCCCTAATGCTGGAGTGAGAACTTGGAAATCAGTAGCATCATCAGCTGATGGAATGAAAATCGTAGCTGTGCCGACAAATGGACAAATCTACACATCAACTGATGGTGGGGTGACCTGGACGGCAAGAGATTTTACCCGATCTTGGAATTCCGTAGCGTCATCATTGGATGGCAGTAAACTTGTTGCCACTGTGTCTTCTGGATTTATATATACATCGTCAGACGGTGGCGTTACTTGGTTGTCTCGCATGGGTGACTCAAGTAGAACCTGGAACTCAGTCACCTCGTCAGCTGATGGAAAAAAACTTGTAGCTGGAAGTAATTCATATATTTACATATCTCAAGATTCAGGTATTACTTGGTCAACTAGTACTGGTTCAACTGCTATTGGCGTAAAAAATTGGTATTCTGTATCCTCCTCGGCCGACGGCACCAAACTCGCCGCGGTGGTATTTGGTGGTTACATATACACATCTCAAGATTCAGGTGTCAATTGGGCAACTAGTACAGCCTCAGTTTCTCTTGGTGTAAAAAATTGGTATTTCATATCTTTATCTATGGATGGTTCAAAATTCATTGCAGGAATTGACTATGGTAATCTTTATACATCAATCGATGATGGTTTAACCTTAAATACTGCAATTTCAGGTACTCTATATTGGCGAGGGGCTACACTGTCTCCTGATGGTAATAAAATATCAGTCGCAAGAAGATCTTCACATATTTATACTAACACAACCTTTCAACCTTATTTTTCTGTTACAATATTATCACCAATAGTAAATGATAATTTTTTCACATGGAATCCCATAGTCTCTTGGGGTATCTCTAAAAATTGTTATTATTCATATGATAACTTCGTCTCAACTTCAACAGCAGATTGTACATTAAATGGCTCTGACATATTACCACCATCAAGTGGTAATGCCACCTTGTATGTTAAAGGAATAAGTAATATGGGTACCGTGGTTACTAAATCGGTTAACTTTACTAATAGTAGTAATCAAAATATCCAAATTAATTTACCAGCATTAAATGTAAGTTATGAAGCTACAACTTGGTTCCCAAATATTGATTACAGTACATCAAATGTTAATGTCGTAACTTGTCAGTATTCGTATAATAATTTTGCTTCTACTTCAAACGCTGATTGTTTACTTAATGGTTCTGACATATTACCACCATCCGATGGTAATGCCACTTTGTATGTACGGACAACGGATGCTGAAAACAATATCAATATATCTACCGTCACTTTTTCATATATTTCATCTTTGTATTCATACATGTCTTCAAGCTTGCAATACTGGAACTCTCTAGCTGTATCAAATGATGGAAGTAAGATGGTTGCTGTAGTTGGCCAAGACTCTGGCACAAACTATTGGGGAAAAATTTATACCTCAGATGATAGTGGTGCAACTTGGACGGCACGAGAAGCTGTCAACTATTGGAATTCCTTAGCAACATCATTTGATGCTGTAAAACTTGCCGTTCTTGGAGGAAGTTGGATTTATACATCAATAGATAGTGGGGTAACATGGGTAAAGAGAACATCTGCTGGAGGACGTAATTGGAAATCTATAGCTTCTGATACTACTGGATCCAAACTCGCCGCAGTGGTCAGTAGCGGCTACATTTATACATCATCAGACTCCGGAGATACTTGGGCAACAAGTACAGATTCTGGAATACGTTCTTGGAAATCCATCACCTCTGACGCCTCCGGCACCAAACTCGCCGCAGCGGTTGGTAATGGCTACATTTATACATCATCAGATTCCGGAGCTACTTGGGCAACAAGTAGTTTGAGCATTGGTCCACGAAATTGGTATCAAATCACAGCTTCATCTGATGGTACTAGACTCGCTGCGGCGGTATATAATGGTTATCTGTATGTTTCAAATGATTCCGGTGCTACTTGGGCAACTAGCACTGCAGGACTTAGATATTGGAAAGAAATAAAATATTTCGCTGATGGTACAAAACTTGCTGCTGTAACGGCTAGTGATGAAAGAATCTATCTTTCAATTGATAATGGGTCAACCTGGATGAATAGGGGTACTGATGGTATTTGGAGATTACTTGGTTTTAATCCACAAGGTAACAAACTTTATGTTGCAGATTCAGGTACTTCATTTACTGATTACATAAAAGTAATTGACTTTGCATTTGATATCTATGTGAGTTCGTACGTTAACATAATCGTCCCAGCAGTAGATTCTTTTTTATCTAGTCAAACGTGGTTCCCAAGTATTTCTTGGGGTTTTAATAAAACAACGTGTCAGTATTCTTACAATAATTTTGCTTCCACTTCAAATGCTAATTGTTCTCTAGGTGGCGCCGATGTGCTACCACCTCAGAATGAAGGATCAAATACACTTTACGTAAGATCTGCAGATTTAAATAACAGTACTAGTTCTGCAAGTTCTGATTTTAATTATGTATCAAATGGATGGGTTGATACAAACTCAACTCAAGGTTATTGGTACTATTTAGCATCAAATATTTCTGGTCAGAAGATATTAGCAACAGCCTCTCAAGGTGGCTCAGTATTAGATTATCTATACAGATCAATAGATTTTGGTGTTACATGGGAAAGAGTCACATCTGCTGGATCAAGAGGTTGGCAAGCTGTATCATCAGATGCAACTGGTGAGAAGTTAGTTGCCACTGTGTACAGTGGGCCAATCTATACATCAATAGATGGTGGAGCAAATTGGGTACAACGTGGACCCTTTTCGTCAAAATATTGGTCAGCGATAGCCTCATCTGCTGATGGTTTTAAACTCTTTGCCTCTTACGGTAGCGGTTATATTCACATCTCAAATGACGGTGGTGAGACATGGGCTACAAGTACTTTGTCTTTAGGCACAAAATCATGGAATTCTATTGCACCATCTGCTGATGGTAACAAAATTGCAGCCACTGCTGGAGGGTTAGGTACTCTTGGATATATTTATACCTCAAATGACGGTGGTGAGACATGGGCAACAAGTACAAATGCAGGGCAGCGCTATTGGCAGGCTATTGCATCTTCTGCTGATGGAACAAAATTAGCAGCGGTTGTTGGCTCAGGTTCAGGAGGTATGTATTATGGTTACATTTACACCTCTACCACATCTGGCGCAACATGGGTACAAAGATCAACTGATGGATCAGCTACTCACGATTGGCAATCTATCACATCTTCTGCCGATGGAACAACGTTAACGGCAACTATGTCCAGTGGTTATATCTATACTTCCACCACTTCTGGTGCAACTTGGACAAAAGGAACATTTAATAGTTCTGATAGTTGGGGGGTATAACATCATCGTCTGATGGAAACAGGTCCTTTGCAGGATCTCGTTATGATTATATAATGTCTTTTATTTTAAGCCCTCAAGCTTTTAATACTGATATCCTCCTCCCTCAACCGGGGAACAATGTCTCAACCTGGAACCCCATCATCTCCTGGTCCACCGCCACCTCCTGCTACTACTCATACAACAACTGGGTCTCAACCTCAACAGCTAACTGTGCACTTTCTGGCTCTGATATCCTTCCTCCACCAACATCAGGATCTGTCACTCTATCAATAAAAGGAATAGACGCTGGCGGAGTTGTTAAAACAAATACAAGTACTTTCACATACGCTCCTCACTATTGGTGTGGGACAGCAGACTCAAATTGGACTAACGTAAGTAACTGGTACACTGATGCAACTTGCTCAGTGGGTAAGGGAAGTATTCCAACAAACACAAGTGGAGTATTTCTCGTAGGAAACACATCTCCAATCATAAGTTGGTCAACCACCACACTTCCACTATTCATTGACTCAACCGGGCTCACTGGGGGTGCTAACACAGCGGGAGTGATATTTGCAGGTACAGCATACAACAGTACAAAAATAGTAGGGAACGTAACATTTAATGGTACTACATACAACACTGGAGCAATAACTGGTAATGCAATATTCAGTACAGGATCAAATGGAACATTCACTCTTTCAGGCTCAATGAAATGGGGTGGAACAATCGGAGGAATAATCAAAGGAGGAGACACACTGGATATCACTAATTTAATATTCAACAATTCAAGTACCAACGAGACAACAATTGAGAATACTATAACCGCAGTATTTAACAATAGCGCTTCAAACAATGGAGTGATTAATGGAAATGTAACATTCAACAACACCGGACTGTTCACAATGGGTACGGTTAACGGAACAGCGACGATGAATGGATTAAGTCAGACATTAAATGGCGTAAACAATGTCATCAACTTTGTAAAAAGTGTTGCGTCATCAATTAAAGATACCTTGTTCCTAACAAGTGGATCTGTTCTTAATATTTCCGGCACAACAACAATGCAAGGACATGATGCTAACAACCTATTAACTATTCAATCAACAATTCCAGGAATAGAAGCCTCCCTTGGTATTAACGGAACTTCCACTTTAAATTATCTACGCATCAAGGATATCAACAACACTGGCGCAAACATTAATCTTGCAAGTAGTACAGTATTTAATGATGGTGGAAACACCGGCTTTACGTTTGATGCTGATAAAGCGATGGTACCAAGAGAAGGTATGACAAGTCCATATTTAAATGGAGCAGTCCCAATCTTCCCTGGCATAATCAATAGCTGTGGCAACTTATACTTTGCAGGAACATATACACTGGGCGGAAATGTGGTTGGAAGTTGTAATGTTCTGGCGCCAGGCATAATAATAAGCGGAGCGGGACATACTCTAACGGGAGACGTAACAGCAAATGAATATGGAGTAACACTTTCAAATATCACTGTAACAGGTGCAGTTTCAACAACCGGAGCGGGAGCTGGGACAACAACGGTTAATAGTGCATCTAATCTAACTGGATCATTAACTGTAACCGGTATTCTCGCTGGGGATGGATCAAGCTCAGTAGGTAGCACTACAATTGCCTCCACTGGAGTAGTTGCAACAAGCAGTGTGAGCTTTGTAGGAGAAGTTACAAACAATGGAATAATCTACAGTGGAAACAGTGTAGTTGATAGGACAATAAACAATGGAGTGATATATGGAAACTTTGTATTCAATCCACTGTCAGTTAACAGTGGAGTAGTAAACGGAAATGCAATATTCAATCTATCAGCGATAAACAGAGGAACCGTAACTGGTACAGCAAGGTTTAACATGCTGACTTCAACCGCTGGAGTTATAACATTCTCCTCATCAACTGTCTTTGCTGGCACAGGAGTTGTTCTTGGAAATGTATATGATTCAACTGGAGTAACTGTAATTAACAGTTGGATATTTAATGATTCAAGTTCAAATACTGGAGTACTTAAAGGAAATGCTGTATTCAATAATACAAGTAGTGCTACAGCCTCAAGTTCAATCACCGGAGATGCTCTGGTCTATTCACCTGTTGTGAGGCCACTTGGTGGGGCGGTTCTCGGGACTTTAACATATTACGGATATCCAGTGTTGTATTTTAATGATACTGCAGCAGGTCACGGAACGGCTGGAAAGTGGGATGATGTTTTGAACTGGTGGACTGACGCAGCCTTTACAATTCACTCTCCAGTTGTTCCTTCATCCGGGGATAATGTAATCATTAATGGAAACATTACAAACAGTTCAAGTACCGCATCAGTAATCTCAGCAATCTTTGAAGGAACATCAAGTAACGGAATTACAATAACCGTTTCAAGTCCTTCAACTGAGGCCGCGCTCTTTAATGCGTCATCAACTAACAATGGGACGATAATTGGTAACGCGACATTCAGTGGGCCTGATACTGATAGTCCCGGATCAGTCACCGGTGGCATTACAAGATTGTATGATGCAGGTACATATGTTGTCATTAAAGATTTCACTGCTAATGGATTACATTGGGTAATTAAGGCCGTTAGGGGAGCGATAGTTGACTTGGCTGGTTCAACATACTCTACAGTAACAAACAAATTCCAAGCACTTAACAATGGTATATTCCATTGGAATATGGGTATTGGATTTGGTGCACCGCATTTGGTAATAACTTCTCCTGTTGTTGGTACAAATATTAAGTGGGCGCCAGTTATTGCTTGGGGAACCAATAGACTATGTCAATACAAGATCAATAACGGATCATACATCAGCGTGAATTGTGCAAATAACGGAAGCGACATTCCAAGACCTGCTGCTGGAACGACAACCACTATGTATTTCAGAAGCACAGATAATATTCAGCCACCACCACGTGAGAATATAACAGAAAAATCAATTACATTTACATATGATAATACACAACCAGTTGACACTGATTGTTCAACCCCTCTTGATGAGATAACTCGTCCATACTATTATCTTTCTGCTAACGTAACAAATAACTGTAGTGTGACAGCAACAACCACACTCAAGGGAGACGATGGATTGGGACACTTCTATACACTCAGCGGGAACCTAACTGGAGCGGGTTTTGATATTAACATCATAAACCTTAATGCAACCGGTAGTGTCTCATCTTTTGGAGCAATGACCGTTGCATCTTCAACTCTTTTGGGATCAAACAGTATCTCTGGAACATTGAACTCTGATGCGACAAGCACATTTGCAAGTACAACAATCGCAATAGGAGCAGTTGTTAATGGCGGAAACTTTGTCAACAACTTAACGAACAATGGAACAATAGAAAACAGCACAACTTCACCCGTTACAGTTTTGGGGAATACTTTAAACAATGGAGTAATCAATGGTGGCTTTATATTGAACTCTAACTCCACTAATCATGGAACAATAAATGGAGATGTGGTGTTGAATGATAGCTCAATAAACAGCGGAACGGTTAATGGAACAGTTTCGGCAAATGATTCTTCGCTAAACACGGGAATTGTCACTGGTGATTTGATAATAAATTCCATTTCATCTGCCTCGGGAGTTGTCACGTTTGGAACAGTGTCAAATTTTCTTGGAACCGGACGTGTCACGGGTGCGGTAAAAGACCAAACAAATACACCAATCACCAAGTGGATATTTAACAGTGGAAGCACAAATAGTGGATATACCAAAGGGATGACATTCTTCAATGGAACAAGCACAAACTCCGGTACTATCTTGGGTCATTCATATTTTAATAACTCTTCAACAAACACAGGAACTGTTGAGGGGGATGCTGATGTATACTATTTTGTTACGACACCTCTTGGTGGCACAGTAACTGGGTCAACAACATATCATGCATATCCAAATACAAAGACATTTAATAATAGTGCGGGGGATGGACTATGGAATAACTCACTAAACTGGTTTACAGATACAACACTTCAAACAAATCTTGGTGGTCTTCCAGGAGCGGATGAGCCGGTTGTTTTGTTCTCTTCAACAACACTCTTAACAAATGTAAATAATGATGTATATATTGGAGCGAACAATATAACAATAGACGGAGTTAGAGGAATGACCGTAGACGGATTCATCTCTGGAGATGGAGCATATGATGGAGGTGATGCCTTCAACTTTAATTTGTTTAATCTGACTGTGACTGGAACCACATCAGCAAATGGAGCTGATAACAGTAACGGTGTTGGAGGAAAGGGAGGAGACATAAATGTTTCAACTTCAACCACTGCAAACATTGTTGCCAACGGAGGAGATGGAACACTCGGAGGAGGGGACGGTGGAACCATCACAGTAACTAACTCTGTTGCAACAAGCTCTGCACCAAACAGTGAAGCAGTAGGAGGACAAGCAACATATTGTGGTAGCGGTGGAAATGGTGGGGGTTTCTCTTCTATAAATTCTTCATATGGAACAATCGTGAACAATGCTGGAAACGGAACAAATACAGGTTGCCCAAATGAGAGCCATGGAAGTGGAAACTATGTTAATCCAGTTGTTGTTGGAGTTTATACTCCTCCAGCAACAGGAGGAACAACGAACGGAGCAACAAACGGAGGTGCTTCCGCAGGAGGAACTGGTACAAGCGGAGGATCTACGGTAAATACGGGGTTAATAAATAACCTGAATCTATCAAACCTTGGAAAGTTGCTTCGAAATACAGATGCCAACTTTGGAGTATCACATTTTGTTAATCCACTCGCTCGTTTGGCAAGACTTCGTCCACCTGTTTTCCGTGTTCTCCCAAAACTATCTATTAATGATTCATTAAATAGGTTCTTAACAGATTCACTTCCAAAAAATCTTGTTGATCTATCTGATGCCGTTCCTTCAATCAAGAAAGAGTTAACATCCGCCGGTATTATCAGTGGGTATACTCTGTACAGCATGAAAGAGAGTCCTGTTAATACACCAACGCTAAAACAGTTTTTGAGTACAAGAACCCTGCAACCTCTTAACTTAATGTTCGTTTCAGTTGATGGGTTAGAGACTCCAACAAAGCTCTCCATCGATGCGAATGGTAATTTGTATCAGATAATAAATGTGAATTCATATTCAGCTCTTGGTGTGACTGCTAGGGAGAATGATAAGAAGGTGGTGGTGACGTTTAATGGAAAAGGAACAAAGTTTGTAAGGGATAGTAAGGGAATTGTTAAGGTCAACGTCATCACACCAAGAGGCGGTGGTACACATATCTTAAAGATTGGAAAAATGACACTGGAAGTGAGGGTGGTTGGCATTTCCATGGGGACACAGAGGACGGGTGAGGTGAAGACTGCAGTACCAATCAAGTCACCATTCTGGTGGTTTAGGGAGAATGTTAATAATTTTATTAAGGCGGTGGGGAGGTAGGGTAGATTTATTATGTTTATTTACCTAGCCCATCCTCGCTATTTATTTTAGATTGTCTGGGCTATAATTGAACCACCATGGACGCATCAAAAAGCATACAGGTTGGAGTAAAAATCTTTCTTAAAAACGCGGAAGGTAGATACCTTTTGTTAAAACGATCATCTAAGAAATATGCAAAGGTTGTTGGTAGTTGGGATATTGTTGGAGGGAGAATTAATTGTGGAACTAAGTTGATAGATAATCTTCGTAGGGAAGTTGAGGAAGAGACGGAGCTTCAAATAACATCAGAGCCTGTCCTGATTTATGCTCAAGATATTATTTCAGAAACTTATGGGCATATCGTTAGACTTACTTATGTGGGCAAATCTGATGGGAAAATTGTTTTGGATGAAGAAGAAAATACGGATTATAAGTGGCTTAGTATTGATGAAATGAAATCTCTGGAAGACTTGGATGTTTATGTTAAGGAAGTTATAGAGAAACACATAAATTTACTATAAGACTAGACCCACTTTACTATAGAATTAATCACAAATAATTAGATAATAATCATGTACATCGTAGCAACAATTTCAAAAAACTCATATCCAGCAGAGAAAATTAGAGAAATAATAAATGCTGGTGCAACAATTCTAAGATACAATTTTTCTCATGGTACACCAGATGAAATGTATCAAAAAATTAGCATCGCTCGAGATGTCATCAAAGAACTGAATCAGGAGGGTCGAGTGTTAATAATGGCAGATTTACCTGGTGCTAAAATCAGATTAGGAAAATTCCAACCGTCCGAGTTTGCTGTAGACAAGGATCAGATTATTACCTTTCGTTCAGGGGAAAGTTCGCCTAATCCGGAAGAATATATTCCTGTAGACTACCCAAATATTGGTAAATTTATAGAAATTGGAAAAGAAATTAGTTGTGCCGATGGCGAGCTTGGCTTTATAATTACTGAGATTGTTGACGAAAATACGTTCAAAGCAAAAGCTTTAAATTCAAGACATATTCCTACACTAAAAGCACTCAATATTGGAAGTGCGATGGATGAAATCGATCATATTACTGATAAAACTCTGGAGCATCTAAAGAATTTATCAAGAATTAATCCAGAGCTTGTTGCATTTTCCTTTGTTAACAGCAAAGAATATCTAGTAAGATGCAAAAAACTACTTAATGATTTCAATCCTGATCTAAAAGCTAAAATTGTATCAAAGCTTGAAACTGAAAACTCTCTTACAAACATCAAGGAGATTTTAGAAGAATCTGATTATATACTCGTAGCAAGAGGAGATCTTGGGCTAACTGTTCCAATAGAGAGGTTAGGGATTTATCAAAAAATTTTTACAAGAGAAGCAAGGAAGGCGGGTAAGCAAGTAATTGTATCAACTCAGATTTTAGATAGTGTAGTTAATCAATACACACCACAACGTGCTGAGATCTTAGACTTAACAAACATTGTGCTCGATGGAGCTGATGGAATAATGCTAGCCAAAGAAACCGGCATATCATTGACTCCGGGGCAGTCCATTTTAATTGCCAAAAAAGTCATAGAGTATGTAGAGAAATCAGGCCTGTAGGGGTAACTCAGTATTTTCCAATCGCTAAATTACACTGAAATACTATATCATATCTTATTGAATAAT
>Ga0247840_10011663_pt1 | contig 10636 bp, 13 predicted proteins | sample LaCruzMarch2015__FD_192404 | JGI IMG/M metagenome (GOLD analysis project Ga0247840, IMG submission 192404) | Freshwater microbial communities from meromictic Lake La Cruz, Castile-La Mancha, Spain - LaCruzMarch2015_17m | ecosystem: Environmental > Aquatic > Freshwater > Lake | place: Spain...
ATTAACAAAAGAAAAAGAAGCAAAAAGAAAAGAAACACATGCACTTAGGTGCATGTGTTTCCAACAACAACAACAATACCCTTAAGTTCCTTTAAATACTGTCCTACGGACAGGGACCATTTCAATATTCAGGATCGCCCTGAAAGGTGGATTCTATTGTAATTTCAATAATTTGGGACTCCCATATAAATGAAAAGGAGGTGTGAAAACCAATACATCGGTTCCAGTTGACTGCAAGAATGGTCTTAGGCCTGATTGTTACTTCTGTTTCCATAGTAATTTAGATTTTAGATGTAAACTTTTTAAGTGATTTTTTTTTATTTACTCCTACCGATAGCCTCCATGAACTCTTTATCGATCATTCCTTGCTTTTCCGGAGGGAAATCCCTGAAACACATTGCATACGAAATTTCTTTCCCGATGCTACTCAGCATTTCTGTTCTCTGTGCATCATATGCCTCCTGTAAAACCACCTTATGCGGACCCTGGGTTAGTACACCCGATTGTATTATAATGTTTGCCGCTTTTACGATATAGGCTAAAGGAACAGGAAATTCAGCTACAAGCTGTTGTTCTTTGACAAGGCCTGAACCTTTGCTGTACGAAAGAAATTTTCCTTCATGAAAAGTCATAGCTCCAAGCCAGTCTGAACCAACATTTTTCACCATGAACTCCTTGATTTTTGTGATCGTCGGGCCATAAGGTATCCGGAATGTAAAGAGTTTACCAGCAGGATAAAAACTCATCGTCCACTCTTCCCTGGCAGGTTTTTCAATTTCAACATGAAGATTTTCAAGCGCTTTCACCACCCCGATTATTTTCAGGAATAGATTGCTCTCGTAGAATCGGTGATTTACAATATATTCATTGCATAAAACTTCCTTGAGGTTGCATTTAGAGTATCTGGTTTGCATTGTCCTTTCCCCTTCAAAGAAGGTTTCCAACTCACAGCAGCCTGGGCCCCATTTTACCCGGTGCACAAGATCACCTGTGTGATCCAGCAAATATTCTGCTATTGCGGTATCACCGTCAAGCTTGAGACTTTTTTCATCCAGTATCCCGAAATTGAGGTATCCTGGAAATTCAAGTCCATTAAAATTTACAAATTTTGTTTCCATACGATATAAGTTTATGAGTTAAACATCATCGCATCAGAAAACAAGTGGGAAAGGAGAGAAAAGGGCAAAAAAAAATCGAACCTTTTTGATCCTTGAGATCCACATCGTTTTACCACCGTAGAGTTCGTCCTCGGTTGGTATCCATTTAAGGATTCTTGATGCTGGTGCAAATATAGTTATAAAACCGCGAAAGTCAAGCTTTATTTTTCCTAATGTCGAAACAGACTTTGTGCCTTTTTCATCATTTCTCATTGTGCATCTGCCCACATGTGACTGGCAAGAAATAGCTTTTCCTTCTGCGTGTCATAGTAGAAAAACTGATCATCCCCGGTCTCTGTCAAAAACTGCTTCAGGATGTCATTGCTGCATACCTGTTGTAAAAACTGCTCCGTAATCTGCTGGAACTGAAAATCCGAATCGCGGATGATATCAGCGATCTCCTTATCTTCCGGATCATCAATCAGGTATTCCAGGTTAAAGTATCCGTCTGAGTAAAGTAGAGATACCGGGTATAGTATCCGACCTTGTTCAACGACAAACGCTTCCAACTCCGCAAGCTCTCTGAATTGGAACTTGCCGGCAGGAGTATGGCAGCTTTCTATAAACTCTTCAAGTCTCCTCATTTTAAGTGCAGATTAATTTGTTTTTGGTTCCACCATCACGTGTTTATGATATAAGGACAACCATTGTCCGGAAAAGGTTGCATTGGCTTGAAAAAAAAATCAAATTTGTTCCAGATTCAATGAAAATTGTAACTTTATCCTGACATTTTGATGTACGATGAATTCTTTTGAGCAATCCAAGAAGATTGTATTTATAACAATATTAATAATTTGACCTTTTATGGATCAGGATGATAAAAAAATGGAGGAATCCAATAGTCAGGAACAAAAGGAAGAACAGAGTTCTGGTAATGACATTTTCTGTCCAATGTGCGGAGACTCCATTTATATTCCCGATGAGCTAATGGAGGAAAAGGGTCTTGTTTGCCCAAATTGTAAGAAAGAGTTTGCCAATCCTTTTCAATCGTTAAATAAGAAACTTGTGACTTCTTCGAAGAAAAAAGAAGGTTCCGGTGATAAATCGAAAAACCTGATTTATTTTGTTGTTATTGCTACTGCGTTGATCATTGCTGGAGTTTGGTATTTTAGCAGCACTATCGATAAATCTAATAATATTGAAACGAAAAACCAAGTTATTGATATGAATGTTTACCATTATAGAGATGACAGAGGTCCAGACCGTGATCTTTTACGGCAATGTTTTACTCTATTCGAATTGCACAATGGCCCAATGTCCTCATCTATTGCTGGCAATCTCGATGCCAATGGTAAAAAAAGTGATATATTCACTTTCAAAAGCAACTATTGTGAGGTTTCTGTACATGGACTTGACGGAGTCGAAGAAAGGAATAATATTGTCTATCACACCTTTGACCTTGGTAGGATGGTAATCACATTATCAATGGTTCTCAATGGGTATGAGTCAAACAAAAGCTATCCAGTTAAGTCGGTACAAATGGAGAAGAAATCTGGTCATACGATCTATAAAATGAACATCGGGGTTCTAAGGGTTAACGAGATTTGGTTTAGCCCAGCTATAGGCAACTTGGGGTATGAGTATTCTGATGGAAAACAAATAGCCTATTTTAAAGTAAAGGAGATTAGATAAATTTTATATTCATTCAAGCAGAAATTTGCAAACAGGAAACTAAATATTAATGAGTTTAGCGACAATTATATGTCCCTATGATTCATTTATCGAATAGAAAAGCGTCACATGGCCTACCGTCAGCCAATAATACGGGTGGTTTCCGGAGGCTTACAGCTGCAAACGATGATGAAAAGGAAATGAAACAACAAGTAATTCCCACACTGCGGCTAGAGGCAGGGGTATGGGGCATATTTTAGAACACACTAAAACTATATTTCATGGAAAAGTCAAACCTGGTTCCCTTTTTAAGAAAAAATCTTGAAATCTTGTTTGTTGGATTAAATCCAGCGGAGGGATCAAGTAGAAATAGACATTATTTTTCGGTAAACCAGGCATTTTGGAATCAATTGTATGACTCAAAATTAATAACTGAATTTGTTGATAAATCAATAGCTGATGATATTGTTTTCGGCTCACAAACGATTAATTTCAATAATTGGAATTATGGAATAACTGATCTGGTCATTGAAATAGCGGATAGTAATAGTGGATCAATAAAACCGACAGAAAAGGATTGCATACGATTAAAAAATACAATCATTACCTTTAAACCAAAAACCGTTGTTCTCTTACATGGAAAGGTTTTAAAAGAATTTATTGATTATTTGGGATACGAAATTCCTAACTCAAATACAGGTAAAATGGGTCAATTAATAAAATCTATTGACACTATCTTTTTCAACATTGCATTTCCCCATGGCAATGCAATTGCAAGTGTTGAAAAGGTCAAAAGATACATTGAATTAAAGGAATTTCTAAAAAAATACGCACCCTAATCGATTAGGCTGCCCCGTCGGCATCACAGGTAATTAGATATTTTATACATGGTTGATAAAATTTATTCACCTGATCTTATGTAACATAGTAAAATTGTTGAAAAATACTTCACCTTTTAACTTCACCTTTTGCCCTCTTCTATGATTAAGCATACAAAAAAGCTTATGAAAACGAAAGAAAAAGTTAAAAAACTGGTCCGGTAAATGGAATTGCTTCCGGCCATTGAAGGCATGAAGAGGAATTTGAAAAAGAGGACCTCTTCAAAAATCCAAAAAAGACAAATCGAAAGCATTACTCACAGGAAGAACGAAAGTAATAACTCTATTATCTTCATAATAAACATATCTATAGCGGCTTTACGTTAAGTGAATTATGTAAATAGCTACATTTGGTATTTGTTGGGCGAGTCAATTATTATTAACAGTTCAATTATTATTAACATTCAAAAAACTTTATCATGAAAAAGATCCTTTTAGGCAGCATCGCATTCTTTCTTTTTGCGATCTCCATTGCCCTCCTGCAAACAAGTTGCGGGAAAGATGCAAACGCAAGCCCTGATAACAGTATAGGGACGACACAATTGAACAAGATTCTTTATATCAAAGTATTTTCAGATGCTAAGCCAAATGAGATATGGATTGCTAACTACGACGGTTCTGGACGAACTCATGTCAATGTTACCATACCATCTGGGTACTCTCAGCCTTATGCAGCATTTTTGTCTCCAGATGGCAAGAAGATTTTTATTAAATCAGTAAAAAGTCTAAGTACTAATGACGTCTCCGCAATTCTTTCGTGTAATATTGATGGAACTAATGTAGTTGAAGTTATTGGCACAGATGATGGGCAACCATCTATTCAAGGTGCTTATTAATACTCAGAAGATAAAGAAGCAATATGAAACCAACCTATAAGGCATCCATGCTTCATTGACTGTTAACAAGAAGAGGTCAGCAAAATGGTCAGGAGGTGGTCAATTTTGTCAACATATCCAGGTTAATACAAGGAAAACAATTTAATCATGAGTAAATCGAAAATCTCCTGGACTGAAAGCACATGGAACCCAACCACCGGCTGCACTAAGCTCGGTAGTGAATGTTCACATTGCTACGCTGAGGTGGTTGCTAATATGAGACAGAACAATCCTAAGCAGCCCAAATATAAGCATGGATTTGACAAGGTAGTCGCTCATGAGTATACACTTACTGAGCCAAGCAACATAAAAAATCCATCAGTTGTCTTTGTTGATAGCATGAGTGATCTCTTTCATGAGGCTGTGCCAAAAGAATTTATTATTGAAGTTTTTAAAGTCATGAATTATGTGTCACGTCACACATACCAGATTTTAACAAAAAGGTCAGGCAGGTTGAAGGCTTTAAATGATCAACTGCAATGGAAAGACAATATTTGGATGGGGGTGTCAGTAGGCGTCAATTCTTCAATAGGGAGAATTAAAGCACTTCAAGATTGCGGGGCTCATCATAAATTCATCTCCATTGAACCTTTGCTTGAGGAAATTGGGGAATTGGACTTGGAAAACATCGATCTTGTTATTGTTGGAGGTGAAAGTGGTTCCGAGGCACGGCCAATGCAGAAGGAGTGGGTGTTGAAAATTAAAAAAATCTGTGAAGATCAGAGCGTTCCATTTTATTTTAAACAATGGGGGAAGACAGAATTCAATCCCGATAAAATGGATCCTACATTAATTGAGAACCACAATTATCATGCGAAAGGCGGTTGTATGCTTAATGGGAAACTTTACCTTGAAAACCCCATGAATCCAAATCTGAAAGTGAATACACTGGCCCTTTTTGGTGATGAATACGTCATCGTGGATGACTTTCAGGAACTTAGTTCAATATGGGAGCTAAAATCGTATTTGCCCAATATGGACGATACCCTATTTGAACAACTTAAAGAGAATATTAAAAAGAATGGGATGAATGATCCCATTTTGTACTTTGAGCTTCCTGATAAAAATAAATTAGTAATAGAAGGTCATTCAAGACTTCAAGCCGCAATTGATCTTAAGCTAAAGGATCTTCCTACAAAGCAGATCAAGGAAAATTTTACAAGCTTGGATGAAATCAAATTATGGATGATTAAGCACCAATTTCAACGAAGAAATCTTTCAAATGTCGAGAAATTGCAATTTGCTGTACTTTTCAAACCTGAAATTGAGAAACAAGCAAAAGAAAATCTTTCAAAAGGAGGGAAGGGAGAGGCTATTAGCCAACCAATAGATACAAACAAAGAGATTGCAAAGTTGGCTGGTGTTTCCGAAGCCACCACTAGAAGATATTTGGATGTTCTGCAAAATGGCAGTCAGCCACTCCAACGAAAAATGCACAAAGACGAATTATCTATTTATGCGGCTTACACTCAAGTAAAAAGACCCACAAAGTCCAAAACAAGAACACCAAAAGTAAAAACCCAAGAAGCACGAATATTGAACAATTTAGAGGACGGAATGAAATTATTGAAGTCAAGTGATATCATCTCATTGGTTGTGGTTTTGGATGAGGCTCAGATCGATTCATTCTACCCAAATCAGAAAAAGAAATTTGGTTTTGTCATTTCTAAAGATTGAACCTTTGCTCAATTGAACAAAGGCACCATGCAACATAAATTGAGCCCTTTAATGGCAATGGTTAAGGGTTTTTTATGTTTTGTATTGAATATTTGATTTTTTCGTAATTTGCAGATGAAATCCTAAATGGTTATGTTGCATTTTAAAACAGGTCAATTATGACAACAAATTTATTTTTAACCAATTTTTTAAGTACATTATTTGGAGTGACTTTGCCAATAATAACTGGATATGCAGTTCATTTATTAAAAAAAGGCCACGACCAACAACAGGAGAAAAGTGAAATAATTTCATTGTTTAAAGCAGATATTAATAGGAATTGGTCTGTTTTAGACAGTCTGAGAAACACCCCAACAGAAAACTATTTTTCAAGAACTGTGCACGATTTCAAAGGAGTACAAGCAATTAATTTCACAGGAATACCAGAATATCAATACAGCCTTTTTAGTTTAAAACTTTTTAATTCTGAAGGAAATAGGTTAGCTAAACTACTAAAGAGAAAAACGAGAGAATCCTTTTGGGATTTGTATAACTCATTGAATGACTTAGAAGATACGAGGATTGTTTTGAGTAAATTGAGTACTGAAGATATTAATTATAATAAGTATCAAGAATTATTCAAACATCTTTCAAACAAATGCTACAACCATTATTTGAAATTTGTTTCTGAATTATAAAATTAATAAAAACGCAACATAACAAAGTATAGCAGCAATAAGGGTTTTAATGGTAAATCAAACATTCTAGCCCACTCAAAACTTGGTATAGTTTGACAGTGACGATGCCCGCAATCCCTTACTACCGCTATACTCGGCCGTTATGAGGGATTTAATTTTAGGAGCACATGAGCAAACAAAGACTTAAAAATCGAGAGAAAAGACCAATCGATTGGGACTTTCTAATAAATGATCTTGTTGCAAATTGTGACATCTATCATGAAAATTATTATTCTACTAATACTTTCTCTGGGCCAAGTCTTCATTTTCATAATCGTGCATTGAAAGCGTCAAATGAAGAAAAACCCGAATTGATTTATGCATTATTAGTTTCATGGGGAATGCATAGAATGGGAGGTGGTGCACAGATGAATGATTATAAAAAATTCTCAGAAAGTCTTGAAGCTTGTATGGACTATATCATTCCATGTATATCAAAAAACATTGAAGATATTTCTGAAATTGAATTCAATCAACTCGAAAATGTCTTTAAAATTTTCGATCCAATGCACTCAAAACCAAAGATTGTTGCTATTTCAAAAGTATTGGCTCATTACCTCCCTAATTTAATTGCTCCAATTGACAATGAATACACATTTAGATTTGTCAGTCAATTGCCTTATATGCCACGAAATTGGGAAGAATTTGAAATATTTAAATATATTCACCTCAAACTATTTAAAGTTGTCATAGCCAATAAAGAATTTAAATTATCTGCTGTAAACTGGATTAATAATAATGACTTCCCATGGGATACATCCTATTTAAAAATTGTTGATAATTTGATTATTGGGAATATAATACATCGAAAAAAGGAAGGAAAGAATTAAACCCAGCATATCATGCTTGCAGCCGAGCAATGCTGGGGTGTTTGAAGGCTGGCATTCACAAAACCTGCAAACGATGATGGTAAAGAAAAGAAGCAATAAGTAAAACCCGCACTGCGGCTGCTGGCCAGCGTTTGGTGCAACACTAAAAATAGACAACGAATCAACAAAATATTGAGACTATATGAAAACTGAGAGCCATTCGATTAATGACGTTTTAGCAAAAAATGCAACATCATTCTTTATTCCACCATTTCAAAGAGCATATGCATGGGGAAAGCCCGAAATTGAAAGGTATTTCAGTGATGTTCTGCGTATTATAGATTCTGAATTAGATACAAAACAACATGATAAATTGGAGCATTTTTTCGGGACTGTAGTAATCAAAGAAGAAAAATCTGGTTTTGCAAACAAATCAGTTGTTGTAGATGGACAACAACGTCTTACAACAACACTAATATTTTTGATTGCTTTACGTGATTTAGAATCTGATTTAACTAGTCAAGATTATATAACTCAAAACTATTTGACAAATAATACTTCTTCCTTTCAGGATAAAATAAAGCTTAAACAAGTGACAAAAGATTGGGATGCATATCGTTCTTTAGTAAATAAAGAGCAACTCAAAGGAGGAATTATATACAATGCATATCAACTCTTTACAAAATTAATAAATGAAAAGAAAAGGTCAAACCCAGTAGTAGCATTGAACCATTATATTACTGCAATTCAAAGAATGAATGTTGCTGTAATTTTCCTAGATGAAAGACCTTTTAAGGGTGAAGACCCTCAAATTATTTTTGAAACACTTAATTCACTTGGTAAGCCACTAACCTTATCTGATTTAATAAGGAATTATGTGTTGTTAAATATGGATAGTAATAGTCAATCTGATATTTATGAAAAAACTTGGCATCCAAAAATCGAATCTGTTTTACTTGATAATACTTCTGAGTTTTTTCGGGACTATTTGCAATTTAAATTCATAGGGTCAATAAAAGCTGTAAGTGATAACAATACGAAAGAAATATATCAATTATTTAAAAATTTTGTTGAAAGTAAGTTTAGTAGTCACAAAGATTTCATAATTGATATTGTTCGTTATGCAAAATGGTATAAATGGATTATTACAGATGTTGTAAATGATACAATAATAAATGATTCAATTAAAAATCGTGAAATAATAGAACTTATTAGAAATATCTTTCATGATATTAAATCAGAAGCATTCAAGCCATTTGTTTTAGGTATATTAGAATATCATCAGGCTGGTGTTGGTGGTTTTAAGTTAGGAGATGACTTGCTAATTTCTATACTTGAAACAATTAGAACATATTTGATACGTCGACGAATTCTTGGTCTTACACAAGGTGAAAACAAAAATATAGTATTGTTGTGTAATAGAATTGAAGAATTAGTTAAAAGGAATGTTACAATGTTAGACTTATTAACTAACATGTTCTATCGGATGAGATTTCCAAATGATAATGAAATGAAAAAAGAACTTGAATCAGCAAACTTTTATGAAGGTGTAAAAAAATATTCAAAATTCATATTAGGCAAAATAGAAGAACACAATACAAAAGTTTCAGTTGATTTTCGTAATCCAAAAATTACTATAGAGCATATAATGCCTCAAAAACTTGAAAGCACTTGGATAGAAGATTTAGGCGAAAATCATAATGAAATACAAAAACAATATTTGCATAATATAGGCAATTTGATTCTTACAGAATTCAATAGTGAAATAGGTAATAAGTCATTCACTACCAAAAAAGCGAAATTAAACACATCATCTTTAAACTATAGATTATCAGTGGTTAACCATATTGTATGGAATGAAGAAAGTATTCTATCGCATCAAACTAATATGATTACTTGGCTTTTAGAAACATTCTCCTTACCAAGCACTCATCAAGATAAATCCAATTGGAATACGAAAGTAATTGAAGAGACAAAATTTTCCCCACTTGATAATGATGCAGGGGATTTAGCTGAAGGTAATAAACCTTTAGAAATAAATATTGAAAACAAAAAAATTAAAGTATCAACTTGGCAAGATGTATTTATAAAATTTCTTCATTTTATAAAAGAGAATCCTAATTATGATTTTGACATTTTGGTTGATAATCAGAATGCTCTTTTTGGGAAAAATGACGTTATATTAAATTGGTCATCATTATCTTTATTAATTGATAATAATATCGATTTGACTAATCGCTATAAAACTTTTGATGGCAAACTCTGGGACAAGATTAAGGAAATAAACGATGATGTTTTGTTTATCCACATAAACATATCAGCTTCAACATGTATGGTCAGAATAGCTAATATTATGAATAAATTCAATATGCCTGAGAATTCTGTTGAGATTGCATTAAAATAGAAAAAAGAAAGTAAAACAAAAAAGTGCAGCACCTAATAAATAGGACTTTTTGTGTCACGTAGTGCCCAGCATGAAGTCCACGTTGAACAAAATTGCAATGGTGCAGGTTGATAAAAATGTTCACAATTCGTCAATTTCTATGTGTGAATCTTCGGAAACCATAGTATCTTAGCAGTATTGAAGATGATTCGTTCTTTGATCAAATCGGTGCATAATTCGGTGCACCTGTTTTATTTGAATTTTTAAATTATTGGAAATAAGCTATATGCAGACTTGGTTCGAGTCCCGTCCGGTCCGCAAAAAATCCTGTAAATCAATGATTTACAGGATTTTTTTTTGTATTTCAGGCGCCTGAACTATTATTTTTTAACTTTACTGTATGAAAATGAAAAAGTATGGATGACCAAACAAAATCCAAGGTAGAACTCAACAGGGAGTTGACTGCTGTAAACGGTAAATAACAATCCCTTTCTTTTCGTAAATAAGATTCCCTGGTTTGTCGCATAAAA
>Ga0247840_10011665_pt1 | contig 10635 bp, 5 predicted proteins | sample LaCruzMarch2015__FD_192404 | JGI IMG/M metagenome (GOLD analysis project Ga0247840, IMG submission 192404) | Freshwater microbial communities from meromictic Lake La Cruz, Castile-La Mancha, Spain - LaCruzMarch2015_17m | ecosystem: Environmental > Aquatic > Freshwater > Lake | place: Spain...
GCGCGAGCTGTGTGAGAAAATGGCTTGCAACACCAAATCTTTGCTCTCCTGAATGGGAAAACGTAAATAGTGCAACTGTTAGGTGTACTTCTTCTGGATGGGCACTTTGCGATGAGCTAATAGAATAAAATCTAGGAAGAAGAGGCCCAAACTGCGCACATATATCCTGAAGAGGGAGCTGTGTATTATGATATTCCTTTAATACATCTAAAGGGTCATGACCTGTAAGATACTGCATCAGCTGTTCTTTGTTTTCTTTTTGCAACAGATGACTTAGCTTATTTTTATTTTCATGAAGTTTTTCATGTTCAAAAACGATCTTTAAAAAAGAAGAGGTGAGTCTTGCTAGATTCGCTTTATACGTTAAGAAGTTTCTAACAGAAAACTCTTTTCCGCTGCGGCTATCTATTATGATTTCATCTCCAGAGGCTTTTAAAGCATTGAGTAAATGCTGAACAAGTATAGGATCATTTTGAGGAAGGACTCCTATAGAATCGCCAGGCTTGTACCTAATGCCAGATCCCCTAATATCGAGAGATATATGGTAGGTTTGTTTGGTTGAACCAGGCTTTGTCAGCAGCTCTTTTTGAGAGATTTTTGCAAGATAAGGGGCTGCTTTGGAAAAGGTGCCGAGTGCTTTTTCTGGAGTGGATTCTGAAATAATCATAGACAGTTGTTTTAAAAAAATGTAAATAATGATTTATGAAACATTATACCAGGAACATTCATTTTTCTATGAAAGAAGTATTAGGAATTTTCCTTTTGTCCTTACTGACTCTAAGTTCTTGTATCGAAGGTGGAAATAACCATACATACATTATTTCAGAGCATTCGAAAAATGATGTGACTCCCGATGAAGCAGCTCCCTCTTTTAAGGAAGAGGAAGCTCGTTAGCCTTAGACCATTAGCTCTTTACAATCTTTCTTTGCCCAAGCTTTACTGAGAAGATCCATCTTTTTATTTGAGATCCCTCCAAGAAAATCTATAGCATTCAAAAGACGAGCTCTGGTTCTGTCTTTGCCTAAAATATCCACAGAGTCGAATAAAGGAGGTCCTTGTCTTTTACCTGTGAAGGTGCCATATAGCAGAGGGATGATCACTTTTTTAAAGTTCACACCAAAGATTTCTGCTACATCATGAGAGGCTTTTTCAATTCCACTTCTTCCCCAGTTTTCCTGTTCGTCCATGCTCCAGATCATCCCCTGTAACAAAAGAGGGATCTTTTCTTTATGGATAGAGCCAGGAGTTAAGAGTTCATCTGAATAAGAGATTTTGTTGATAAAGAAGAATCCACAAAGATCCATAAAGTCAGCAAACGTCTTGATACGTGTATGGCATAGAGGCATTAGCTTTGCCATGAATGCATCATTGAAGCTCCAGTCTCTGATTCTTTGCCAAAGATCCGATTCAGGAATGTTCTGGATCAGATATTGCTGATTGAGCCAGTCAAGTTTACTTACGTCAAAGAATGCGCCCGATACTCCAATACGAGAAGGATCGAATTCTTTGATGATTTCATCAAGAGAATACATTTCCTTATCTCCTGGCATGCTATAACCCATCAGAGTCATAAAGTTCACAAAGGCCTCAGGAAGATATCCGCTATCTCTGTAATAGAAAATGGAGGTTGGGTTACGTCTTTTAGAGAGTTTTTTTCCGTCTTTTCCAAGAAGTAGCGGCATATGCATAAAGACGGGAGGTTTCCATCCAAAGCTTTCATAAAGAAGGATATGTTTTGGTGTAGAACTCATCCATTCATCCCCACGGATGACATGAGAAATCTCCATAAGGTGGTCATCGACAACATTCGCTAGGTGATACGTTGGGAAGCCATCCGATTTCATAAGAACTTGGTCATCTATATCAGCCCAGGGTGCTGTGATCCTTCCTTTGATTCCGTCTTCGTATGCGCACTCTCCAGTAAGAGGCACTTTTAAACGTATTACGTAAGGCTGTCCCTCATTTTCTCTGCGCGCAACTTCTTCAGCACTTAAGTTTCTATAACGTCGATCATAGCCTATTCTTTGTCCAAGCTTAGAGGCCATTTCACGCATTTCAGCCAGTTCCTCAGGTGTTGCAAAACACTTGTATGCTTTGCCGTTATCAAGGAGCATTTGGCAGTACTTGCGGTAGATGTCTGTACGCTCTGACTGTCTATACGGTCCGAATGGGCCTCCTACATCTGGACCTTCGTCCCAGCGGATGCCTGCCCAGTTTAAAGCATCGAATATGCTTGTTTCATATTCAGGACGTGATCTTGTTCTATCTGTATCTTCAATTCGAAGGATGAATTTTCCATTAAAATGTTTAGCGAATATGAGATTGAACAGGGCCATATAGGCTGTGCCTACATGGGGATCGCCTGTGGGCGAGGGGGCAATACGGACGCGTACGGTCATTGTAGTTTCCTTTTGAAAGTCAAAGCAGTGTATTTTCGGACTTTAGCTGAAAGTTTTCAAGAGGGAATATCAGAGAAGCCCTTAAGCCGCCTTGTTATCCAGGGCGGCCGGCTTTTCGATCATAAATATGAGATCCTTCATGACATTGACCGTTTCTTCCATTTGGAGATCGTTAATGCCAAACTGCTCAGAGGATTCGTTGTAGTAATCTTTTTTTGCAATTTCTTTCAGGAAACTCTGGTAGTTTTTACTATTTTCAATTCTACTTTGAGAGTTGGCTTTTAAGTTCTCAAGATAGGGTTGATAGGCAGTTAAAACCGGCTGGAGGTTATAGTTATAGAGCTTCATTACTTGATTTCTATGAATGGATGGGACATCAGAGAGGTCATCTTCAAAACTTGCGTTTATGAAGTCTGTTTCAAGGGGGAATTTAGCGAATTTTTCTCCTATATCCATTTCAGAAAATACTCCAGGAACTACTATATCCGCTGCAACACCGACCAGCTGAGGGCTCTTTCCTGATACGGTGTAATATCTGCCTCTTGTTACCTTATATTCCCCTTTAGGATTTACCTTACCATAATGAGCGGATTCAAGGGTAAATGTCTGGAAGGTTCCTTTCCCATAGGTGAACTTGTCTCCTACGACAATGGCTCTGCCATAATCTTGAAGGGTTTGTGCAACGATCTCAGAGGCTGAGGCGCTTGTCTTATTTGTAAGAACAATAAGAGGACCATCCCAAAGCTTCTTGTTTTCGACATTACGAAGTCTTTTAGTATCACCCGTATTATCTTTCACAGATACAACGACCCCTTTTGATATAAAAAGACCCGTTACTGTAACAGCTTGCTCTAGCAGGCCTCCTGCATTATTTCTGAGGTCTAATATAATCCCTTTGACATTGTACTTAGATTTAAGGTCGTTGATCTCTTTAGTAAGATCTCCTGCGGAAGAACTCTTATTATCTTGGTAAAAAGAGAATAGATGAAATACACCAATAACCCCGTCTCCGAAGGGGACATAAGAAGATTCGAGTCGCGTTTCTTTTAAAACGACTTCGGCTCTTATGATATCGATATCAAGCTTCTCTTCCTTTTTATTGCCTTCTTCACCGACTTCTCTGAGTACTGTAAGTGTGACTGTAGTTCCTTGTTGACCACGTATAAGTTCCACAGCCTCAGTGATATCCATGCCAACAATAGGTTCTTGGTTTACAGCGATGATTTTATCGGCAACTTTTAACTTACCACCTAGACCCGCAGGGCCCCCTTCAATAAGTCTCATTACAGTGAGTCCATTTAGGTCATCTCGAAGCTGCGCTCCAATACCAAAAAGGCGTTGTTGTACTTGGATCATAAACTGATTGGCTTCAGATGGGGTGAAGTAAGCGGTTTGGGAGTCAAGAGAGGAGCTAACAGCTTTTAAAACATACGAGAGTACAAGCTGAGTTTTTTCATTGTTTGAAGCTGCATTAAGCTCCCCCTCTCGATTAAGCCTTCGTTTAGTTAGTCTTTGCATGAATTGATCTTTAGTCTCTTGATTCAGCTTTTCTGCAGTTCCAAGTTGGAGAGATTTAATTCTAAGTAGCCGTAGTTTAAGATCTTCGGAGGAGGTCGCCCATTTAAGGTCTTTAAATTCAGTAGGTTGTACATCTGTTGGTAATTCAAAGTTGCTGATTTCAGTTTCTAGAAAAGCTCTTCTTTCTATGGCTTTTAAAAGTGTATTATGAATTTCAACAAAAGCGGAAAAATCTTCTTTTTTGACCTCTTTCAAAGTCTGTGTCAAAAGCTCGTCTGAAGGAGAGGTCCACTTAATTACCTCATCTTGAATAAGATACGTTTTTCCAGGGTCGACTTCTTCAAGGTAATTTATGAAAGCTCTCTTAATGATTTCATTGGAAAGGCTCTGATAGGACACATGAGCCCTTAAAATTTCGTCTATTTTGACCTTTGTGTCACGAGGGGTCAAAGACGGGGGTTTGGCATGCCCTGCGCTGATAAAACATAAGAAAAACGTTAATATAACCCTGAAAAACATGGTTTCCCCCAGAGTGCTCATTTTAATCGTAGCATATAGTAATTCAATCGTTTATAGCCACGGGAAATCTGAAAGGGCCTCTGAATTGTTTTAAATTCTGCAAATTTAAGCTAAAAAATTAAACTCAAAGCTTGATTTCAAGTCATTTTTATGACATAATTATTAATCAAAGTAGGATAAAAACTTAGAATAAACAAAAAAACAAAAAAACTAGCTTTTTAAAATATTAATTACAACTTCTCTTAACGCGAAATACAAATAAGTGAAGTTTAATTAATAATTTTGATTTGGAGGAAAAATGAACAATGAAAATATTGAGCTATCTGACCTAGTCGCGACAGCGCCACCAGCGCATAAAAAAGTCGTTTCTATTACAGAAGCTGCAAAAATTAATAATGTAACTCGTCAAGCTATCTATGTTGCTATTAAGCAAAAGAAGCTAAAAGCATATAAAGACACAACAAGATGGACAATTGATCTTGATGATCTAGAAAACTATCGTAAACAAAAATATTCCAGAACAAAGTCTATGTTTGATGGAGAACTCCTTTTTGATAACATGAAAGGCTTCTATTCTGTAAACCAAGTCGCAAAAATGCTCAACGTACCAGCCCAAAAAGTATACTACGCAACAAGAGTTGGCCTTCTTAAAGCTACTCGAAGAGGCGCAGCTTGGGTTGTTCATACGAACGATATAAAGGAATACCAAGAAAATTACCTAAGCAAAAAATCTTCGCGATTTGAAGCAATGTAATTTCTATCCCTTTTTCTCGAGAGAACGGGATTGAATTGCGCATAATAATAAAATCCCGATAAAAGTCTATACCACCTGCCAAAAGCAGGTGGTATTTTTTTTACTTCTTCGGTTCTTCTTTATCGAAATCGATGATTTGGAAGTCTTTGATTTGTAGTTGGATGCTAGATTTATTTAAGAAGTTGTTGATATGTGGAGTGAAAGCTATATGAAGTGTTAAATTCTTCTTACATAGCCGGCTTCTCTTTTCAGCCATTCCAAAAGCGATTCCTTCGAGTAATCTGTCATTTTGCTCTAAATAGAGCTTTAAATGCGTTTTTCCGACTACTTTAGGTGGCCAAATCTGTTTCGCATCACAATATAAAATAGGTGCGGAATTTTCATTTCCAAAGGGCTCTAAAAGGTTGAATGATTCCATGAAATCAAAGGTCAATTCTTTAAAGTTGATTTTGGCATCCAGATAAAGTTTCGATAGAACATCTTGATCTTTCAGTTCTTCATTTGCAGATTTAATGAATTTAGCAGTAAATTCTGGAATGTTTTCTTGTTTAATTGTAAGTCCCGCTGCAAAGTCATGACCACCAAAGTTTTCTAACAATGGAGCCATCTTTTTTAGATGGGGAAGAAGTGGAAATTCAGGAATGGTACGAATTGATCCTTTACCAAGATCTTGTTCAATCGCAATAAGAACGGTAGGTCTATTATATTGCTTAGCAATCCTCGCAGTAATAATAGGTATGATCCCAGGATGCCATTTATCTGAAGAGAGGACTATGGCTTTTTCGTTTAAAACTTCAGGATGATTTCTGATGTAATCTTCAATGTCTTCAGAATCTTTACGCTCAATTTTTTGACGTTCGCTGTTATTTAAGTCTAATTCTTTCGCAAGCTGTTCCGCAGCTACTGGGTCTCTAATAAGAAGAAGCTGCACCCCTTTAATAGGATCTGCTATGCGCCCAAGGCTATTTAATCTTGGAGCCACTTTCGAAGCAATGTCAATGGGAGAGATTTCTCCGAGCTTTAACTCGCAAACTGAAAATAACTTGCTCAACCCTATTCTTTTGGTCTTACGAAGCTGTTTTAGTCCATATCTTACAAGAATTCTATTTTCTCCAAGTAGCGAGCCCATATCAGCTATAGTTCCGAGTGCCACTAGATCGAGATAACGCTTTAGATCTATTTTAGTGGGACTAATTTCTCCATTAGAAATAAGCATATTTGTAATGGCATGAGCGAGTTTAAAAGCAACTCCAACGCCTGTAAGATTTCTATTGGGGTAGGTACTATTTAGAAGTTTAGGATTTAATGTAGCAACGCAATGAGGAAGACTTGCAGTTGGCTCATGGTGATCTGTAATGATTACATCGACTCCGCGTTTCACCGCAGCTGCTATTTCGTCAGCTGCTGTAATACCGCAATCTACTGTAATCAGTAGCTTACATGAGTTTTGAAGGGCATAGTTAACTGCATTATCAATTAAGCTTTGATTGAGAGATACTCTATTAGGCACGTAAAAATGAACATTTGCGCCAATATACCGTAAGAACTCAGTGAGCAGAGCGGTTCCAGTCATACCGTCTACATCATTGTCACCATAAACAAGAATGTTTTGCTTTTCCTTTAAAGCTTCCATGATCCTATGGACAGCTTTCTCCATATCTGGAAATAGATGAGGGTCATGAAGATTCGGTAATTTGGCATATAGGTATTCGTGAATAGCTTCAAGGGAGGTAAAACCTCGAGATGCCAGGATATGCGCAGTTACAGAGTGTATGTTGAACTCTTTTATTATTGTTTTAACCCATTCTGGATCAACTTCAGGATATACCCATGTTGGTTCCTTCTGAGTTGGAAGATTCGGCATCATTTGCTCCCTAATTTCACTCTTGGCTTAGCATGGGCTTGCGAAGAAAAAAGTTACTATATTATTTGCCCTGCGATTAGGCAATAAATAGGATTTTCTCGGCAAGCCCAAAAGCTGTTAACAACAATTAAGCTTGGTGTTTTAACGTATGGTTACAGCTACTTTTTGCTCTTTAGCCATCTCCTTTTTATGGAAGTATAACATAAGGGGAGCTGCGATAAATAGTGATGACAGCGTTCCAAAAATCACACCAATTGCCATTACTAGGGAGAACCCAAGTATTGTGTTACCTCCAAGAAGAATCAAAGGAATGAGTACCAGGAGCGTTGTTCCTGATGTCATGATGGTTCTGCTTAAAGTTACGTTAAGGGAGTGATTGATAATCTCTTTAAAAGATGATTTCTTCATGAGACGGATATCTTCACGTATTCTATCAAACACAATGATCGTATCATTCAATGAATAGCCAACAATTGTCATTAATGCTGCTATAATATTTAGATCGATTTGTAGTGGAACTTTCAGTGCATGTAAAATTGCAAGTGTTCCTAGAGTAAATATGATATCGTGAGCGAGACATAGCGTTGCGCTGATAGCATATTTGAATTCAAATCTTATCGTAATATAGAACAGAATTCCGAGAAGAGCTATCAATAAACCGACAATTGCATTATTTCTCATTGTTTCAGACATCTGACCGCTAACTTCAGACCAACTGTTATCGATAGAAGCAATGGACGAGCTTGTCAATTGAACATGATCTTTTTCAAGAGCCGTGATGATCCATTCAATTCTTGGATTTGCTCCTTCATAAGCAGCTGTTGTACTTGCTTGCTCTAGTGACATGTTATGGAATGGTTTACCTGGTTGTTCCAGGCTGCTGCTTAAAAAGAGCCTTATATTATTTGTAGGACTTAGCTCTCTGATTTGGAAATCTTGAGCTTTAAGCCCTTGTTTCAGAAGCGCCTTTTCAACTGTAGACCTATAGTTTTCATTAGATTCAGGCTTCAATTCGAGGTTTAATGCGTATCCTCCGGTAAAGTCCATACCCATAATGGTATGTCTTTGAGAGACGAAGAATCCAAGACCAATTGCAATAACCACTGTAGAAATGATCAAAGCTGGTTTCGTGTATTTCAAGAAATTGAAGTTTTTTGTTTTGAACAAATTCATCATGCTCAATTTTTTATTGCTTGGGTTTTCTATCCAACGAGCAAAAAAGAATTTAGTCATAAAGAGTGCTGTAAACATGGATGAAACGATACCGATAATCAATGTAAGAGCAAACCCTTTGATTGGTCCTGAATCAAAATGGAGTAAGACAAGACCTGCAATAACAGTTGTGACGTTAGAGTCCAAGATCGCAGAGAAAGCCTTTTTATAGCCGACTTGGATCGCAGATGCGATACGGCCGGAAATAGCAAATTCTTCACGGATTCTTTCAAAGACTAGAACGTTGGCATCTACTGCCATACCTACTGTTAATATTAAGCCAGCAAGCATTGGAAGCGTAAGGGTAGCTTGAATATTTTGTAGGGTTGCCCACATGATTAAAAGGTTAAATACAACAGCGACAGAAGCTACTACGCCACCGAAATGGTAATACCCCACCATTACCCCAACGACGAGGACAAGTGCGATCACGGTAGCTAATACCCCTAGATTTCTTTCTTTAGAACCAAGTTCTGGACTAACATTCTTTTCAGATAAAATTTTTGGAGTAAAACTGAGCGACCCTGCTTTAAGGTCTGCTTCAAGTTGATTAATTTCTCTCTGTGAAAAACTACCAGATATCATTGCGCTATCTCTTAAAGCTGAATCAAGAGTTGGTGCGCTTACGATGGTTCCGTTCAGGATAACAGCCATGCGCCATCCTTTTCCTTTTGAGAAATTTTCGTTTGTAGTTCCAGAAATTTTCTCTTTTGAGAACGGTGTAGTCCAGGCAGACAAATCGTCACGTGGGCTTATTTTCATACCATCTTTGTTAGAATAGGATCCTCTTACTCCAAACGATAGGAAATTACCTTTGGAAGGATCATAAGAGGCGTGAACATTTTCAAGATTGGATCCTTCTAGAGCAAAATTGCGGAATACTACTAGCAATGGATGAGTTTGACCTTGCCATTGCGTGTAATCGTCACCGCGGAAAACAGCGAGTTTAGAATAAGTTTCGCTAAATACGTTAGAAATCATTTGCTCTTGAGGATTTGCGAATCTAAGACCGCTGTCATATAGAACTCTTGCTGCTTCACTACGTGGCAGAGCGATCTCTGAATCAACTGCGTCACCATAGAGATGTTTCCATGCGATTTGGTTAATGTCATCTACACTTTTTTTGTTTGTCACTACAGCTTCATTCCAGACTTCTTGTAGGAATCTATTCACAGATTCTGAAAGTACTGGATTGCTTGGAGTAAATTTTTCATTTACTACGTTAAAAAACATAGAGGATGCTTTGACGAGTTCGGCTGCTGATAAGCCTTGAGATCCAGGGAAATCGAGCGTGATATGATGTCCTTCTTGACGAATACTGACTTCGGAAACGCCCATTTTATTCACGCGGCTATAAAGTTCGTTTATACCTTGTTTTATGTCCGCTTCGTTTGTCACGATACGATTGTTGCTATCGCGTAGTTCGATTTGAACTGTTTTTCCACCAGATAGATCGAGACCCCAATGGAGTATTTTTCTATCGTCACCACGGAAATACTTAATCGTACTGAGTTTGAGATTGCTAAATAGCGGGTTCTTAGTTGGCTTTGGAATGTCATATTTTGATGAGCCTTTTAGCTTGAGCTGTGCGGCTTTATAATCATCACGCCATTTAAGAAGATCTTCATGCTCTCTTGTATCAATTTTGTTTTCAGTAAGAATACGTTGTTCAACATTAGAAAATTCAAGAACAGCGTATCTTTTTGTTCCATGTACTTCAAAATTTTCTCTCGAAGCCATGATGATAGATTGGAAATAGTCAGACGCTTCGAAGATATAATCATCTGCGAATTCCTTGCTAAGAGGGAAAGCGGATCCTGAGTAGCCAACAAATCCTGATTTTTGTAGGAGTTGACGGAGTTTATAAAAGTCCTCCATGAACTGTCTAGATTGTTCAGAATTAGGGTTTTGCTCATATTTCTTTATGATTCTCTCTAGGCCTTTAGCAACAACATAGATAGAGTTCATTCTAAATCCAGATTCTGGATTCTTAGGATTCATAACAGGAGAATAAACAAGTAAACCCAGTTTTTTCTGTTCTTGTGGCAGGCTCATATAAGTCTCATAATCCCAAATAGGAAAGCTATCAGCCTTTAGATCTGGATGAGCTGGATTCCAAGTATTGGAAATAGATTCTTTGATTTCTGAAGATTGTGCTTTGGCTATAGCTCCAAGACGGAAAGCTAGGAAGCTTTTACTGTCGGCTAATTGGCTTAAAGCAACTTGAAATGCTTCTTCGGAAGGTTTAATGTTCTCGCCGCTTTGTCTATTTACAAAAGCGATTTCATTATAAATGAGCTGATCTGCTTGCTCTCTAAGAGCTTGATTTGAAGCGAGCTTTTTTTGTAATGCGATGAGATCAGGATGTA
>Ga0247840_10011667_pt1 | contig 10634 bp, 7 predicted proteins | sample LaCruzMarch2015__FD_192404 | JGI IMG/M metagenome (GOLD analysis project Ga0247840, IMG submission 192404) | Freshwater microbial communities from meromictic Lake La Cruz, Castile-La Mancha, Spain - LaCruzMarch2015_17m | ecosystem: Environmental > Aquatic > Freshwater > Lake | place: Spain...
CTCTTTTAAAAAATCTCGAACTGTTTGGATAAGAGTGTCTTTCATCAAATTTCACTATATTCTTTAGCCATGAATCATATTACAAAACAAGAATGATAACAGCTAATAAAATGGAAAAACTAATTTGCTACAGTTAATACCTACCTAGTATGAAAGCTGCCTTAAATTATTTCAAACACTTAAGAAAAAAAACTGGGCGTAATTTTGTTTATGGATTACAATGAGGGGTCTTAACAAAAGAATCTCTTAACTTTAGGAAATGCTATGCCCTTGTTGTGGCGCTACCTGCTTCGCAGCTACTTTCAGGTATTTTTTCTCTGCGTATCTGGCTTCATTGCGATCTTGCTCGTCACAAGATTTCAAGATATTGCCAAGTTTGCAGCAGCAAGTTCCTCAATAAAGTCCGTATCTCTCTTTACTTTGTACCAAATACCCTACATTCTCCCCCTTGCCGTTCCCATCTCTTGCCTTATTGCTGCTATGCTGCTTTTTCAAAAGCTGAGCCACACTCATGAGCTAACCGCATTTCGCGCCTGTGGACTTGGCCTTAAACCCATAGTTTACCCCTTGATCATCGCTGGTTCCCTCTTAAGCTTTGCGAATTTTACTGTCGCCTCGGAAATGGCTCCCTATTGCAGAAGCCTCTCCCGCCAACTCGTCTATGAGCTTGTTGCCACAAATCCTCTTGTCATTATGCAAAAAGATACTGTGCTAAAGTTACATGGTGTTCATGTGGATATGAAGAGTTACCGAGACGGAGAGCTAGCGAAGGATGTTATTTTCATCACGAAAAATACTTCAAACGGACGGATCGGGCTGATGACAGCTAAAGAGCTTTCTCTGAAAGACGAGCTAATCTATGGCAAAGATGTCACTTTCATCTCGAGTATCGATCCTAAAAAAGAGCAAGCCTTTGACCATCTCGTCATCGAGAATCAACAGTCCATGTATACGAAGGCAGCTAACCTAACTCAGCATATGCAGACAGCAGACTGGTTAAAAAGTAACGATTACCTCCCGGTGCGAATGCTCATTGCCAAAAAGCTCCTCGACAGAGGCCCTGATAGGACTATGAGTAAAGCCATCAACATCGAGATTGCCAAAAGAGCATCCCTAGGCCTTGCCGCCTTTACATTTACTATGGTGGGTCTTGCCTATGGAATGGAAATTGGAAGATTAAGACGCAAGAAAGGGACCTTTTGGGCTTTTGGCCTAGCCGCTTTCTTTATGATCAGTTTTGTTGCGACAAAGTCACTCAAAAGCATACCGCTGGCAGCTTGCCTTGCTTATCTGCTTCCCCACCCTATCATTCTTCTGTTTTGCCTTAAAAATATGCGAGCCGTTTCTAGGGGGAGGGAATAATGCTTACAAAAATCTGGCAGAGATACCTTTTTACTGAGCTATGTAAAGTTTTTTTCTTCTTTTTAGTAGGGTTCTTCTTTCTATACAGCCTTATCGACTACTCGACTCATATGCAAGATTTCATGAGCAGCGGAAAAGTTAAACTTAAAGAGATCTTTTGCTTCTATGGCTTTCAATTCATTAAACGCTCCGTGCTTTTATTGCCACTCGCCCTTTTAATTGCTTCGATAAAGGTTCTTTGCAACCTAAATGCAACAAGAGAGCTCGTAGCGCTTCAATCGTCAGGCCTTAATCTGAAAACATTGCTCCGTCCTTTCTTTTTACTCGCAGGACTGTGCTGCGTATTCAATTGGTTTAGCGCTGAAAAATTACTCCCTACGGCTTTAAATACACTTGAGAGCTTTGAAGACAATCACCACTACAACAGCCATGTAAAACACGATCCTTTCCAGGTGCTATACCTCAAAGACAACTCGAAGCTTGTTTATCAAAAACGCGATGTAGAAAATAATCTTCTATTCGATGTGTATTGGATAAGATCTTTTGATGATATGTGGAGAATTAAAACTCTTAAAGCAGATCCGAAAGATCCAGTCGCTGACTTTGCTGATCACCTTGTTCGCCAAAAAGATGGCACCCTGGCAAAGGTTGAGTCCTATGATAAATGTAGGCTAAATGAGCTGAAATGGCAAGCTAACATGCCGAGAAAAGGGATGATCCCGATTGAAAATAGAAAAGTTTCTCAGCTGATCAAAGTCCTCTCACACAAGCAGCAAATCACAAAAAATCAAGCGAGTGAAGCGCTCTCGTATGTTTGCTATAAACTCATTATGCCACTTCTCTCTCTTCTCGTAATAATGGCTGTGGCTCCCTTTTGCATACGTTATACAAGAAACGTTCCCACGTTTTATATTTATAGCGTAAGTCTCTTTGGCTTTATTGCTTTTTTTACGTTGCTTGACGCCTGTATTATTCTAGGCTCACACCGCACGATACCGCCGCTACTAGCAATTTTACTCCCGTTTGGAGTATGTTCAGCATTTTTTTCATGGAAATTCATTAAAACTTCTTAAGGTGTATTGCATGTCGTCTTCTAGTGTTTCGAGATCTTATTCTTCGCAGTGGCGTTTTAAACCGATTCTACTCGCTCACATTCTTATTGCTCTAGGACTTGGCGCACTGTTCGCTCCACTCACCCACGACTATGTGCAAGCTTTCGATCTCATCATCTTCAAAGCTCTTAATAGCTCCCTTGAATGGGGTAGACCTTGGCAGGTCTTTTGGGCTCTTGCAAACCACAAGCTCGCAGACTGGCTCGAAGATATAGTGATTCTTGTTTTTGCAGCCATTTATGTAAGAGGTGCTGCAAAAGGACAAAAGCTCTATAGAGCCTCGCAAATCGTATTTTTAGTTCTCTATAGTGCACTTATTATCTTCTTTGTGAATAAAATTATCTTACGTGACTGGGTTGATATCCTAAGAAACAGCCCAACGCTTGTTGAAGAGTCTAGTATTAAGCTATCGAAACATATTTCCTGGCTTAAAATCAAAGATGTATCCACCAAAAGCTTCCCGGGAGATCATGCGACAACAGCCATTATTTTTGGCGCTGCATTCGTATATCTCGGCAGCAGAAAAATGAAAATTTGCGCGGCTGTCTACGCAGTATTCTTATGCCTTCCAAGGATGATCCTTGGAGCTCACTGGCTTTCCGATGTAGTCATCGGGAGCGGATCTATCGTAGGATTTTTCTTTGTGTGGGCGTTTTGCACACCTTTTGCTGAGCGCTGCACAAAAGCTATTGAGAAGCTTCTCAATGTTTTTAGAAAGAAAAAGCCTGTTATAACGCGATCTTAACCGTTTTTTCTTTTCAGATATCTTCACCTAGCCTATGTCTATAGACAAGAAGAAGGTATCTGCTATGCTCACCTATCTGTGCAATAAGCCAGGAAAAACGACTCTCAAGATCTTAGGAAACGTTCTAGACGTAATTAAAGGGATCGTCACAGACGGCAGCTTATCTACTATCGATACAAGCCAAATAGATTTCGGACTTGGAGCTGGCAGCTTTTCTACTAAAGAGCATATTGGAGAAACAGTTGTTTTCTCTGGACTGCCCTATGTGTCTTGGGAAGATAAAAATCAGATACACACACAAAGCCAACTAAGCTGCTTTAGTCCCTTTCTCATGGGGATCGACACCAAGTCATCAGGCGGTGTTTTACTGGAATTATCCAGTAAAACACCTACCTCACTTCAGTCTCTATTCGAGACCTTTGCCCTAAATTATCCAGAGGGCTTTGCTATGATCATGTATGCAAAATGTTTCCGTTTGGAAAGCGCTTACGTAAGACTGCCTCCCATTTACTCTGAAAACATCAATGAGCACCATGAAAAATATTGGTCAGGGAAAAAACAAGACCGCCAGCAACCCGCCTGTTTTTTTGGAGTCGTGATGCCGCATGAGGCTCAAGCTAAATTTGCGACTAAAGAACTAGACCATGCCTTTTACAATAACCCTATGGAGCAGCAAACAAGCTCGCTACTGAGTCATACCCATGCTTTGATGCTTCCCTCTGAGATAAAATCTCCATCAACAGAATCTATCGATAGTTTCCTTAAGTCGATAAATCCAGACTCTAGCATAGGCGCACGCCACGTCCTTACCTCCACCCTTTTGTTACATGCCTACTTTGCTCTATTTCCCATAGAAAAAATCTGTATTGATTGAAAATATTTTTAGATTTTCACAGTGCTTTTTTTAAATTTATCCAATTAAATTTAAGCAAGTTATAGATTATCTGAGCTGAAACTCGGCTATCGGAATCGATCCAATAGAAAGCAAGACAGACTTCCTCCTTTCTATTTTGGTACTAGAATCATTAAAATCGACATTTAAGAAATTATGTTTTATACTCTTATGTAAAAAAAATCCTTTTAATTTCATGACTATTCAATCGTATTTAGACAATCCTTTTTCTAGAACTTTTTACTCTTACTTCCCTCATTTGAGATCTATCTTTAATGAGACACAGCAGCTCAATAGCCTATTTACTAAAATAGAGAGCGTTGCCTTCGCATCGTTTCCCTCTCCTCGTAAAACTACAGGCAACGAGGCTCTCGAAGCTGAAAGGGTCCGCATCATAAAAAACATCCAAGAATCTCCCTATGCTGATTCGCCTATTAGCGCATGGCTTAAATCTGCCGCGGAAAAAATTCAGTCGGCAAAAAAACAGTTCCTCTTTTCTCATGAAAAGAAACAACTAGATCTTTTGGAGCAGCAGCATTTAGCGCTAAGTTACAGATCAGGCGCTATAGCCAAAGGATATGATGCAGCAAAAGGTGAAGAGCTTGCAAGTAGAGTAGAGCCCATTATACGCGCTTACGTATCCCATCCTAAAATTTTTCCAGGCAGACGTGAAGAAGCAGGTGAAGGAACTGTACTTGTGCCGCTTACGAAAGAAGAAAAAGAGAGTCTTGTGCACGCTTGCACAAGATACCCTGAACTTTTTCACAAGTTAATGGAAAGACATACGCAAAATCCAAAGCCTAAAGATGAATGGACAGCGAGCTTTGTTAAGTGGTGCCTTCGCTCGGGATGCAGCATTGGAGTCTTCGTAAAAGCACCAATAGAAAGAGAAGCTCTTTCTAAGTTACATCTTGATAAGCGTTCAGGTGCTGTCGATGGTAAAAAAGGGATTAGCTTTAGTGATGTAGGTGTTTTTGGATGTTTCCGCAGAACTCTATGTCTGAAAATGGATGGTAAAATGCAACCCATTCAAGGTGACTTCAAAAATAGAATTGTTACCTTAAGAAATCTTATCAATCCCTTAGCTCCTGGACTTACACTTCGAATCAAAGAGATCCTTGCGAACTTTGAAATAAAGACAAATGCCTACGGCCTTTTTGATTATCTAGAGGGAGGAGTAAGAAACTGGAACTCCATTCACCTAGGATCTTATAACGAGGGAACAAAAACATTCGATAAAGTCTCCGCAGACTCTGTACTACGAGAACTCAAAACGAAAGTGCCGCTTGCCAGGCTTTCTGCCGCTGAAATGCAACAGAGATACTCGATGAGTCAAGAGAGTAAGATGGCGGAAGGCCAGTGGGCGCTTGCTCTTCGAGCAGATAGATTAAATACCAATCTCAACATCCTGCAAGCTCACGCCTACACAGAAATCATCTACAAAGAAAATGGCAGATATTACGTATTTCCTATGGGTGTACAACCAGTCGTCTTCCCTGAAGGAGCTATTGGTAAGCTTCTATTTTTAACAGGAACCATTAAAGGAGGGCTGCACTATCCTGATGAATCGTATTTCCGTAAGCATAGACAGCAACTAGGCATGCTATTCCCCTTATCCAAAGAGGAAGAAGTAAGATTACATTATGCTATTTCTTCGATTGCGAAAAATGCACAGGAAGAATCTCTTCTATTTCAAGTAGCAGGAACAAATTGCTCGTATCATGTGCAAAGACTTTTCGATCATGTCATCGGAGCACCATTTTATGAGAAAATCCAAGAGATTGCTGACAAAGCGTTCTCCCAAGGGAATTTCTTAACCGAAACGATCGATCGAATAAATTACAAAAAAGCTTTCGAAGGACTAAACCACGAGTTATTGGACAAAATCCTTCATAAGCTGATAGATCATCTTTGGGAAACAAAAAACACAAGCGATTTAAAAGCGCTCGCTCAACTCTGTCAACAGCTACTCTCTAGAACCTACCAAAAAGAGATCCCTATAGATTTTTCTAAGATTTCTACAGACAACCCTGAATGTAAAGAGCCTTTAAAAGCCCTTATCTTCCAGACAATTGAATCTGTACGTTTCTACCGCCTGGATCTATTTAAAATCGAGTCAGATCAAGCACTTCTTTCTAATCTCCATAAGTTGATTAACCTAGCTCCCTGGAGATGGATGAAGAGAGTTCTAGTGAATGCTATTCTCTTTATCTTCGGGTCTTGGAGATGGATGGCTGTTCGAAAATCTACCCCAGGATCAACAACTGGCGCTGGAAAACTTGAAGTATCTGCTATGGCTGGAAACCCTCTTCTACAGGAAGGGTATCTTAACCACCCTGCAGCTCTATGGGAATGGACCAAACACAAAGACAGTCGTCTTGCAAAACTAGAAACGATCCTACGTCCTTTGCAAACCTCTTAAAGTACCCTGTTACAGAATGATCTCTCTTGCTAATATGATTTTTTTAGCAAGGAGATCATCATGGCCAAAAAACTCAAGACCCCTTTCTCAGAAACACATAAACTCTCTAAAACATCGTCCCTACTTGAATCGATCCACTATCTTCTAGAATGGGATCAAGAAACCTACATGCCCAAAGATGCGATTGAGTTTCGTAGTGAGCAGTTAGAACTTATGGCAAGTCTTGTTCATAAGCAAAGAACAGCTCCCAGTTTCAAAAAAGCCCTTTCTAAACTCATCAACATAGAGACAGGATCTATAGTAGATAACACCCTTTCTGCTGAAGAAATGGCTGCTGCAAGAGAATGGAGAAGAGACTATCTACAAGCTGTGAAACTCCCCTCTTCTTATGTGAAGCTTCTTGCTAAAACAAGCTCCAAAGCTCTTCACGCTTGGTCTGAGGCTAGGCGCCATAATAACTTTAAAGCGTTCGCACCTCACCTAGAAAAGCTCATCACATTAAATAAAAAGAAAGCCGAATATTTAGGATACAAAGACCATCCTTACGATGCGCTACTCGATCTTTACGAGCCTGAGATGAAGACAGCTTATTTAACAGAGCTCTTTGGCAAACTTAAGATCTCACTTACTGAGCTTCTAAAATCGATACAAGCCAAACCCAAACATCCGATAGGCTTCATCCATCAGGACTACCCTGTGGGACATCAAATGCGCTTTGGACACATCCTTCTAAAAGGGATGGGCTTTAGCGATACGATGAGCCGTCTTGATACATCATCCCACCCTTTTTGCAGCGCTCTTAACCCAAAAGACGTAAGGATGACAACACGCCTGATTCCCACACTTCCCTTAAGTAATATCTTCTCTGTGATCCATGAAGGTGGACATGGCATTTATGAAGCACAGCTAAATGATAAGATGTACGGAACACCTCTTTGCAGCGCTATCTCCTTAGGTATCCATGAGAGTCAATCCCGCTTTTGGGAAACTCTCATTGGCAGGAGCCTCCCCTTCTGGAAACATTATTACCCTCTTCTGCAGAAGGAATTCCCGGACCAACTAGGAAGTGTTCCTCTCGACAACTTCTACCGGGCAGTAAATAACGTAGAAGCGTCTATGATCCGTGTTGAGGCAGATGAGGTAACCTACTGTTTGCATGTGATCATAAGATTTGAGCTGGAAAAGGCTCTGATCGAAGGTTCTTTAAAAGTCAAAGACCTACCTGCAGCTTGGAATAATAAGATGAAAGAGTATCTAGGCATTTGCCCGAGCGCTGACAGCGAAGGGTGTTTGCAAGACATCCACTGGTCGATGGGGGCTTTTGGGTATTTTCCAACTTATGCACTCGGCAACCTGTATGCAGCACAATTTTTTGCAACCTTTGAAAAAGCCCATTCCAACTGGCAAGAAAGAGTTGCCAAAGGAGAGCTTGGATTTATCAAAGAGTGGTTGAAAGAAAATCTCCATAAATATGGCAGACAATATACCCCCCCTGAAATCATCAAGAAGATTACAGGAAGAGCTCTTGAAGCCACACCTTATGTGAACTACCTGCAGCAGAAATATAAAGAGATTTATCAACTCAACTAAAGAAAACTGCCTTGTAGGCTACATTCTGAGCACCAAAGAAAAAAGCTGCCTTTTTCAAGGCAGCTTTTACTAAATCGCCAGTCTCGTTTTCATTAACAAGGACTCCTGGAATACCAAGCCTTAAAGCAAAGACCTAAACATCCTTGCAAAAGCTGGCCCAACAAAGTCTTGGGAATATTTAGTTTCCATCAATGATTTTAATACTGATTGTTTAGATAATAGGATATCGGGTCGGTCATTATACTCTTGTAGTTTACTAAGAATAAAGGATACTGGCGGTTCTATGTGAGATTCTTCATCTAACATCACTAAGGGACTCTCCGCATCCGAACCTATTTTATAAGTTGCCTCGTCTGTTAAAAACCCCCGATTAGCAAAAACTACCAGTCCTCCTCCCATCATATTAATAATGGCACTGGCATTATCAGCCATTCCCTTCCAGTCATACCTAACCCCAAATTTGCAGGATTCAGATACTCTTACGACTTCTTCATCAGAAAGATCAATATGAAAATCCATCGGCAGATTAGGCTCTCCCAATTCTTTGATGATAGAGCGAACCAATGCATTGAAACGAACTGTATGATCCTCTACGGACTCTTCCAATATAGGTATTAAAGCAGCACTCAATCCATCCATATATGGTATATACGCATCCCCGTAACAAGCTTCTAGCAGCTTTACTATCGCATCTAGACCAAAAGGAATAGCAGGAACCCTTCCAACGATTACTACCCGATTAGGCAACCCTCTTTCCCTGAGTCCCCTTGCGAGTTCAATGGCCACATCTTCCCCTTTATTTAATCGAATCATTCCTAATAACATAATATCCGGTCGTCTTTCCGCTAGATTATCTAAACCATACGGGAATGAAGGGCGGATTAAGTCTGGAATATTAAGAACTGTTGCATGAGTAGAAAAGAAATCTTCTAATCCTTTTGCAGCACCTTTTTTTGATGGTAGGAAGGTAGATTCATAAACACTCGGAGCCGCAATCCATGCTGGAGAAGATTGAATTTCCCTCGGAGCTTTCTCAACTTCTCTTTCAAAATCCGTAAGACCGAAGAAACAGCTTTTTGTGAACTCTTCGAATTCCCTTCTACTAAATAAATGTAGCTGATCAAAAAGTCCCTGGGAAAATAACTCTAGAGTTTGAAACCGTCTTTCTGAATCAGAAGGAGGACCCTCGTTTAGCCGAAATTCGTGAATAGTTAAGCAAATTTTAAATCCTTTATCTTTTAATACTTGAAGTTGATCTTTGCCAAATGCAAATCCAGTGTGAGGTACTCTCAAATGCAGATTAATGACTACTTCATTTGGATCATATTCTCTTATTATGCGATCAACCAATGTCATACCAATTGTCGACAAAGCGGAAAAGGTTTCTTCTAGACTTACTTCAGGGCCTGTATTTAATGATACAGGTACTAATCCTGAAATGCTAGGGTCATCAGCCGCTCTCAAATAACTTACTTCTATACCTTGAATTTTTAGCGTTTTTTCCAACATATGCACATAGGCCATGTCACCGGTCCTATCTACTTCAAAGGGTGCAGTTATGATCACAACTCTTTTAAGTTTTGTTAATTCTGATGCTAGTGAATGTTGAGATGGTGGTAAAGAGGCAGCGCTTTCAATAACTCTTGCAGCCAATGCAGGCACATCTGCTCCTGACGCAGCCTCAACATAAGATGCTCTTGCAATAGATGAAGAACTTACTACACCTGTATAAGATCCTACTATAGACCCTGAAGTTCTATTACTAGATGCTGACGCCATAAATGGTAAAAACCCCATCTTCAGTTATTTAAATTAAAAACAATTATAACAAAAAAACGTTAAGATGGTGTAAATCAATGTGTTTTCAAAAAACTTTATATAGTTTTTACATAAAAACTAACATTGTTAACGAAAATATTTAAAAGATGATTTGAAGCAAACTTATAACGTACTTAATATCAATAGATTAAAAAGCAGTTTCTATTTTCAACCTGGAATTTTCACCATGCAATATGCTGGGATTGGATTCTTACGGATCGTAGGAGACATAAGCTTTTCATATATAGAGACGTCGTTCTCCCTCTCTTCAGACCAAATATTGTAGACCTATAAGGGTAAAAAAAGAAAAAGCCCTTAGAAGTAGATCTAAGGGCTTTTTCTTTAAGTGCTTTCAAGCAGCTATGAGCTGCTCAATACAAATATTATCGTTTAGAGAACTGGAATCTCTTTCTCGCACCAGCAAGACCGTATTTTTTACGCTCTCTTTTACGTGAGTCACGAGTTAAGAAGCCGATGACGCGTAGGTCATGTTTTCTAGTTTCGTTTTCACCAACGAGGGCTCTTGCGATACCAAGACGAGTAGCTACAGCTTGTCCTTCAAGTCCTCCGCCTCTTACGCGAATAATCAGATCGTATTTGTCGAGGGAAGTATTACATGTTTTGAAAGGAGCTACAACAACATCTCTTTGGAGTTGGCTATGAAAATATTCTTCGAATTTTTTGCCGTTGATG
>Ga0247840_10011668_pt1 | contig 10633 bp, 9 predicted proteins | sample LaCruzMarch2015__FD_192404 | JGI IMG/M metagenome (GOLD analysis project Ga0247840, IMG submission 192404) | Freshwater microbial communities from meromictic Lake La Cruz, Castile-La Mancha, Spain - LaCruzMarch2015_17m | ecosystem: Environmental > Aquatic > Freshwater > Lake | place: Spain...
AACCACCGACGATATTATTTTTTGCTGCGGTCAATTCCGTTTCAGTCACGCCATTTTTCACGAAATCCGCCAGCGTTTGATTTAAAACCGCTAACGCTTGTGTGGTTTGGTCGTTGCGGGTTTGTAAACTTGCGACAAAAACGCCTTCTTTCAATAACGGCATAAAACCACTTGACGCGCTGTACGCCAGCCCACGTTTTTCGCGCACTTCATCGAACAATTTCGAAACTAAACTGCCGCCGCCCAAAATATGATTTCCGACATAAAGTGGAAAATAATCAGGATCTTTGCGATACGTTCCTGTTTCACCGACTAAAACGTGGGTTTGCGTGGATGGAAATTCTAAATGTTGCGTCGTGGCTTTCGTCAACGTTGGAACGTCGGGCAACGGCGCAGGTTTTGAACCTTGCGGTAAATCCGAAACCAATAAATTCGCGGTTTGTTCGGCTTGCGCTTTCGACAAATTGCCAACAATCACCACAATCGCATTCGACGCAGTGAAATAGGTTTGATAAAAATGGCGCGAATCGTCAGCGGTAAATTTCTCAACGGTATTTAACACGCCTAAATTTGGATGCGCGTAAGGATGGTCGCCATAAACCACGCTGTAAAACATCATGCTCGCTAACTCGCCAGGCGATTCTTCACGTTGTTTTAACGCCGCTAACGTGCGATTTTTTTCCCGTTGAAAATCAGTTTCAGCAAAACGCGGTTTGCTCAAAATGACGCGCATTGTTTCAATCGCTTTGTCGAATAACGGTTTGTCGGTCAAGGTTCGTAGCGTCACACTCGCAGTATCAATTGAACTCGCCGCGCCAAAATTCGCACCGACACTTTCAAAACGTTGCGCGATGTCTTCGGCATTCCAATCGCCTGCGCCTGTGTCGAGCATTCCCGTCGTTAAAGCAGAAAGCCCAAACTGCGAACCATCTCGCGCACTTCCCGCGTCGAAAAGAACTTGAATATCCACCATTGGCAAACTGTCAGTCGGTACAAAATAAACACGACTGCCCTTCGCGGTTTGCCAATGTTCAATCGTTGCCGCTGCAAACGTACTTGAACTGAAAACAACCAAAATAATGCCAACACACTGTTTTAGCTTCATAAAAATAGCCCCACAATCACCAAAAAAATCACCGTACCAATCGCAATAAATCGGTGTTTTGGATGATTCAAATGCGCTTTAGTTTTGGTTAGTAGGTTGCATCGCTTCAAATCGTCTGTTGAAAATTCATCAGCAATTTTTGAATAAAAACTGCCACATTTGGGGCAATTTAATTCAAGATCGTGGCGAAAATGTCCACAAGAAAGGCATTTAGTCATAGCGAACTCCATCGGGTATTATCAATTTTAGTTGATGTTTAACTTTTTCTATTATGTTTAACTTTTTTTGTTTGGCACTTTTGGGTGGCAGTCTATCATCAACAATTTCGGTGTAAAAACTATCACAGTTGGAGCAATTTAACTCAATCTCATGGTGGAGATAACCACAAGAAAGACATTTACTTATCATCACAAATTCCCAAAATTTAAAACCAGCAAGATTGCCATTATAAGTGCAATAACGTATTTGCTAACCGAACAATTTCAATCGATTTAATTTCTTTAATCGAATCGTCGAGTTTGTTAAGTTTGCGCGGATTCACGATGGATGGCGATTTCAAGACTTTATTGATTTCGGTTTGATAAACACGACTAATTGGCGTGCAACCAAACAGCGTAATTGACGGCACATTCAAGCCCCATGCAATATGTGTCGGTCCTGTATCGTTGCCGATAACTAAATCGACTTGCGACAACAAGGCTTTCAAATCATTCAAATTCAACGCGGGTAAAACATGAATAAATGGCGATTTCTCTGCCATATTTTCGGCAGTTTTTCGTTCTATTTCATTGCCCCAAATCACCAAACAATTTTGCTTCAATGCGTTAGCCACCTCGACAAATTTTGCAGCGGGATAATTTCGACTCGCCCAGGTTGAACCAATTACAAACACGATATTTTTCAAATCTTGGTTTAAAAATGAACTCAAATCCATCGCTGGCGCGTGAAAAAACAAAAACGGTTTTTTCGCTAAAATGTCTGCTTTTGAAATTGAAAATCCCAATGGTTGCGCCAAAACGGCGGCATTTCTATCAATCGTATTTTCATCGTAAGCGCTGGCGATTTTTTGCGAATAAAACAGCGACGCTAACGATTCACGAATCGAATTTTTATCAAAACCCGCTACTTTTTTTCCGAGCAATCGCGCCGTAATCGCTGATTTTAACAACCCTTGCGCGTCGATAACTAAATCGTAATTTTCACGCGCATAATTTTTAACTTGTTTGTATTCGTCAAAAATAGCGAGTTTGTTGGCTTTTGCGGCTTTTAAATTGACGGTTAAAACGTGAGAAATATCGGGATTATCGCGCAACAAATCGGCAAATCGCGCTTCAACTAGCCAATCGATTTGTGAATCGGGGAAACGTGCTTTGATGAATTGCAATGCGACCATAGCGTGAACGATGTCACCGAGCGCGGAGAGTTTGACGATAGCGATTTTTTTCATAAACGAATTAGTTCAGCAATTTGTGACGGCAAAATGTCGGTTAAACATTGCCGATGTTCAAGCGGACAATCGCGTTTAAAGCACGGCGAACACGGCAAATTTAGCGTCACGATTTCTGCATTTGAATGAAGTGGCGGCGTGAATTTTGGGTCGGACGAACCATAAAGTGCGATAACTTTTTTATCCAATGCCGCCGCAACGTGCATCAATCCTGAATCATTACTCACAACGGTGTGCGCTAGCGAAAGTAAATCCACTGCTTCGGTCAAATTCGTTTTACCTGCAAAATCTTGACACTGCCAACCCGTTAATTTGTTAATTTCGTCAGTGACGGATTTATCTTTTTCCGAACCGATAAGCCAACAAGTCCAACCTTCTGCCATTTTTTGCGATGCCAGTTCGGCAAAATGGGTTTCTGTCCAACGTTTTGCCGAGCCAAATTCTGCCCCTGCACACAAAACCAAAATCGGATTAAATAAATGCAGATTAAATTTTTCGATGACGGCTTTTTGTTGAAGTCCCGTGACGTTTAACACTGGAAATGTAAAATCCCCCCCTTTTTGAAGGGGGGCTAGGGGGGATTTTGCAGCTAACGCCACAAACCGCTGCACCGTCATCGTTAAAACAGATTTGTCTAATTTTCGAGCATCATTCAATAAACCGTAACGCATTTCACCTAAAAAACCTGTTCGTTTTGGAATGTTGGCAAAAAACGGAATTAATGCTGATTTCCACGAATTCGGCAGCACAATCGCTTGATCGTATTTTTCAGCTCGCAATTTTTTTCCCAACACGAAACGCGCTTTTAAACCGAATTCACCGTGCGTTAATGGCATCACAAACGTTTTGCTAACTTCTGGCATACGCGCCAATAAATCTTGCGACCATTCGGGCGCAAGCACATCGATTTCGCAATCGGGCTGATTTTGTTTCAACGCGATAAACAGGCTTTGCGCCATGACCATATCACCGACCCACGATGGCGCGATTATTAAAATTTTCATTTTTCAACGTCACAAAATTTAAAATTGCCCGCGCCATTTGTAGAAATTGCCGCGCAGTAATCCGGTGAAATAGCGAGTTGTTGCGTTTGCCATTTTTCGTTGACAGGCAAATTTAAAAATAAATTTGGCGTATTAACGTCGATTTCACAATGATTCATTCCCAACGCAATGCCGCGTCCGATAGCTTTCACAACGGCTTCTTTGCGTGTCCAAAAATCATAGAACGCCGCTGTTTTTTCATTTTCAGGCAAACCAAACCAATAATTTTGTTCTGAAAGTGCGAAACATTTTTTGACCAAATCCGAAAGTGAACAACGGGGTTTTATTTGTTCAATATCAACGCCGACGGCTTTTTCATAACTCACCGCAATCAACATTTTTTCAGCCGAATGCGAAAGATTAAATTGCCATTCGGGAAAATCACGCAAATACGGTTTGCCAAATTCACCGCGTTCAATCACCAATTCGTCAGCAGATTGCAAAACGTAACGCGAAAGAATTTGCCGCAAAATTGGCGACGATGATTGTCTCGGCGTTATGTCAATCGCCAAAATATCAACAGTCGGTAATGGATTCAACATAGCGAGTCGCTTTTGAAAGTCTATCGTTAATCGCGTGCCAGGCTTCATTTTGTGGCGGTTGTTCGACCAAAATTAAATCCACTTTTAGCGCATCCAATTCGCGCAATGTTGCGTATAAACCTTGCGCGTAAGCAGCGGGGTCGCAAGGCAAGGCAATTATTTTGCAATTTTCGTTTGCTGATATTTTTGAACCGCACGCCAACACGCCGATTTTTTGATTTTGTGTTTTTATCAATTCCGTCAAAATGGCGTTTTCACACCGTACGGCTTTCGTCTTGGGAGCGTAATGAATCGCCATCATTCCAGCCGTTCGAACAGTGGATTGAGCAATTAAATCGGGAATTAAAACTTTCGTTTGCAATATCGTTTCTAATTCACTGCGCGTAATTTGTCCAAAACGTAACAGCATCGGTGCTGAACCGCTCAAATCAATAATCGTCGATTCCACGCCGATTTGACACGCGCCACCGTCTAAAATCATATCAACCGCATCGCCCAATTCATCAGCAACGTGTTGCGCTTGAGTTGGACTAATTCGACAAAAACGATTTGCCGAAGGTGCCGCAATTCCGCCGCCAAAATCGCGTAATAATTCCAATGCCACGGGATGATTTGGAATACGCAATGCAACGGTATTTTGTCCACCTGTGACAGAAAAACTGACTTCAGAGCGTTTTTTCAAAATCAAGGCAAGCGGCGCGGGGCAAAAATGGCGTGCCAATATAAACGCCGATTCGGAAATGTCTTGCGCCCAATCGCTAAGTTGTTCGACACTCGCAAGATGCACGATTAGCGGGTGATTTTCAGGGCGGTTTTTAGCCGTAAAAATACGTTTCACCGCTTCGGGATTGCTTGCATCGGCACCTAATCCGTAGACCGTTTCTGTCGGAAAAGCCACTAACCCGCCCTGTTTTAAACAAGATGTGGCTTGTTGAATGGTTTCAAAAGTGGATTCAAAAATAGTCATAACGCTCGAGTTTGATTGAATTGTCACAACAAAAAAGGGTGAGTTAAAACCCACCCCTGAAAATTTGAAAGCGAAATAAGCGGTTAAAGCTCCGTTGGCTTCAAATCATCCGCCACTTCGCTCAACAATTCCGCCACACGCATTCCCGTATCAAACGAATCATCATAATAAAAACGGAGTTCCGAAATATGCCGCAACCGCATTCGTTTTGCTAACAAATGACGAATCAACGGCGACATTTCGTTTAAGGCTTTCGTACTCGCTTTTTTACCCGCGTCGTCGGTATTCAAAACGGTGACATAAATTTTAGCCATCGCCAAATCTTTGGTCACAATCACTTCGTTAATCGTGACAAAACCAATTCGCGGGTCTTTGATTTCACGCAGTAAAATCAAAGACAACTCTTTTTGCATTTGCGATGAAACACGATCGTGACGAGAAAATTCTCTGCCCATGATTACAATTCCCGTCTAACTTCGATGCGTTCAAAGACTTCAATTTGGTCGCCAGCGCGAACGTCGTTGTAATTTTTCACGCCAATGCCGCATTCCATGCCCATTTTGACTTCGGCAACATCGTCTTTGAAACGGCGTAACGATTCCAATGCACCTTCATAAACCACCACGTTGTCACGCAATACGCGAATCGGCAAGTTACGTTTAACCGTTCCGTCCAATACCATACAACCTGCAATCGCACCGAGTTTGGGTGATTTGAATACGTCGCGCACTTCGGCAAGTCCCATAAATTGTTCTTTAATTTCAGGTGCCAACATTCCGCTAATGGATTTTTTAACTTCGTCAATCGCTTCATAAATGATGCTGTAATAATGCAAATCTACGCCGCGCTCTTCAATCATTCGGCGCGAAGTCGCGTCAGCACGAACATTGAAGCCCATCAAAATTGCGCCCGAAGCCAACGCTAAATTCACGTCGCCCTCGTTAATACCGCCCACACCACCATAAACAACTTTTACTTCTACTTCGTCATTCGACAATTCGATTAACGAACTGCGTAAGGCTTCTAAACTGCCTTGAACGTCCGTTTTCAATACTAAATTCAACGAGGCTAATTCGCCTGCTTTCATTCGGTTAAACACATCTTCCAACGAAGTCGCTTGTTCTGCATGACGTTTGAGGCGTTTTCTATCTTCACGATGTTTCGCTAAATCTTTCGCCACACGTTCATTTTGAACCACTAAGAATTCGTCGCCCGCATTCGGTGTTCCCGATAAACCCAAAATCTCTACAGGTTCACAAGGTCCTGCCGTTTTAATCGTTTTGCCAAGTTCATTAAACATGGCGCGAACGCGACCGTATTCATGACCACACAACACCATTTGTCCACTTTCAAGCGTGCCACGTTGAACCAAAATCGTCGCTACTGCACCACGTCCTTTGTCTAAACGTGATTCGATAACAATCCCAGAAGCTGCACCTTCAACAGGCGCGGTGAGTTCTAAAATTTCAGTTTGAACAATCAACGATTCAATCAAATCATCTACGCCATCACCTGTTTTCGCAGAAATTTTTAAGAATTGAACGTCACCGCCCCATTCTTCGGCTAACACGTTAAGTTGTGATAATTCTTGCATAACTTTGTCTGGATTTGCGCCTGGCTTATCCATTTTGTTCAATGCAACGATAATTGGCACATTCGCCGCGCGGGCGTGTTCAACGGCTTCTTTGGTTTGTGGCATTACGCCATCGTCTGCGGCAACAACGATAATAACCACGTCAGTTACGTCAGCACCCCGCGCACGCATGGCGGTAAATGCCGCGTGACCTGGTGTATCTAAAAATGTAACCGAACCATGATCCGTTTTTACCTGGTACGCGCCAATATGTTGTGTAATCCCGCCTGCTTCACCCGCCGCAACGCGCGTTTTACGAATATAATCGAGCAACGACGTTTTACCGTGATCGACGTGACCCATAATTGTGACAATCGGCGCACGCGGTAATTCTGGATACGTTTCGACTTCTGTGACTTCGGCGAGCATTTCTTTTTCAAAATCATCGTCGCTTTGCATGATGGGCGTATGACCCATATCTTCAACCAAAATCGCCGCTGTATCTTGGTCGATAGTTTGGTTAATGGTTGCCATGATGCCGAGTTTCATCAAATGCTTAATTGCCATCGCGGCTTTTACATTCATTTTGTTCGCTAAATCGGCAACCGAAATCATTTCAGGAATCGTCACTTCATAAACCATTTGCGCGACAGGCATTTCAAATTGATGCTTGCCGTCGTTCTGGATTACGTTGCGTGAGTTTTGTTTGCTACCCGCGCCTTTTTTCTTGTTTTTATTACGATTGCCGTCGTTGCGGTTTCCATCATTACGATTGCCACTTGTTGATGTTCCTGCGCCACCGCCTGCATTATTATTTCCCCGCACACCTGCATTAGTGTTACCGCGCGGAGGCGCATTGTTTGCGCCACGCGGCGGCGCATTGACTCGCGCGGGGGCATTTGCGTTGGCAGGACGAGCGGCAACAGTAGTTGGATTCGCAGGTGCCGCCGTATTATTTGGGCGGTTCGAAGTATTATTATTGTTAGGTCGCGGGGTGTTATTGTTCGGACGCGGGGCGTTATTATTTGGACGCTGTGCGTTGTTATTCGGACGCTGTGCATTGTTATTCGGTGTACTCGAATTAGCATTGCGAGGACGTTGTTGCTGTGCTGGCGGATTGAGTTTTGCCGCCGCATTGGCGCGGACACGTTCAGCCGTGCGATTGATAGAATCTTCAAGACGCTGTTCTTTTTCCAGCTGCTGTTTGTGCGCTTCGTCTTCTTTCGGTTTTAGCGGTTTGTCGGACTTCGTTTTTTTGTCTTCTTTAATTGCTACCGCAAACTTCGATTCTAAAACAACTTCGGGGTCTTCCAACTCAAAATCATCAATAACAACAGGCTTTTTCGGCTTGTGATTTTCTTTGTGCGTTTTTTCAACAGCAACAGGTGCAACATTCACAACTGGCATAGATTCAACTTCAACCGTTTTACTCGCTTCTTTAACAACAGGTGTTTCGACGACAACGGCTTTTTCAACTACTGTTTCTATGACAGGTATAATTTTAACGTCAGTTTTTTCAAAAACAGGTTGTTCACGTTTGATGTAGGTTTTTTCTTTACGCACTTCAACGCTAATTGTTTTTGTCGCGGTACCTGGAACGCTAGCTTGCTTTAATTCACTGACTTTACGGCGTTTTAACACGACGCGATTGGGTACGTTTTCAGCTTCCGAACCGTGACGTAATCGTAAATGTGCGAGCAATTTTGTTTTTTCTTCTTCGCTAATTTCGTCTTCCGCTTTCGTTGCAGGTACACCTGCTTCTTTTAATTGCACTAATAAACGATCTAACGGAATTTTGACGATTTCAGCTAACTGTCGTACTGTTTTTTTACTCATAATTTTCTCTCCTCATTACGCGCTTGTCGCATCAGCAAACCAAGGTTCACGCGCCTTCATAATTAGTTTGGCGGCGAGTTCTTCGTTCAAGTTCGTGAAATTCAATAAATCTTCTATCGAAAGTTCGGCTAAATCGTCTAACGTCGTTACGCCATTGTTGTTGAGTGCTTCTTCCAATTCGCGAGTCATGCCTTCCATATTCGACAAAGTTATTTCGACTTTGACCACTTCAACTTCTTCAGACTCCGGATTTTCAATGACTTCTTCGGTAGCAATTGCGCTAATTAACAACGCATCTTTAGCGCGACCGCGTAATTCTTCAACGATGTCTTCATCAAAATCTTCAATTTCAAGCATTTTATTTGCTGGAGCGTAGGCAATTTCTTCAATAGTATTGAAACCCACGCTGACCAAAATGACGGCAATTTCTTCGTCGATGTCCAACAAATCCATAAACATTTGCTTAGTTTTGTTTGTTGCCGTCTCGTTGTTTTCTTTCGCTTCAGCAAACCAAGGTTCACGCGCCTTCATAATTAGTTTAGCGGCGAGTTCTTCGTTCACGTTCGTGAAATTCAATAAATCTTCTATCGAAAGTTCGGCTAAATCGTCTAACGTCGTTACGCCATTGTTGTTCAGTGCTTCTTCCAATTCGCGAGTCATGCCTTCCATATTCGACAATGTCACTTCAATTGCGACTTCGTTTTCAACTTCTTCAGGCACTGGATTTTCAATAACTTCTTCGGCAGCAATTGCGCTTATTAACAACGCATCTTTTGCGCGACTGCGTAATTCTTCAACGATGTCTTCATCAAAATCTTCAATTTCAAGCATTTCATTTGTCGGAACGTAAGCAATTTCTTCAATTGTGTTGAAACCCACTTCGACCAAAATTACCGCAATTTCTTCGTCAATGTCCAATAAATCCATGAACATTTTCTTCGTTTTAGTGGCAGCCGCCTCGTTGTTTTCTTCGGCTTTTGATGCGTCAATAACGTTTAATTCCCAACCTGTTAATTGGCTGGCTAAACGCACATTTTGACCACCGCGCCCAATCGCTTGTGACAAACTTGCTGAGGCAACCGCTAAATCCATGCTGTGCTTGTCTTCGTCTACAACGATAGATTGAATTTCAGCAGGGGACATCGCGTTAATCACAAATTGCGGTTCACTGGGATGCCAAATAATAATATCGACCCGTTCGCCAGCCAGTTCGTTGGTGACAGATTGAACACGCGAACCACGCATTCCAACGCATGAACCCACAGCATCTAAGCGTGGATCGTTACTTTTTACGGCTAATTTTGCCCGTGAACCTGAATCACGCGCCGCGCCCATAATTTCAATTGACCCTTCCGCGATTTCTGGCACTTCCAAACGAAATAACGCAATCAATAATTCAGGTGCGTTGCGGCTGACGAATAATTGCGGCCCTTTGCTTTCCAATCGAACTTCTTTCAAATAGCCACGAATTCGGTCGCCTAAACGCATCGATTCACGAGGAATCATGTCTTCTTTCGAAATATAGGCTTCGACGTGTCCGCCCAAATCGATATAAACCGCGCCTTTCTCGAGGCGTTTCACTGTTCCTGTAATCAATTCGCCGACTCGCGATTTGTAGGCAGCGACAATTTTATTACGCTCTGCGTCACGGACTTTTTGAATGATAACTTGTTTTGCCGTTTGAGCAGCAATGCGTCCAAAATCAACGGATTCAATCTCTTCCCAAATCACGTCACCGATTTGAGCATCAGGATTATCGAACTGCGCGACCTCGAGCAAAATTTGGCTCATTGGATATTCAACGTCGCGTGGCAAATCAGGATTGGGTGCAACCACTTCCCATCCACGATGCGTAAAGTAATCGCCATTTTTGCGATCAATCGCTACTCGCGCTTTGATATTACCACCATAACGCTTAATTGTTGCGGCTTCTAAAGCAGCTTCAATTGCTTGAAATACCACTTCTTTGTCGATTTCTTTTTCGTTAGAAAAAACATCAACCACTAATAAAATTTCTTTATTTGCCACTACGTCCTCCTTTGGTGAGTAAATAATCGGGAACCAAACGCGCTTTGCTCATGGCAGCAAAGGGAATTGGGTATATGTTTTCGTTTTCTTCG
>Ga0247840_10011672_pt1 | contig 10631 bp, 6 predicted proteins | sample LaCruzMarch2015__FD_192404 | JGI IMG/M metagenome (GOLD analysis project Ga0247840, IMG submission 192404) | Freshwater microbial communities from meromictic Lake La Cruz, Castile-La Mancha, Spain - LaCruzMarch2015_17m | ecosystem: Environmental > Aquatic > Freshwater > Lake | place: Spain...
AAGCCCAGACAAGCGGACATCTCTTTTGCTAGAGCTGGGTGTTCTCTCAATGTGGGAGAAGGAAGGTGATCAAAAGAGAGTCTACAATCCGTTTCGGGGTCGCGTTATTTTCCCTATTCGAAAAACCAGCGGCCAGGTTATGGCATTTGGTGCTAGGTTAATAGGGGCAGGGGACCGAGGCCCAAAGTATCTCAATTCTTGTGAGCACCCGTTGTATCGCAAGAAGCAAACACTCTACGGATTGGATCTGGCTCTGTCTGAGATTCGCAAGTCAGATCACCTCTTGCTAGTAGAGGGATATTTCGACGTTATAGCCTTGCACCAGGCCGGTGTTATGAATGCTGTGGCGTCTTGTGGCACTGCTGTTTCTAAAGAGCATGCTCTGGTTATTAAGAAACTGGCAAAGCGCGTCACCTTGGTTTTTGACGGAGATGAAGCTGGTCGCAAGGCGGCACAACGATGCTTTGAGTCTTTTCTCAACACGGGCGTGGATCTGCGACTCGTGCTTCTGGGTGAAGGGCAGGATCCTGACTCCCTCGCAAAAGATCAAGGCTCTGTGGGTCTGAATGCTTTGTTTAAGGAGAGCCGTCCTCTGTTCCCATTTGTGATCGAGCGCATGTTGCATGCAGAAGCTATGGGCAGGACCCCTTCTCCGACAGAGAGCGGAAGAGTGAGTGAACGCATAGCCGAACTGTTAGCGCAGATAAGCAACCCGGTAGAGCGAGAATGCCTTATTTCTCAGGCAGCACAGCAGCTCGGTGCAAGTGTACAGTCTTTGACGCACATGGTTAAGCTCGCAGCATTTCATGTCGTAGGCAAGAGGGAACAGACCCAAGTGGCCTCTGATGTTAATAGCAAATTGCAGAATACGAGGTCGCCTATAATTTCATTTCCTAAGTCCGATGTTCCAAAAATAAGGCACATATCCCCAGGTCCACAAAAGGCCAGAGTCGATTCTGGAATCCTGTCTCGCCTGGAAAACTTTACGCATGAGCTGGTGACGACCTTACTTCGAGATCCTTCTCTATCTCAAAGTTGTCTTAAAGTGCGCTTCGATGCGGGAGAAGGAGAGGTTGCACTGCTTGATGTTCTGGAGGAGCCGGTCCGCAATTTTATTTCAGAGCTAGCTCTCATGGAGGATCTTGGGGCAGATAATCTAGGGACTTTTGTAGACGAGCAGGAGCTAGCCCGAGCATTGGGCCCCATCTATGAATGCTTGGAACGACACATAGCCAATCCCCAGAATTATTTAAAAGAGATCATACTTCATAGTCGTTTCCACGCAGCTCCAGTTGAGAAAATACGAGAAGTCTTACTCGATGGGGCCTCTCGTGTAGTCGCTCTCGAAGAGTTAAAGCGGATATCTATGTCGGCGGCCAGGGCAGGTGAGCCTGACTCAGAGGAGAGCCCGCTTGATTCTGTCCAGAAGAAGCTTCTCGCGCGTCGGGCAATGGAAATTTCCCTAAGGAGGCCTTGAGTTATTGGCAGAATTCATGTAACGGTTCTCGTCCTAGGTAGAGTTAGGTCGCAGAGCGGTAGATATTGCAGCAGTCGCTTGGATTCGCATGTGCCCTCCTATCCTAGTTCCTGTCCTTACATGTCAGGGATTTCTTCTCGGGAAGTTCTTTCTGGTTTGATGACCGTTCACGTCCTTGCGTAAGTTGGGGCGTGATTGGCGTAGATAGCAAGAACGGTGGCAACTCGATTGGAGACGGTTACGATGTCCTTTTAACCAAGATTCGCGACTGAGTAGGTCGCATTCTCGATGCGTAATAATGATAAAATTTTTGCTAGTTAGTTATTCGCCCCCGCCGTTCTTGCGCAACACGGCGGAGGCCTTACAGTGCTTTTCGAGGAATGGTGTCTATGATTGAGGGCTGGGGAAGCGACAAAATTGAGCCGGAAGAGAAGGAGCTAGCGGGTGGCAAAGGACGTGCGCAGGGAGGATTCTCTGACGACGACGCTCCTTCTTTGAGCGATGATAGCTCAGCCGAGGATATGGATGAACTATTGGCGCTACTAGGAGACTCCGTTTCTGGACTCTTAGACGGTGGTGGTTCAGATGATGCCAATGTTGGCGCTCGTCTACGTATTCTCGATTCCGTATCTGATTCTGGTGCTGACAGCTCTATAGTTGCACCGGGCGTCGGTAAGAGTTCCGATCCCGTTCGCATGTATCTAAGAGAGATGGGAGGGGTGAGCCTCTTAACTCGTGAAGGCGAGGTAGTGATCGCCAAGCGGATCGAAGAGGGAGAGAATGAGATCGAGGACGAGATCAATAGTTCCCCCATGATGTTTGCCCATGTCGTCAACTTAGCCGATGGTCTCAAATCCGGAGAGCTGAGGTTTCGCGATGTTTTCGCTGATGAAGACAATAGCGCATCTGAGGAAACGGAAGAGACTGAAGGCGAAGACATAGAGGGAGAGTCCGAGGAAGAAGACGTAGCCGAGATCCCTGCGCCGCCTGTTAACGTCGTAGATGAGGAAGAAGTAAAGCGAGAATTCTTTAAGAAAGTTATAGGCATCAAGAAGAATTACAAAAGCCTCCGCGAGATATTCAAAGAAATGCAGCAGCACGCGGGAGAGAGCAAGAAGTTCTCTGAAGCTGAGTATAAATACAAGAAGCTTTGCGCCAGAACTGGAGAGAAGGTTGTAGAGCTCGGCCTCGCCAACAAACACATCTATGAAGTGATCCGGCAGATAAAGGTGCGAGTTCATCGCATGATGCCAGACGATGTTAAGTTGGCTCGTTTTGCTCAAGAAGCGAATGTAACCCCGTCACAGGTTCTCCTCGCTGCATTCGATGTTCTAAGCGGCAATGCGGGAGCATACAAAAAGGCCGCCCATATCCTTCACATGAAGGTCAATGAGGCTCGCGATTTCATAGAAGTGGTGCGTTCGGTCTGTGAAGATCTTAAGAAGGTCGAGGAAGAGACTCTCATCGGAGTCTTAGAAATTAAGGATACTGTAACGCAGATCATTGTCCTCGAGCACAAGGTGCAGAATGCCAAGCGCGAATTGGTAGAGGCCAATCTAAGGCTCGTTGTCTCTCTTGCTAAGAAATATACTAATCGCGGTTTACAGTTCCTAGACCTCATTCAAGAAGGCAACATAGGCCTTATGAAGGCGGTCGATAAGTTCGAGTACCAGAGGGGCTATAAGTTCTCGACTTATGCGACCTGGTGGATTCGTCAGGCAATCACCCGTGCGATTGCGGACCAAGCCCGGACTATTCGCATACCTGTGCATATGATTGAGACTATAAACAAGCTGGTCCGTGTCACTAGGCAGCTCGTACAAGAGTTCGGTCGGGAGCCTACGCCAGATGAGATCGCCGAGAGGATGGAGATCTCCGTAGATAAAGTGAGGAAGGTTCTCAAAATAGCGAAGGAACCTATCTCTCTCGAAACTCCCATAGGCGAAGATGCTGATAGCAGCTTGGGCGATTTCATTGAAGACCGCCGAGTGGTTTCACCTTCAGAAGCGGTTGAGAACTTCAACTTGCAGGAACAGACACGCAGCGTACTTGCTACTCTGACTCCTAGAGAGGAGAAGGTTTTGCGTATGCGGTTTGGTATAGGTGAGAGGAGCGATCATACGCTGGAAGAAGTAGGAAAAAATTTTGATGTAACAAGAGAGCGTATTCGGCAGATCGAGGCGAAGGCGTTGCGTAAGTTGCGTCACCCCAGTAGGTTAAAGAAACTTAAGACATTCGTAGAGAAGGGGTGAACTCTTGAGTTCCTCTGTCTTGCTTATGAGCCCTGTTTCATGCTGTTTTAGGACCGGATCTTATGAATGGTCCTTTTGTTTGACTCTAGCGTTTTGAGGCGTTAGGTTCTGCGCTTCTCGTCTTATTGGTTTTGTATTTATTGTGGCCCCATAGCTCAGTTGGTCAGAGCAGCCGGCTCATAACCGGTTGGTCCCAGGTTCAAGTCCTGGTGGGGCCATTGCTCGAAGTCAGACATTGGTGACAAGTTCAGGCTCTCCAGAAATTTGGCTCCTGAGCGGCAGCCGGTGGTTCGATCTACAGATTCTGAACCTTCAGAAGTTACATAAAAAGTTTTCAGCGAGGAAAGCGACTTGCTTGGTTAATAGTGAAAACGAAAGATGGCACCGAAGTTTTTTATTCCGGAGTCATCTTTCGTAAGTGGTAGTTGGGTATATTAAGAACTTTTTGGGCTAGCCAGTGGAAAGAAAAGTAAACAAGCTCCTATTAGATCTTTGTGGTTTAGACAGTCAAATTTTTAGTCATGACCAGAGGCGCAAAGAAATTCAAAAACGATCATATGCTTTATCGGTCGAACTTGAACGACGTCGCGGATTGCTTCGACAATGTCAGGAAGATCTAGATGCGTCTTTAGCGAGAAGCTCACAGGAGCACGCTCGCTTGAAATCTGAGGAAGACAGAATCACTGATAGGCGAAAGCAGCTCTCGAATATCAGCGGTGCAAAAGCTGCGAAGATTATCGAGAAAGAGATCGAGATATCGTCACGATCCCTTGAAATTCTCGGAGAAAGCTCACGTGAGGCAGAAGCCCTTGTTAGACGTGCGAGTGCTAAGATGGAGCAGATACAAGCAGCATGTGATGCACTCCAAGATCGTGTGCAAAGCGAGAGCCCTGAGCAGGAAGTAGAATTAAAGTCGACCACAAAGAGTCTTTCTCAGCTAAGTAATAAGCGGATCGCTCTGGTTGACAACATCTCAAACATAAACTCCCGTGTCATGCCTCTATACGATAAAATCGCTCGCCGATATCCCGATGGAGCCGTCGCGGTAGCATCTGACGGTTCTTGCCGTAGCTGTTTCAGAGCTCTTCCTTCACAGCTCTATAACCAAATACTCGCAGGTAATATTATGCTCCAATGCCCAGGATGCAGCAGGATGATTATCAAGGGGGAGTAGCCTAATCAGAGGAGATGAGCAGGAAATTGCGTAACCGTTCACGTCCTGAGTGAGTTGGTGCCTCATTTGCGATGGGTATATGTTGTTATTGGCTCGGCCGTTCGGCCTCGCGATATACTGCTCGCTGGAGATGCGCATATTCCGGAAATTTGAAGTGCGAGCAGTATATACCCATCGCAAATGAAAATTATGGTTTTGCGGATACTGAGAAAACATTGAACTTTGATCGACTGTGGAAGCGGCCTAGTCGGCCGCATATCTCTGCGATGGGTATATGTTGTTATTGGCTCGGCCATTCGGCCTCGCGATATACTGCTCGCTGGAGATGCGCATATTCCGGAAATTTGAAGTGCGAGCAGTATAACTCGCTTGGAAACGGTCCCCCGATTTCAACTCTAATGTGTCAGACCTTACCCACACTTAATGAGTGGGTACGTTTCATGTTCTGCAAATAACGAAGACTGCAATCGGTTATCTCTGTGTCTGTTAATCGACTTTCGTCAGAAGAGCTGTTCCGGAGATCTCTGCGTGTCATGCCCGGAGGTGTAAGCAGCCCAGTGCGTTCTTTCCGCGCAGTAGGATCAATCCCTCCTTTTATTAGCCATGGACAAGGGCCTTTATTATTCGACGTCGATGGTAAGAGTTACCTGGATTTCGTTTGCTCATGGGGCGCTCTTATTTTAGGCCACTCAAACCCAAAAATCGTTTCTGGTCTGATAGATGCTCTACATAATGGCACCAGCTTCGGTGCCTCTACCGCTTTGGAATTGGAATTAGCTGAGCTGCTTTGTGAGCTGCTTCCGGGCGTCGAGATGATCCGCTTCGTGAACTCGGGAACTGAAGCCACAATGACTGCTGTGAGATTAGCTCGGGCATTCACTGGTCGGGATCGAATTATAAAGTGCAATGGATGTTATCACGGGCACGCAGATAGCTTTTTGGTTGAGGCTGGCAGTGGTGTTGCTACCCTGGGTATTGCTGGAAGTCGCGGCGTGCCTGAGTCATTGGCCCGACTCACAAGTTGTGTCGAATTCAACGATCTGTCGGCGATGGCAACAGCGATTGATGAGGTTGGGTCGTCCAATATCGCAGCGATTATTGTCGAGCCAGTGCCAGGGAATATGGGTTTGGTCCTACCAAAGCCTGGGTATCTAGAGGGGTTGAGATCCATCTGTGACCATAAGGGGATTTTGCTTATCTTTGACGAGGTCATGAGTGGGTTCCGTGTAGCAATTGGAGGTGCAGCCAAAAGGTTTGGTGTTACCCCGGATCTGGCAACTTACGGAAAAGTCATAGGTGGAGGTCTCCCCGTTGGTGCTATCGGAGGGCGGCGCGACATAATGGAATATCTCGCACCACAAGGACCGGTTTATCAAGCTGGCACTCTTTCCGGCAATCCGTTGGCGATGACTGCTGGATTGCTAACTATCAGAGAACTCATAGAGCATCCTCCATACGTGCGTTTGGAGGGTTTGGCTAATCGCTTAACACACGGGCTCTCAAGGGCAGGGGGTGAATTCGGCTTTGTCTTACAAACATATGTTTGTGGGGGGATGTTCGGCTTCTCTTTCAATCGAGACTGCGTAACTTGCTATAGAGAGTCTAAGCTCTTAGACAGGGGAATGTTTTTAAAATTCTTTGTTGGCATGCTCAATAGGGGAGTTTATTTTGCACCATCGGCATTTGAAGCAGGATTTTTATCTACCGCACATACTGAGATAGAGGTAGATCTGACGATAGAGAAAGCTCGAGAGACGTTTGCGGATATGTCGGAGAGAATCGACTAGGTGCCAGGGCTTCGGCGTTCTTTGTGTTAAGTGTCTGAAATTGTTGAAATAGTCGATTTTCCAGCATCTAATAAGAACAAGCACTTACGTCACCTAAGCCGAAACGCTGACTAGGTGCGGGTGGATGGACGTCAACGGTTACCAAACTTTGAACTTTCGTTCGTGGTTTGTGCATCCAATGTATACCCATCGCAAATGAGAATTACGCATTTTCCGGATGCTCAAGGAAGTATTGAACTTCGATCAAATGTGGAAGCGACCTAGTCGGCCGCGATGTTTCTGCGATGTGAATGTTGTTATTGGCGAGGCCATCCGGCCTCGCGATATACTGCTCGCAGGGGATTCGCATGTGCGAGCAGTATAAGCGCTTACTAAGGAACAAAGCATGGCTCAGGCCTTACTCTATATAGTCATTTTCTTTTGCATGATCATCGCCCTTTGTCTCGGGGTTTGGATAATTTACTACTGGGGCAAACTCGGACGTAAGCGGGTGATCATGGCATTGCTGCAGAGGGGTCTAGACGAAGAATCCGAGGACGATCCATCAGACGCACACAATGACCAAGCACCTATTGAGAACAAGGAAGGATTCCAAGTCCTCCAAGACCAGCGCCAGAATTTTAAGTATAGGAGGAATAGAGGATCCTCAAGAATAGCTACTGCCCGCACTATAGCAGAAATCACAACTGGTGATTGGTCAGACGTTGTCGATCAGATCAAAACGGTCAAGGCCGGCATACAAAACAAAGATCTTATATCCCGTCTCACCCGTGCAGGCCTAACATCTGAACATGCCCAGAGGATATTTCTGATCGTGCAGATCGTCAGCGCACTCGCTGTGCCCTTGATGGTATTCTTGTTTATTTACCAGTCCTCTCCTTCGCGTTTGGTGCTTATAGCGGGCATGCTATTAGGGCTGGTGTTCGGGTATGCTGCGCCGAATGTTTGGCTGGCACGTAAAGAGAAGGAGAGAGTAGAGGACATCGAACGTCTGCTCCCTCTTCTTATAGAAGAGATATCGATAGGAACTAGTGCGGGTTTAGCTATCTCTAGCTCGATAAGAGAGCTGGTGTCTCTGAGTGAGGCTAGAGATTCTGTAAATGCCACAACTGAGCTCTTTTCTCAGGTAATGATATTAACCAAACACGGCTTGTCCCTAGAAGAGGCATTGCGTGAAGTTGCAAGGAGGAGTGGAGTGCTCGAAGCTTCGCATGCGCTTAATTACCTGGCTCAATGTTCTCAATATGGTGGTGAAATATCACGGCAGTTGATTGAATTGGCTGATGCGATGATGATGAACAGGGTAGTCCGCATCTCTGAAGTGATAGGCAAATTGCCTGTGGTCGCGACCTTCCCTCTATTCGTCGTAACTGCAGGTTTCCTCTTAATCCTTTACGCTATGATTGGGACTCCGGTCATGGAGGTTCTCTCAGGGATGCAATAAGCCGACCGGCCCTTCAAGGGGCATTCTGGATGATTCAATTTTTGGGGACTCAACGGTTACGCCGCATGGATATACCCATCGCAAATGAAAATTACGGTTTTTGCGGATGCTGAGGAAGTATCGAACTTTGATCGAATGTGGAAGCGGCCTAGTCGGCCGCATATTATCTGCGATGGGTATACGTTGTTATTGGCGAGGCCATCCGGCCTCGCGATATACTGCTCGCTGGGGATGCGCATATTCCGAAAATTTGAAGTGCGAGCAGTATATCGCGACCAAAGATAGACTCAGAAGGTGCTCTTGGGCTGTCCTAATTGGTTTGCTTTTGGCGATCCTCCTGAGCTCTACTTTACCAATTCACAATGCAAGCTCATCCTTTGTTCGCGGAGATTTTCCAGCGTTCTATGCAGCAGCAACTATTGTTGCTAGTGGCCAGGGCCGAGATCTATATGACTCAGATCTACAGAGGGAGATTGAGCACAAGTCTTGGCCTACGATGGATGGTGAATCTGAGGAGCTACTTGCGAAATTAGCTTCGTCGCGAGAAAGGCGGGATTTGAGCCTAAGGCAAGGAAGCGGGTCAAAAAAACCGCAGGCGTATCTTCTGGAATACGTTGAGGATTTTCTTGACCCCGCTGACGCGGGCCCAGGGCAAAGATCGACTTTCGCAGTAGAAGATAATTTCGCAAGTAGCTCTAAGTATTTGTTTTATTCTTACCCAGCTTTCTATGCTGTAATCCTGAGTCCATTGGCTCACCTTCCACCACAGGTAGCGAAGAATTTATTTACTCTCCTGATGGTTTTATGCCTGTGGCTTTCTGTCGTTACTCTATCGAGGAGAGTCTGCAGTTGGGCATCGGTTTATAGGCTCGAGTTGTTTACATACTTGTGTGTGCTGCCCAGCAACTTACTCGCGGTCTGGGCCGGTCAGAATGTGGCTATTAGTCTGCTTTGCTTTTCTCTAACACTCACTGCTGTGTCATCCAAGAGCAAGAAAGGAGATCTACTCGCAGGCATGTGTATTGGGCTTTGGAGTTTTAAGCCACACTATGCCCTTGGTTGTTTGCTCTGTCTGCTAGCCTGTGGGCGCATTCGGGCGGGTGCTGGGTTTTTGTTCATCGCTATTATTCTTTACTGCCTAGGGGCAACTTTCTGCGGACTAGATTGGCCTTATGTTTGGGTCATGGCAACATATAACTTTGCCAAGCTAGATAGCGCGGCTAATGCCTTTCAAATGATCTCTCTGCCGGATATGGGCCAGAGCATATCCGCAGCTTTTGGGATCGACGGGTTTGCAAAGAAAATCGTTTTGGGTGTTTTTAATTTAACAGCGATTGGACTCCTGCTCTATTACCTCTTGCGACTTAGGCGAGACAGTAGACTAAACCGATCCTGCCTTCCTCTTTTGTCGCTAGCTCCGGCAGTTGTGTTGGTCGTGGTCCCCCATGTTCTCGCCTACGATGTAGGTTTGGTGGTTTTATCTGGGATCTGTTTTCTGCACGTTGGAAGAGATCGCGCTGTCTTCTTACTCCTTTTAGCCGCCGTGATCGTAGGAGTCGGAATCTTGTTTCGCGAGCAGCTCATCATCAACCCGCTTGGCCTTATAACATTCGCCTTTGTTGTTTGGGCCTTGCGAAAAACAAGGCTGGCTTAAAGAAAGAAGGCTCCTCACTCGAAGGGATCCATGTCGTTTTTTGCAGAGTTTTACTTTCGAGATCCGACATTAGCGAGTTGGTCAGTAACTACTAATTAAGTGTGGGTAGGGTCTGACACGTTATACCCATCGCAATTCGAAATTTCGTTTTCTCTGGAAGCAGACTGGGGTCATATTTGGAAGTTGCGATTGAGCCAACCCACAGCAATACTGAAGTATTGCGAGGATTGGCGATTGAGTAACTTTTAAAGATGGCCCTAAGATGTTTTCAGAAAAACGAAATTTTGAATTGTGATGGGTATATAGGTAAAATCGGGCGGTTCTCGAACCGCCCCTACAAACTCCTCGCAGTAGATGATATGAGTTCTAGCCTAGAAAATAAGCACTCAAATGATCCTGCGCTAATCTACAAAACCACAAAACCGTAGGTGCTGTTCCCGAACGGCCCGTCTTCCAATATAGCGACCTTGCCGACACTTAATGAGCAATTACGTTGGCCCTTCTAAGGCGGCAGATAGGGGACTTGCACCGATCAGGCTTTATGCCCGTTAGAGTGAAAGCGCTGTGTGAAATTCTTGTGCTCAGGCATTACGGTCTCCATGACCTCTTCTGGGGTATCCACGATCTTAATCCAGGCCAAATCTCCCGAGCTGATAAGACCTCGATCAACCTGCTGGGTTTTTACCCAGTCTATTAAACCGCTCCAGAAAGACCGACCGACTAGAAGGACAGGGCGCTCGGCTGTGTGGCCCACTTGAAGAAGCTGCCATGAGAAGAATAGCTCAAGCAAAGTTCCTATGCCGCCGGGCATAACAACGACTACATTGCTGAGCCTCATGAAAT
>Ga0247840_10011673_pt1 | contig 10629 bp, 8 predicted proteins | sample LaCruzMarch2015__FD_192404 | JGI IMG/M metagenome (GOLD analysis project Ga0247840, IMG submission 192404) | Freshwater microbial communities from meromictic Lake La Cruz, Castile-La Mancha, Spain - LaCruzMarch2015_17m | ecosystem: Environmental > Aquatic > Freshwater > Lake | place: Spain...
CGCCACCGCCGCAAAGAAGTTTGGTTTCATCGACAGGGTCACACATGCCTCCACCGGCGGAGGGGCCTCCCTGGAGCTTCTGGAAGGCAAAACTTTGCCCGGAGTCGCCGCTCTTTCGGAGGCCTGATTTTTAAATTTCCCAAGTGACCGACTGGGCCAACTGGAAACCGCAGGAGCGTGCAACCCTGCTCTTTGTGATCCGCAACGGGCAGATCCTCCTCATCCGGAAAAAGCGCGGACTCGGTGCCGGAAAGATCAACGGCCCCGGAGGACGCCTCGAGCCCGGGGAGACCCCCGCTCAGGCTGCCGTGCGGGAGACCCGTGAGGAACTCGGCATCGAGGCTCTCGATCCCCGACTCCGCGGCGAGCTGTTTTTTCAATTCACCGATGGATACAGCCTCCATTGCACAGTCTTTGTTTCCCCCGGCTGCACCGGCACAGCCATCGAAACCGAAGAGGCCGCTCCTCTTTGGACTCCGCTGGATGAAATCCCCTACCACGAGATGTGGGCTGACGACGCTCACTGGCTGCCCGGCACCATCGAGGGCCGCCGCTTCCGCGCATTCTTCACTTTCGATGGCGAATCCATGCTCGCGCATGAGGTTCATTGGCTGGGTGCCGATGAGTCGCTCGTGGGAGCCGATTGCGTGCCCCCAGCGACGAATTGAGCGAAAACAAAAGCCGTTCGGGATTCGTTTTCAGGCGGGCCCTGCACCAGTCCCTTCCCCTGCCGTGCCAGGGTCGCCGCAACCCCCACTCTCTTCGCCGGATTTTATCGGTGCGGGCCTAAAGCCCGTTGAGAAGAGTGCAGAGGGTATCGATTTTTTCGCTTTCGAGGTCCGGGTAATTGCCGATGTAAAACCCGTGGAAGTGGATATGTTCCACCTCAGGATATTTTTTGTATTCGTCGCCGAGAAGCCTGCGGAGATAGGGCTGCCTGAGCTGGTTGCCGCCGCCTGAGGTGCCGCGGCGGAATTCCACCCGCGCATCCGTCATTGCCTGCATGCAACGGTCGCGAAGGGATGCATCGGGATCTTTGAGAACAAGGGTCAGCGCGTAGTTGCTGCTTCCTTCGACGGCGAAATCCGTACGGAACTTCGAGGGATCGAGTCCATCGAGGAAGCGGTTCAGGTTGCGGGTGCGGATTATATTATTGGCATCGAGGCGCGGAAGTTGGGCAAGACCGAGCACGGCATTAAGTTCCGTGCTGCGCATGTTGTGCGCCGGAAAGGCGAAGATAAAGGAAGGGTTCAGATCCGGGAAATCCGCCGCGTACCGGGCCTGGAAGGATGCGTCCCGGGATTCCCTCACCATTCCATGGGAGCGGGCCACCCGGCAGATCTCGTAAAAGTCGCGATCATTCGTGCAAACCATTCCCCCCTCGATGGTGCTCATGTGATGCGCGTAGTAAAATGAGAAGTTGGAGGCAAAGCCGAATGAGCCGCATTTTTTATCCCGGAAGGTCGCCCCGTGCGACTCGCAGACATCCTCAATGAGAGGAATCCCCCGGGACCCGCACTCTTCAAGGAGGAGGTCGTCCAGAGCATTGTAGCCGAGGATATGGGTGAGAAAGACCGCCTTGGTCCGGGGGGAAATCTTTCTCAGGATTTCCGCGCTGTCCATTCCCATCGTGCGCGGGCTGATATCCGCAAAGACGGGGGTGAAACCTGCATGGAGCACGCTCGCAATGTCAGAAACCCAGGTCAGCGGCGGGACAATTATTTCTCCCTCTCCGTGCAACTCGCGCAGGGCAAGCATCGTAAGCTCGTTGGCTGAGGAACCGGAGTTTACAAAGACACTGTGTTTCACTCCCAGCCACTCACTCCATGCCAGCTCGAAGGCCTCGACATTTTTTGACTGCGTGAGAATCGGATCGTCCTTTTGAAGGAAGGCGATCAATGCATCGAGGTCGGCTCTGGTGACATTATTCCGCATCAAAGGCCAGGACAGGTCAGGTGGGGATGTTGCCATGGGACCCAATGCTTTTTGCTCCAGGGTTTGCGGGCGGCTCATCGGCCCTCCAGTTCCGAGTAGTCCTGCTCGGGGTCGTAAAGGACAATCTGACTGCCGGAAGGCTCAAAATCAAAGGGCACATGCAGGAAATTGGAAAGGGCCTTCTGAACATGGCGTCTCCGTTCGGGCGGCGCGAACACGAGAAGGAATCCCCCGCCGCCGGCTCCCAGAAGTTTGCCGCCAAGTGCCCCGGCGCATTTGGCTGCTTCATAAGCCGCATCCACCGCGGTTGTTGAAACGGCCGAACTGAGCGAGCGCTTGATCTGCCACGCCTCGTCCAAGAGGAATCCGAAGTCTTCAATACGGCCGCCAGCAAGGATTTCAAGCCCCTCATCCACCATCGCAACAAACCGCCGGATCGAGTCGGCCCGCCCGGTCAGGGAGCTGACAAAAGTCGATGCGACATCGGATGACGTGCGCGAGACCCCGGTAAAAAAAAGCATCAGGTGGCGCTTGAGCTCTGCGAGCCGGAGTTCGGGCACCAACACGGGTTGAACGGTGAACGTTCCATCGCGCCCGAAACGGATGGCGTTGAAGCCTCCGAATGCCGCAGCCACCTGATCCTGCGAGCCGACGGTTTCGCCAAGCACGGTCTGCTCGAGGTGGATTGCCTCCGTGGCAAGCTGTTCCTTGCTGCGCATCTTTCCTTCCAGCGCATGGAGTGCGTGAAGAATGCCCACTGCAAAGGCCGAGCTTGATCCCATCCCGCTCCGTGCCGGCAGGTCGCCGTCATGGTGGATTTCCAGCCCCCGGGTGAAGCCCAGTGTCTCCAGAGCCCCTCTCACAGCCGGATGTTGGATCTCGCGGACTTCCTGGGCTGTCTCAATCTTTGAATAGAGAACCCGGAACCGGTGCTCAAAAAACGGAGGCAGGTAGCGACAGGTCAAATAGCAGTATTTGTCGATCGCCGTCGCCAAAACCGCCCCGCCGTGTTCCGAGAACCAGGCAGGGTAATCCGAGCCGCCGCCAAAAAACGAGACTCGGAACGGAGTGCGGGAGATAATCATCGCGGGCGGGGCAGCCCGCCAGGCCGTGCGGGAAGCGAAGGGTGAGGAACCACCAGCCGTTCGATGGCAAGGGACCCGGCGGCCGACAGAACATTTTTCGAATGGGCATTCATGCAGCCGGAGTCCATATCACCGGTCAGGCATCCGGGGAATCCCAAATAATCCGGCGCAAGCTGTTTTCAAGTTCAGACGTGCGGGCAGGGAGACCCGGGGTGGCCCGTGGGCAAATCGCTGGCGACCGGTTCCGAACTGCGGCTTGCCCCGGTGGGCGGCCTTGCTTATGAACTGGGGATGGCGAGAAATGTGCGCAAGGCGAATGGGGCGGGCTGGATGTTGCTTGCGTGCGTGCTGGTGGCGGCAGCCTTTCTCGGATCGGCGCTGTTTTTCTCGGGGGACGGCAAGCCGTACCGGACAACGCCCGACTTGGATGTCGGTGTGTATTTGCAGAACTCAAACAGCCTGCGAAGCAACGTTTACCGGTTGGAGGGCGAGGTCCTCAATTCGCTCGCCTGGTCACCCGTATCGGGGCGGTTGATTGCAGTCGGAGTGGAGGAGGGCGGGGACGTGCTGCCCGTCCTTGTGACCAAGGAGTTCAACCACATCAATATCCAAAAGGGTCAACGCTTTATTTTTCTGCTGGAAGTGGATGAGAAGGGTATATTGCGCAGCAAAGATCTTACCAAATCATGACCTGTTTCCGATTCCTCCCGGTTGGAGTTTTATTGTCTGCCCTGGTTTTGTGCCCCGGCCGGATTTCCGCCCAGGCCCCCGGCAGCATCGAGGACGCACCGGCAACCCCACCCCCCGCTCAGCAGGGTCCACCGGCCCCCTCGCCGGGGGGGCAGTCGAATTTCCTTGGAAAGGATATGCCATTTTTTGACCCCGGCAGTGAAATTATCTCCTGGGATGGAAAGAACTGGAACATCAACAACAACCGGCTTTTTCAGGCGCGGTTTGAAAAATACCTCAACTCCCCGGAATCCTCCAGCGAAGCAGACAAGGAATACCAGGGGACGATCGCGGCGATCATGGACCTTTTGGGGCCGAACCGGATCACCCCGAAAACCACGGATGAGGCTTTCCAACTCCTGCCCAAGGCCTCGGAGTTCGAAATCGACGCGAACCTCTGCGACGCGATTGCCAATCAGGTCTACTCGTCCTGGTTGGCAAGGCGCAACCGGGACCGCCTTGCAGCCGCCAACCAAAGCCTTGAGAAGGAGCGCGAACGTCTTGAGTGGAATGCAACCATGACGGCAAAGGGGTCTCTTCTGGATTCCCCGCGCTCCAGTTCCAAAGAATCGGTGAATGCCGAGATCCAGAAGCAGGCTCAGCTCAAGCGGGATATCGAAATGCAGCCCTACGTCACCCGGCTGGCCGAAGTGAATGCGCTTCTGAAAGCAAACCAGCTCAAGGACGAGGTTGCCGAGCTCCAGGTGAAGCTCGAATTCCAGGCTTTGTTGGTTCAGCTCTTTTTTCAACGCAGATTCCAGCATGTGGTGATCGGTACCCGGTTTTACCGGAGCATTTTTGCAGACGGGGACAGCCAGTTGAAAGTCGGCAAGGATGCGAAGAGCCTGTTCTCAAAAACGACGGGTTTGCCGCCGACCCTGGGAACCTTGGACGCCATGGCAAACGAGATCATGCGCGACGTCCGCGAAGGGATCGCCGCCTTTGACTTCCTCCTCACCAAAATGGAACTCGAAAGCGCCACAAAGCGTCTGGCGGAAACGTTTTTAATCGGCGAATACCTGCCGGATGTAAGGTCCCTCGACCGGGAGAAAAAGCGGAAGGCTCTGGCATTTGCGCAGATCAGCAACCAACTCCTCAGTGCGATCGAGATGAAGGATTATACACTCGCCGAGAAGCTCGTCGCCGAACTCTCTGAGACTGCCCGCGATTTCGACAGCTCGAAGGCGATGGCGGCAATCGAAACCTCCAAGACGGTTTCCGCAATGCATATAGCCAAAGCACGCAATGCCGCAGTGAGCGGCGACAAGACGACACTCGAAGCGGAACTGCGTGCCGCGACCGAGATCTGGCCCAGAAATCCCGCGCTGGCAGAGGTCGGGGCGATGATTTTTTCCCAGGCCGACGTACAAGGGCGCGCTCTCGTGGATTTCGATCAGTTGCTGGGACAAAAAAACTACCGTCAGATTTTCGACGACCGCATGCGCTTTATTGCTGCGACCGCGATGCATCCTGAAAAACAGGAACAGCTCCGGGAAGTTTTGGATGTGATTACGACGATCGAGGCGGGGATCATCCGCGCCCAGGAAATCGAGAAGCGCGGGGACGCTGCCGGGGCCTGGGAGAGTGCCGAACTGACTTTCCGCGCCCACCCTGAGGACAACAAGCTCAACCAACTCCGTGCCAACCTGACAACCCGGGCCTCCGACTTCGTGCGGGCCCTCCGGGAGGCGGAGGCTCTCGAAGCCAAAAATCAGCCCGGATCCAGCCTTGCCTGGTATCTCAAAGCCCAAAAAGAATACCCTCCGAGCGAGTTTGCGCGCGAGGGAATCGAGCGGATCACACGCCAGATTCTCCCAGACGCCACATAACCGATGTCCACTCCCGCCGTGCAATCCAACCGCTGGTTTTCCACCCTCCTCTGGGGCAACACTGTTGCCCTTTCGTGGATGTGGGGGCTGGGCCTCTTTTTTTCCGTCCAGTTCACAATCCTGTTCGGGCTTTTCGGATTGCTTACGTTTGCAGTGCCGAATGCGATCGGCCTCTTGACCTTCGGGTTGATCACCCACCACATCGCGCGAAGAGAGCAGGGCTCCGAATCCCTCGCCCGGTTTTTTACAACATGGTCGAGGCCATTCCGGCTGGTGTTTTTTCTCTATCAGCTCATTGCCATCTCTCTGACAATATTCGCATTTCTTCGCTACGGTTGGCAGTCGCTGGGCTTCGAGCCATGGACACTCTATCTCCCGCTCACATTGCTGGTTGTGTTGGCTGCTGCGATTCTTTTCGGTGAGGAATTCGATATCCGGCGGATCAAGTACAGTCATGGAGTGATGGCTGTTTTGCTTTTCACCGCCGTGGCCTGGATCATTGCCGCGGCAGCCACCAAGGGCACCGGTCCCTTCGAGTTTCCCCAGCTTCCGACGAACAACGCCTACTACTGGGGCTACGCGGTTCCCATTATCATCGGCTTTCTTGTGGGACCCTGGCTCGACCTGCAACAATGGCAGCGGGCGATTCAGATGCACCGTGAACGCGTTTCTGTCGCGGCGGCGTATTGGATCGGGTCGCTGGAGTTTTTCGGACTCCTGCTTTTTCACGGCCTGCTGGCGCTGTGGGCTCTCGAGCAGGGGGCTGGCAAAATGCTCCGCGAAGGGCTCGCCGGCCACTTCTATGGTCATGAGACCATCCTGAGGCTGTTTTACGAAAACGCTGCCGCTGCCCCGTGGACGTTCGTTGCCTACTGCATTTTTCTTTGTGTCTGCGTACTGACCACCCTCGACAGCGGGTACGTGTCGCTACGGTGGTTTCTCGGGGAAAACGCAGCGAGATCGAACCATCCGATCTTCGCCCTTGTGCCGCCCCGCCTGCTGACATCTCCGATCCCCGCAATTATTTTGGCGGGGCTGGCGGCATTTGTGGCGGCCGTTCTCAAGCTGGAGCTTGAGTATTTCATGATTTTTTATGCGACGTTTTTCGTTGGCTACTCGGCGCTTGCGATTGCGCGCTGCTACCTGAGGAGCCCGGCGAACGCCATCCCCCAGATCAAGATGTTCTGCATCGGGAGCCTCGCCGTGGTGATTTTCGCCTACGGCTATTTCCTGAGGTATCCGCTTTTCATGGTTCTGGGTTCGCTCCTTCCCCTGGCCTCCATTGCATGGCTTCTTCTGAAGCCGGGCGCAGGAGAGGATTTTGTGAGCGACGGCGAGGAACTCGATGCTCCCACCCGCGAACCGGCAACCTCCGTCGCTGCGGCAGTCGTCCCGCCCGGCGAGGTCCGGCCGGTGGTGGAGGGCGGACACTCGGTCAGCGGGGAGTTCGACGGGAAGTGGTTTGTGCACTCCTTCGTCGCGACCTACGCGGATACCAACTCGGTGGGTAATGTTTATTTCGGAATGTATGCAATGTGGGTCGGCAAAACGCGCGAGTTGTTCTTCAACCGCGTCATGCCGCGATTCAACCTCAAAAGTTCCCCGTTTTACATCCTCACCAGATCGTTCGAGCACAAATTCAGCCGGGAAACCAAGGAGTTTGAAACGGTCAGCGTCCGCATCAGGATTCTCAAATACAACCGGAAGTTTGTCACCCTCGAGCATGAGATTTTCGACTCTTCCGCGCACCTTCTTGGGCATGGCAAACAAACCCTGCTTTTTGTTTCCTCCACGGACTACAAAATGATCGACGCACCGCCGGAGGTCACGGCCGCTTTTATTCCCTACGCGTGAGAAGTTGCACCGCGGGCTTCCGGGGATGGGGGAGCGCAGGCCTCGGCTTGATCCTGCTTCTCGCAGGCTGCCGTCCGGCTCCGCCCCCTCCGCCTCCCCCTTCAACGCCGGTGCCGACTCCTCCGTCGATCCCGCCTCCGAGTCCAACTCCCATCCCGACTTTGCCTCGGAAGTCCATGGACACGGCACAGCTATTCAGCGGCGTGACTTTCACCCACCGCTTGCTTACGCCGCAAAGTGAGAAGCTGGCTTCCGAGGAGCGTAAGAGCCTGACCAGCTATGTGGTGGAGGTCAAAGTCACTGTCGAACGCCCTCGCGCAAGTCTTTCCGCGGCGGACTTCCGCACAAATGATCCCGCGCTGGCCGGGATGGTCGGCAAGATCCCCGGCTTTCACGAAAATGCGAAGGTCTCTCCTGCCTTTGACCGCCTTTACGACCTGAAAGCCGCGTGGCTCAAAGAACGTCTCGGCAAGCTCGACCAGTTGATTTCGCGCCACAACTACTACGACTGCGAAACCATTCTCGAATTCAAGGCTCCCTCCACGGGGCGCCGGATGCTTCTGCTCAAAGGCGACATGGACGTAAACACCGACGGTTCGGACGGCGACCGCAATGTCGAGGTGGACGGATCCTCGAGGTTTTTCCAGCCGCAAACGAGCTACCGCTGGAAGAAACTCACGCCGCGTGAAAATCCGTTTCTGGCCCCGGCCGAAGAGAAGCTCGCAAAGCTGAAGGCGGAGTATGCGGTGAAGGGCCTCACCGCGGAGCGCAACACGGAGCTCAAGGCGGGAATCGAAGAGACCAGTCGCCGCATTTACGATCTCAAGGCTTGGAGTTTCCTGGTCTCCTCGTCCGACCCATCGATTGTTGTTCCGGCGTTTATGTTGCGGGGGGGAGACCATGGTCCGGCCACCACACAGATCGGGGATTACGCGGTGGTGCTGTACGGGGGCAGAGGTTACCCGGCAATCGTTGGGGATGCGGGACCCTCCTTCAAATTCGGAGAGGGATCGATGCGTCTTTGCAAAGAGATCAACCCGCAGTCCTCGGCATTGGCAAGACCGGTCAGCGATCTCAATGTCGCATACATCGTTTTTCCGGGCACTGCGGAGGAAGCCGGCCCGCCGGACCTTGCAAAGTGGCATGCAAAGTGCAAGGACCTCCTCCAGGAAGTTGGCCTCGGCGATTTGGACCTTCATCTCTGGGAAGATGTGGTCGCTCCATGGCCAACACCAACGCCGGAGCCAACGCCCTCCCCGGCCCCCGCGGTCGTCGAAGTTGAAACGGTGGAGGAAGTCAGCATTGGCAATGCAACCGATTCAAGCAATGCAGAGGTTCCTGCGAGCTCAACGGAAGCCCCCGTGATGCGGTGAAAAACGTTGCTGTTTCGGGCATCGGATGTGTATGCGCCATCGGGGCAGACATGCGTGGGATTGCGACCGGTATGCGTGGGGGGCGTGACGGGATTCGTCCTGTTGGGTTGTTTCCGGTGACCGGTTGCCATTCGCAAACCGCAGGCGAAATGCCCGCAGAGGTCGCGGTCCGGGCTGCGTCCATCCATGCCCCTGCCAGAAGGTGGTCCCGGGCTGCTCAGGTGTTTCTTGTCGCAACGCAGGAAGCTCTCGCGGCCTCCCCGGGGTTTTTGCCCGATGCAGTGATCATCGGGACAACCAGCGGTGCCATGGATATCGGCGAAAATTTTTTCCGGTCTCTCCGGGCCGGGTGCGACCTTCCCCGGGCTGCGAAACGGGTGAGGGGATATCCTCCCCAGATGCCTGTGTTGGATGCGCTGGGCTGTTTGGGCATTCGGGCACCGGTGAGGATTATTTCCAATGCCTGTGCTTCCGGAACCAATGCTCTGGGGATGGCATGGCAGATGATCCGCTCGGGTGCTGCCCGACGGGTTCTTGCAGGCGGGTACGATACGCTCTCCGAGCTGGTATTCGCAGGTTTCGATTGCTTGCGCGCTTCGACCGCGGAGCGGTGCCGGCCTTTCGATTCCGGCCGCAGCGGTCTTGTGCTCGGAGAAGGCGCTGCTGTTTTCTGTGTCGGCGGGGAGGGGCCGCTGCGGATCTCCGGCTATGGCGCTGCAACGGATACCCACCACCTCACCCAACCTCATCCTTCGGGTTCCGGCCCGCGTGACGCCATGCTCCGCGCACTCGAAGCGGCGGGCTTGAAGGGGAAGGATATCGATCATGTCAACGCCCACGGCACGGCAACTCCCCAGAATGACGCATGCGAGGCACTCGCCATTTCAGCCGTTTGCCCGGACGCGCCAGTGACAAGCACCAAGGCAATGACCGGACATACCCTTGGCGCTGCCGGGGCCATTGAGGCGGCTTTCTGCGCCATCTCTCTCGCAGAGGGATTCCTCCCCCCGACTTTGAATTTTCGCAATCCGGACCCCGGCGTCACTCTGGACATCGTTTCGGGGGAAGCGCGCAAGCAACGCCTGCGCAGAGTTGTCTCGAATTCCTTCGGTTTCGGCGGGTCCAATGCCAGTATCGTGCTTGAGGTTTCATGACTCGCGGAATCACCATTCTTGGCACCGGGTGGGTCACCCCGCTGGGGAGGAACCTTGATGGCGTCTGTGCCGCCATTGAGGCTGCACAGGAACCGGAACCTGCCACGATCTGCGAGGGTGGGCGTTCCTGGCCCGTGTTGAGGGTGCCGATTGCCGACTATGCAGAGGCCAGCCGCCTGCCAAGACTGAGACGCTCGGGGACCTTGTCTCTCCTTGCGGTGACAGCCGCCTGCGATGCCGTGGCCGCCGCGGGTCTGGACCCCTCCGAGGCGTCCAGGATGAGTGTTTTTTTTGCGACGACCGACGGAGGAGTGCAATACTCCTCCCGATTCTTCGGAGAGATTGTTTCGCGGGGTCCGGGTGCAGGAAGCCCCTTGCTTTTTCCGGAGACCGTTTACAACGCGGCAGCCAGCCACGTCGCTGCACGTTTCGGATGTGATGGTGAAGCAGTGGCGCTCGTTGGAGATTCCGCTGTGGGAATCGTGGCGGTGACTGCTGCCGCAAATGCCATTCATTCCGGCACCACCGACCTCGCCCTGGTTGTGGCTGCAAATGAATGCGAAGCGGTTTCGTGCGCTGCTTATGAGCAGTGGGGCGTCCTGCGCGGGCGCTCCCGTCGCGGGAATATTGCCGGGGAAGGGGCCGCTGCCCTGGTCCTTGGCCGGAGACC
>Ga0247840_10011674_pt1 | contig 10628 bp, 14 predicted proteins | sample LaCruzMarch2015__FD_192404 | JGI IMG/M metagenome (GOLD analysis project Ga0247840, IMG submission 192404) | Freshwater microbial communities from meromictic Lake La Cruz, Castile-La Mancha, Spain - LaCruzMarch2015_17m | ecosystem: Environmental > Aquatic > Freshwater > Lake | place: Spain...
GGGGTGGATGCGGGGGGCGACGGGCGTGCCGACCCCGATAGTGTAGAAGATAGACAGAATCTGTCTAGTGTCACGAACACAGAATCTGCCTAGTGCGCCCAACACCGCCCTCCGTCTAAGAAAACAGTTAGGCGATTCAACACCGCAACATAGAAGCAATCCGGGCGAAAAAGGGGCAGACGAGCAGGGTAAAGGTAAAGGCATCAGAGCCTTTTCAGACACGGACTCATTGCTGAATCCAGGTGTTGAGGATCGGTCACACCGAGTCATTACGAGGTGCCGAAATGCAAAGCTACAGTGCGAGTAAATCCCGTACGTGGCAATCGCCGCTTTGCCGCGGCGCTCTGCCGATTCTCCTGTCTCTCGCGATATTTGCCACGTCTGCCGTTGTTGTCGCCGAATGTCCAATACCACCCGGTTACGGATTACCTCCTTCAAGTCCAGAGATCACGCTGTTCCAGGATGCCTATGTTCGAAATGGCGGAGAGGTCTTGGGTTGCGCTATGGGTGATGCCCATGAACCCTTTGCAGACTATCTGGTCCAGGATTTCACGAATGCCAACACCGCGGACACTGACTATAAGCACCGGTCGATGATCATGCTAAAGCACGGCTCGTCGAAGGCGTATCTCTTGCATGGACGTGTGTTGTTTGAATACTGGGACAACAACTGGCAGAATCTCGCGAGATGGGGAGCGCCGGTGTCCGACGTGCTTGATGCGCTCGGTGATTCGCAGCAGGATCGAACGCGCCCCAGAGTTGCGGAATGGGGTTCGTTCGCGAACGGCGTGGATGTCTACTTTCCCTACGCTGTCCAGAGTGTGATCGTCGTCGAAGAGCCGATTCGTACGCATTACAGGAATCTGTACGCACATCTTGGTTCGGCGGGGTTGCCGGTGGCAAGTGCAGAGACTGTGGGCAATTGCACGCGTCAGCGTTTTCAATACAATACCATAGATTGCGACGGCCGGTATGAGACGTACGGCCTCAATGAGTCCGCACGGCTCGCACTCTCTGTCTCGGCCGCTGAATACCTACTGAGAAGCTGCCAGTATACCGGTTCTGGCAGCGGTCACGGATTATTTAATAACGTCTCTCCGGGAGACCCAAGCAACCCGAAGGGATTTACCTATATCGTCCCACGCGAACATGGCATCGTGATCACTGCCCTTGCCGAACTTTACAAGCGGAGCGCTGACGAACGCTATCGTCGCGCGGCCCTCAGTGCCGCGAACGCGCTGATGTCGCTTCAGATTTCAGCGCCCGCGGAGATGCTCGACGGTGGATTCTACAAGCAGTATACGCTTAGCTCGGTGGATGGCAACTTGGGGGACGTGATTGATCCTCCCGCCTGTTCTGCCGCTCCCTGCCCGCAGCGTCGGGTCAGTCCCGGATATGTCAGCCAAGTCCTCATCGGATTCGAGGCTTTGGGCATTGAGCGTGTTTCTGACTACAGCGACCGCGTATGGGCCTTTACCAGGAAGGCAGCCGATTTTCTGTTGCGACTCGTCAAGACTACCGGCAATGCGAGCGAGCCCGTCGGCGGCATCTATGGCGGGTACGAGGAGGAGTCGACGCTCGGCGTGCATACCTTGAACGCAAACCTTTACCCGAACGATCATGCGTCCGCTGCCCGGGCACTCGACTACGCAGCCCATGTCGCCGGACTCAACCGGGACTACCTTTCGGCGCACAGGTATCAAGAGGCGGCGGCTGGCATTCGCAAGGTACTTGACCAGCATCTGTTTGACAAGCAGCACGGCCACTGGTATCAGCAGATTGGAAATGATGGGACACCGAATGACCCAACACCCGGGCTGACTGCCTGGATCGCGCTGTACTGGCAGGAAGGCGAGGGGCATGTCGCTGAAGTACTTGGTTGGATGAAACAGTTGCAGCACCCGGACGGGGCGATCGGCATGACAAGCGATAAGGAGTACAAGTCAGTCGTGCGGCGACATTGGAAATTTCTACTGTGTCGTTGCTGGCCACACGATCAAGGCCAACAAGCTGTTCGATCTATATGGGAGGAAAGCGGATGCGGACCTCGGACGCGCCTGGTTTGAACAACGCAGTGGCCTGTTGTGTCCCGAGACGCATGACTGTCCTCTCGGCACGCACAGAGAATGGATCAATCTCGATCCGCAGGCGCCAGACCTCTACGCTCCGTACGATCCGCAAGATCAACCGAGAGTGGCGAATTCCTGGGAGCGCCTCATTGATGGACAGGCCTACTGGATACTCGATGTCCTCGGGCACCGGTTTTCCAGGAGCGGGGGCGACGAGTTCCTGCTTCTGAACCTCCCGAGCCGGGGCGGCTGGCGAGCCACGCTGCACTAGGTGTCTGGGGAGTTCCGAGGAAAAGGGGTCAGCGAGGAAAAGGGGTCAGAGCCCTTTTATTGGTAACAGGTCCTAACCAGTAAGGGCAAGCAATGACAGTGCTCAAATATAGATATTGGCAAGATGAAAGCATGTGGCTTGGGTATCTGGAAGAATACCCAGATTACATGACGCAAGGCGAAACGCTAGAGGACCTCCAGGAAAACCTGAGAGATATTTACAAGGAAATGAGTAGCGGTGCCATCCCTTCTGTACGCCGTGTCGGAGAACTCGCGGTCGCATGAAAAGGCGCGAACTCATCGCCAGGCTGCAACAAATGGGCTGCGTCTTGATCCGTCACGGCGGCAGGCACGACTGGTATCAGAATCCGAAGACGGGAGAATCTCAGCCCGTACCGCGGCATGTCGAGATAAATGAACATCTGGCGACGAACATTCTCAAGAAGTTAAGCTAATTTCCAAGAATAGCCTAACGAAAAGGATGAGTCGTGCGAGCAGAGCGAGCCACGACTTATCCTTGTTGTTGGACGAGCCCGGTTGGCTGGCACGGGACCTGTAATTGCCATTCGGGTCAGAGCCCTTTTTCGACGCAATATAGACAGTACGCCGGGTAGCCGGCGTCCCTACGGCTGAGGCAAAGCGAACCGTCGATATGAACACGGTTTACATTGAAACATCAATCGTGAGTTATCTGCGGCAGAGACCAAGCCCGCAGATCGTAGCCGCAGCACGACAACTACTTACGCAACGCTGGTGGGATCACGAACGGAAGCATTATCAGCTTGTTGTCTCACAGTATGTAATTGATGAAGCCGCAGCCGGAAACCCAAGTCTCGCAGAAGCCAGACTCGAGTCGCTTGATGGTATTCCATTACTCCCTCATGCACCTGAGGTCATAACGCTCACTAACGAAATCATGTCCCTTGGTGTGTTACCGGAAAAGGCGCAAGTCGACGCCCTTCACATTGCGATGGTGGCACATCATCAAATTCAATATTTGCTGACATGGAACTGCAAACATATTGCGAATGCGAAGATACTTCCCCGCATTCACGATCTCTTTGCGCGATTAGCCATCCCTATACCCATTATCTGCACCCCCGAGGAGTTGCTTGGCGATGATACAGAATGCGACTGACTCAGTAATCGAGGAAATTCACCGGACTCGCGAGGAAATCTCGGAGCGGTTCGGTGGAAACGTCGCCGCAATTGCCGAGGATGCAGCACGTCGCCAGGCCTCGTCGAACCGTCCCGTATGGAAAGCAAAGACGCCTAACCTACGCCTCAAAAGCGAGCGCGCGCCACAGGCGTCGTGCTAACTCGCAAGCTAATCAGGGGCGCGCGCCGCTTTAGGCTTTACGTTGAACTAATCCGCTCCGCGGGGCCTTCCGCGGCCATCCCGCAGCGCCATTGAATAGCGAATGAAGCGCAGATAAACGCAGCCGCCCCGCGGTTTGCGCCCCGCCCCGACCCGTCCCCCATCGTCCACACTCGTAACGACCCACTCCGGGTCGTTGCCAGAGGACCGGACGATGTCTCCCTTGCGTCAGCAGATGATCACCGCCATGCAGATGCATGGTTTCTCACCACGCACTCACGAAAGCTACCTGGACGCGGTCCGGGACTTGGCGAAGTTCACCCGCCGTTCCCCGGACACCCTCGCGCACGCCGACCTCACGCGCTACTTCGAGCACCTGGTGCAGCAGCGCAGCTTGGCCCCGGCCAGCGTGCGTCTGATGTACAACGGCATTCGTTTCTTGTATCTCAAAGTGCTCGGCTGGCCGACGGTGGACCTGGAGGTCACCTTACCCAAGCGCCCGCAGCGCATCCCGGAACTGCTTACCCGCGGCGCAGTCGCCGCCATCCTCGCCGCCTGCGACAATGCACGCTACCGCATGATGCTGACGGTCTGCTATAGCTGCGGGCTGCGCCTGAGCGAAGTCCTGGCCCTGCGGGTGAAGGATATCGACGGTGAGCGCCGACTGCTCCGGATCGAGCAGGGCAAGGGCGCCAAGGACCGCCTGGTGCCACTCTCGCCCACGCTGTTGGCGGAGTTGCGCGCCTATTGGCGCCTGTATCGCCCGGACGACTGGCTGTTCGCCGGACGCGGCGGGACGCCGCTGTCACCGACCGGTTTGCAGAAGGCCTTTACCGACGCCAAGCGGCGCGCCGGCGTGACCACGGTGGGCGGCATCCATGGGCTGCGCCATAATTCCGTTCTCCCGATTATGCCGAGTCCCTTCGCGGACGCGCGCCAACCCCGGGGGTCCGCGGGCGAAGCGGTAAAGTCGACTCGGCATAATCACAAGCTCTTGAGGAAGGTCAACAGCTCATCGTCGGGCCGATAGCGGGGCAGTCGCACATTTGAAGGCGTGGTCCTGGCGAGCGCCTGAGTATTCCGACTGAAAGTGGCCACCGATTCCGGGCGAAAGTGGCCGCTGATTCCGACGCAAAGTGGCCACCGGTTCCGAGCCAAAGTGGCCAGCGATTCCGGCGCCCCGGCCACGGTGGTTGGGGGGCTCGCGACGCGGGATAACCCTAGGTAGTCTGCGACCCCTTTGTTCGAGGGGAAGCAGATGCCAAGAGAGAGGTTGTCCATGCGAAAGATTGAAGAGGTGCTGCGCCTGAAATGGCAGGAGCAGCGTTCGGCGCGGGAGATTGCCCGCAGCGTTGGGATCGGGCGCACGACGGTCGCGCAGTATCTGGCGCGCGCGACGGCGGAAGGGTTGTCCTGGCCGTTGCCGGCGGGGCTGGATGCGGCGGCATTGGAGCGGCGCCTGTTCGGGGACCCGACGGAGAAATTGCCGGGCCAGCGCCGCGCGCCGGACTGGCAGGAGGTCCATCGGGAGTTGCGGGGCAAGGGCGTCACCTTGGCCCTGCTGTGGCAGGAGTACCAGGAACGTCATCCGGACGGCTGGCAGTACAGCCAGTTCTGCGCGCACTACCGCGACTGGCGGGGACGCCTGGACATCGTCATGCGTCAGGCCCACCGGGCCGGCGAGAAGCTGTTCGTCGACTACGCCGGGCACACCGCCGCGGTCATCGACCGCAGCACGGGGGAGGTCCGTATCTGATGTCAACTATCTTGGCCGGTCAGTGACAACTATCTTGGCCGGCGGGAAACCCTAGGGTCAACCTCGCTTCCTGCACGTCCGAATTTTCCGTGTCGACGAGCCCGAGCGCGTCGGTGGCTGCTGTTTCGGGTACGACGAGCCTCACCATTCGCTATACGCCCACCGCGGTCGGTACCGACACCTGCACCGTCAGCATCGCGAACAACAGCTGGGCTACGCCCTATACCTTCATGATCCGGGGCCGCGGGATCGCTGCGCCTGGCGCTCCGACCACCGTCAGCGCCACGGCTGGCAATGCCCAGGCCACCGTGAGTTGGAGCGTGCCGGCCAGCAACGGCAATGACCCGATCAGCAACTATACGGTGACGTCGAGCCCGGGCAGTCGCACCTGCACCACCACCGGTGCCACCGCCTGCACCGTGACCGGCCTGACCAACGGGACCGCCTACACCTTCGCCGTCACCGCTAAGAACGGCGCCGGCACCGGTCCCGCGGGTACCAGCAACAGCGTTACGCCCCGGACCGTCCCCGGCGTCCCCACCAATGTGAGTGCGACGCCGGGCGACGCCCAGGCCACGGTGAATTGGGGCGTCCCCTCCAGCAACGGTGGGGCCGCGATCACCGGCTACTCCGCCACCTCGACGCCCGACGGCCTCACCTGCACCACCACCGGGGCGACCGCCTGCACGGTGACGGGCCTCAGCAACGGGACTGCATACACCTTCGCCGTCATCGCCACCAACGGCGCCGGCAGCGGTCCCGCCGGCACCAGCAACAGCGTCACGCCGCTCGCGAGCACCTTCACCGTCACGCCGGGCGCCAGCGGGCACGGCAGCATCAGCCCTGACACCCCGGTCAGTGTGGCGCGGGGGGGCACCGGCACCTTTACCCTGACGCCGGAGGCCGATTACTCGGTGACCGTCGCCGGCTGCGGCGGCGCGCTGAACGGCCTGATCTATACGACCGCGGCCATTGAGGGGGACTGCGCGGTCTCGGCCGTTTTCGTTCCCAGCGATCTGGACCAGAACGGCATCCCGGACGCGATCGATCGCGGACTCAAGGCGAACCTGGGCATCAGCAGCAGCGAGGTCAGCCCCCTGGCGATACCCGCCACCGGCACGGCCGCGGCCTGGGTGAAGCTCAAGGACGTGGAGCGGGTGCCGTTCTGCCTGTTCGCGGTCGATGCGAGCGGCGCGGTCTCTTATTACTGCCTGACCATCACCAGCAACGGCAACGCGGGCGGGGGCAGCGCCCAGGGTGCGGCTTTGGCGGCGGTCGCGGGCGCCACCGCAACCGCAACCGCAACCGGGACCGGGACGACCGCCACGGCCAGGGTCACCGACCAGGACGGGCACGTCATGGAGAGGACCGATGTCCCGGTGACCGATGACGGTCTGCTCTTCGTCAGCGCCTCCGTGGACAACGGCGTCGGTACCATTGGGGCCGGGGGGCCAGACCTTCGCGACCCTGACCGTCCCGCCGACCACGGTCGAGGTGCTGGGCGGGGCCGACCTGGATCAGAACCCGAGCGCCAAGGAGAAGCTCTCGACGATTGCGGCGGCCGTGGCCGAAAAAGATGCCATGCCGACTGCCGATGCCGGTACTGAGCCAATGGACGACGCCGAGCTCGCTGCCGTCATGGCTGCGACCGTGCCCGATCTCCCGGACATCGACGGGGACGGGGTGCCCAACGGCTCGGACAACTGCCCGAATCTGGTCAATCCGGACCAGGTCGACACCGACGGGAACGGCACGGGCGATGCGTGCGACGGCAAGACCATCGATGGCAGGTTCCAGAGCGCCAATCTGTCCGGGACCGTCGGGGGCGACACCATCATTGGGCGGACCCACAACCGAACCATCCGCGCCGGCCAGGGCGATGACCTCGTCGTGACCGGCACCGGCCGGCAGGACCTGTACGGCGAGGCCGGGGCCGACGTCTTCGAGTTTCCCGATCTCGCCAGCCGGGGCGATTACCTGATGGACTTCAGTGTCGGAGTAGATCGGGTCAAGCTCACTAAGCTGTTGGCCAGCGTCCACTACACCGGGAGCAATCCCATCGGCGATGGCTACGTCGGGTTCCGCGCGGCCTCCGGCGGTTGTTACCTCACCTTCGACTTGGACGGCCGCGCGGGGCGTGCCGGGGCGGTGATCCTGACCTATGTGCCGGGCCTGACCTGCGCCAGCCTCAACAACCCGGCCAATTTCATCTATTGATGCCGTGGCCGGCAGTCGCGGGACCGGACGGGCGCGGCGTCCGTCGCGGTGCCGCGGGGGACGGATGGGGTCAGGTCTTGGGGAACGGATGGGAACGGATGGGGTCAGGTCTTGAGTTCTCCCTGTGGCACAAGTCAAGACCTGATCCTGCCGTTTCTTGACCCTGCGGTTTCTGCACCGCCATCACGGCGAGGCATAAGTCAAGACCTGACCCCATCCTCGGCGTGACCCCATCCTCGGCGGGATGGCCCATGGGCTACTTGCCCAATGAAACTGATTCGATGCCGCCCGCGGTCTCTGCACCGCGCCGCGGGCATCCGATGTAAGAGGTTTGGCCAACCCCTTGGGTGCCGATCCGGGCCTTGATCATCGCCGCGGCCGGCGGCGCTCGGTCCGCCCAGCGGACCCTACGCTAAGCCCGCGTTCCGTACCGACCACCCACAGGGTGCTGCGATCGGTGAATTGCACGCCCGAATCCTGCGGCTTTCGCGCGGGGACTTGCGGAAGGTCAACGATAGGCTAGACTCTATTTCTAGGAGGATGGCTGGTTGGCGAGGATGCACGGGGCGATTAGCGTGTTTCCGGGATAGGCTGCGTGCAGTCTAGCCTGCTGATATCCGAACGCAAGTTAGGCTCTAACGTCCCAACGCAGGATGATGCGCTTGCGGGTCGCTGAAGCTCAAATCGGCTTCGCTCCAAACGTTGGCGCGGACAAGGATCGAAGCTGCCAGCCGCGGTGACTGATTGTACGGCGCATATTAAGCTGGTGTCCTTGATTGCGAGGTTCGGGTATGCTGTCATATGGGTGTCAGATCACTCTGAGTCCGACACTCGTTTCTAATGGCACCGGAGATTGAGAAATGAGGAAAATAATTATTACTCTTTTGCTGTCTAGCACTATGAGCGTGAATGCTGAATTATTCACTTACGAAATCTATTTCTCCGGGAACTCGCCAACACCTACATCAGGCTCATTTACCTATGACACCACATTCAATGTTTTCACCTCTTTTAATGTAACATTATTTGGGACCAATATCAATATGTTGCCGAGCGCAAACTCCCCGGTGACTCAATGGACTCCAGGTGCCCAACATGCGTGTCCGCTTTTCTCTCCCGCGGATCTATATAAGACATTGCTTCAGGGGGGGCAATGCAATGGATTCGATCTTATAGGTCGCTGGACAATATATCCGCCCAACCCACCGGGGAACAGTTTTACTACGGGCCTTGCATTAACGTATTTAACTGCCAACAACGAAGGCGTCGTAATACGGGGTGAATACCATGGTGACTCCCCGATAACCAATTTGCCGACAGGTACTTTCACGGTGTTCCGTCCGCCGTCGGAGTTTTGCTGGCAATGCTTACCAAACCGTGGTGGTTGGCGAGCAACTTTTCGAGGTGATTAGCGCTATTCCTCAGCCAGACTGGTTGGTCAGCCCGTGGCCAGCGTTCCGGCCAGCCGGGGTGTTTCTCCGCATCCGGGTTGTGAGGGATGAAACTCAAACAGTGTGGTGTGGGCGCGGCCTGAAATTCCCGGCTCGGCATCAGCATCAGGCCGTGGGCCTCCAGCACCCCACCGGCTGGCAGTGCGGCCTGATTGCGGCACTCCACGCGCGACGCGAGGCAATCGAAGGCGATTGAGACATGGGCGGGAGTCGTGGGCCTGGAGTTGGCACGACGCGCCCAGCGCAGCCGCGGCAGGGTCACGCCGCCCGGTCGCGTCACGCTTTCCAGCAACCAACGATCGACCTCCGGTACCGCGCCCGCGCCGCTGCGCCGACGCTCGGCGGTGGCAGCCAGGAAGCGCCCCGTCTGGGTGCTGGTTTGGGCGGTGCCCGGAAAGCGGTCGAGTCCCTGACACAACCGGTTGACCAGCGGGTCCCCGCGAACCGGCCGTTTCCACCGGTTCCCACCTTGAGACTCTGCGCGCCCCCGCGTACCATGAATACGGGAAGCCAGAGCCGGATCGCCAGCGTCAAGCCAGTACACACAGCAAGTGCCTTACGGCGGAGATTCGATGGCCCGTCAGCGCATCGACATCACCTGGGACCCTTCCAAGGCCCGGAAAAATGAGTCGAACCATGGTGTCACTTTTGACGAGGCCACCGAGGTATTGCTTGATCCGATGGCGCTCACCCAATTCGATGTGGCGCATAGCACTGACGAGGAACGCTGGTTTACCCTTGGCGCCACGACGCGCCGCAGATTCCTGGCGGTTTCTCACACATATCTGTGCGAACCTGAGGAAGACGTCTTGGTCCGCATTATCTCCGCCCGAGAAGCCACACGCCGCGAACGGCAACAGTACCAGAACGAGCCGCGATAGGTGAGCCATGTCAAGCCAAATAGACGACACCAACGACGAGATGCCCGCAGAGATCGATTTCTCTGGGGCGCAGCGTGGGAAGTTTTTCCGGGAAGGCGCGGTTCTTAGACTTCCCGTGTATCTGGATGCGGAAGTCCAGAGTTATCTGACGGCCCGGGCGGATGCCAAGGGCGTTCCTTTTGATCGTCTGGTTAATGACCTGCTTAAGAAGGATATCGAGTTGATCGAGGCGGCACGATAGCTTGTTGGGCACTTTGGGTCTGCCCTTTGCTCCACGTGAGATCGGACCGGAGTTTTTTGAGCTTCGGCAATCGTCTATTGCGTCCACGGGCGTATTTTTGAGCAACGTATGAGCCGCCCATTATTTGCACCCCATTGGAACTCTTGGAAATATAACATGAAGGCGAATCCAATTATGAGGGAAAAAGGGCCAGGCTCGGGTTATTTCTGCTTATAGGGCATGGAACCGGGCCAAGTCCTGCAACCCAGCATTTTCCAAATGCGGTCGATTGAAAATCACGTCGCCCGCTCCAAGCCTCTCACAGCCAGTTGGGGCAACAGACTACGAGGTATTGATCCCATGGGTTTGATTACCGCCAAGGTCCTATTGAAGAATCCCCGCAAGGGCGACTTGCAGCCGATCGAGGTGGAGGCGTTGGCCGATAC
>Ga0247840_10011681_pt1 | contig 10623 bp, 9 predicted proteins | sample LaCruzMarch2015__FD_192404 | JGI IMG/M metagenome (GOLD analysis project Ga0247840, IMG submission 192404) | Freshwater microbial communities from meromictic Lake La Cruz, Castile-La Mancha, Spain - LaCruzMarch2015_17m | ecosystem: Environmental > Aquatic > Freshwater > Lake | place: Spain...
TCGAGCTCGAAAAAAGTTATCCTCGATTTAATCGCCAATACATACTTTTAAAACAAAAACTTAAAAAACAATAAAGTTGCATTTACAACTTGAATTTTGCCTGTAAAGAAACAAGATGAGTTTAAGAAAGGTATTAATTCCTTATTTGAAAAATTATTAAATAAAAGTGAATTATCTGTGGACTACAAAGATGATTTAGTGAAGAATTTCATCACTTTTGGAGGCTACAACAATGACTATGGTACGTATTCAGAAAAAGCTTTAAAAAAACTATTACCTTTTTTGCGAATAGGCAAGTATTGGAATCAGGAAACTGTAGAGAAAATCCTCGCTAAATCTACTTTCGAAGCAAAAGAAAAAGTTTTCACAAAAGAAGAAATTAATGGCGAAATTACCGATTTTCAGGGCTTGTGGATTTCAAGTGCTTGTTATCTTGTTTACAACAGATACTCAGAAGTCGGTGATATTCAGTATTGGAAAACTCCATATGATATTGAAAACTATTTAAGAAATGAATTCAAACAACATTCTCTGAATAATCCTGTAGTTGAAAGGGTGTTAGTTGAAACATTACAATTGGTAAAAGATATTTGGAAGTACTTTGGAGAGCAAGATGGAATTGATGAAAATGGAAAAATAATCTATAAGGAGTTATTTAATAGAATTCATATTGAACTCGGGCGGGAGATGAAAAAGAATGCTAAAGAGAGGGAAAAAGAAAATAAACAAAATAAGGAAAACCAGAAGTCTAATGAAAGGATTATAGAATTGTTGAAAGAATTAGCAAAGGAAAATAATGAGGTGAAGACAAAATCACCTTTTCAACAGGAGAAACTAAGAATAATTGAGAACGATCTATTGTCTTCCATCGAGTATGACAAGGATGCAACATCATATAATCTGATTAATGGGTTAGGAAGTATTACAAAAAAGGAAATCAAGGACATTGTAAACAAAGACATTGCAAAAATCTCAAAGCAAGATATAGAACGATATAAACTTTGGCTTGACCAGCGATACCAGTCTCCATATACAGGGAGAATTATTAAGCTATCCGACTTATTTAATAGGGAAAAATATGAAATTGAACATATCTTTCCACAGGAGAGAATCACACTAAATGCACTTTATAATAAAGTGATATGTGAAACGGAAGTCAATAAAGATAAAAAAGCACTTACTGGCTATCAGTATATACTCAATTCAGAAGGGAAAAGAAGAATTAAATGTGCAGCTCATGAATTCAATGAAATCACAATATTACCACCGGACGAATATGAGAAAAGAGTGAAGATAAATTTCACGGATAAACGCAAACAAGAAATTTTATTAAGTAAAGAGATTCCTGATGAGTTCACAAACTCCCAACTAAACAATGCGCGGTATATTTCTAAAATGGCAATGAAGTTATTGAGTAATATAGTAAGAGAAGAAGGCGAAGATAGTTTCCGTTCAAAAAATGTTCTCCCAATAACAGGTGTAATAACGACGAAATTAAAAAAAGATTGGCAGCTTAATGATTCATGGAATGAATTAATACAACATAGATTTAAACGATTGAATGAAATTACTAATTCCAATCTATTTGGACATTACGAAAAAATAAATGGTCATGATGTTTTTATTAATCAAGTACCTGAAGAACTTAATAAGAGTTTTGAGAAGAAACGAATTGATCATCGTCATCATGCAATGGATGCTTTAGTTATTGCTCTAGCTACCGAAAACCAAGTAAATTACCTTAACAACATTTCATCGCAGGATAATAAAACCGACAAATTTGAAGCTCGAATTAAGCTCAAAAATATTATTACTGAAACAAAAAAGAATGAAAATGGTGATAAATTCAGATATTTATTACCTCCAGCACAGTACAAACAAAATGGAGAAGTCATTGTGTATAGTTATTGTTACAAAGAAACTAATTCAAGAGTCTTTAAACAAATTGCATTAGAAGCATTGGCAAACACTGTAGTAAGTTTTAAACAAAAAAACAGAATTATAAGACAACGAACCAATAAAATTCAAGTTCCAGACATGGAAACTGGTAATTTGAAATTTATTTCTCAGGTAAATCTCAACAATAAAGACAATTATAATGTGAGGCGTCCACTACATCTTTCTACATATTATGGAAAAGTAAAACTAAATCAATATACAAAACAAATCCCGTTAAAAGAGGCCTTAACTCAAGTTGAAAACATAAAAGACAGTCTTCTAAGAGAGCTTATTTTTGATTTAAGAGAAAAAGGAAATATGGATATACAAACAATAAATTTATTAGAAATTAAATATCCTAATGTGGGTATTTATGAAAACTACGTTGCCTCAAGATTTAATAATGATTTGAATAGTTTTGCATTAATAGATTCAAAAAAAATCATAAGTTATATTGAATCAATTACAGATATTAGTATTCTAAATATCATAAAAAATCACATTGAAAAGTACAAAATTATCAATGAAAACACAGAAGTAATATATCAACCAGAATTAGCATTTTCTCCTGATGGAATTATTGAATTAAATGCGAATATAATAGACTTGAATAATGGAAAATTTCATAAGCCTATTTATAAAGTGAGGATGAGCACACCATTAGGAAATAAATTTTCTGTTTCTGAAGATGGTCCGAAAAGCAAAAAGATTGTTGTTACGGCTCCTGGAAGTAATGCGTATTGTGGCGTTTACGAAAATATAAATAACAGTAATGAAAGGAGATTTGTTGTTCCAACATTAAGAGAGTCAATACTGAATTTAAAACAAGGAAACCCTCCTTGTGATGAAATTATTTTTGATGAAAAAACAACTGAAAAATTCAAGCTACTTTTTGTTCTATCTCCAAATGACTTAGTATATGTACCAACAAAAGAGGAATCTGAAAATCTAAGCTCAGCAAAGATACAGATTGCAAAAGAACAAGTTAATCGAATTTACAAGTTTAGAGATGCTAGTATCAACGAAAAGGGAGGAATTCAAGTTAATTTTACTCCGTCTAATTGGGCAAATATGATTTATAAAAAAGAACCTAATTCGGAAAAAATATTTCTTGAGAATGGAAAAGAATTACAAGGTGAAATTACAATTACATCTGACAAAGATAAATCTCAAAATTCTCTGGATAATCTTCAAATTAGAGCGACTTGCATCAAACTCAAAATCGACCGGCTTGGCAATATCTCAATTTAAAAACTGATTATTTCAACAGGTGAGTATTAACAAACAGTTTGCATGGATGCTTTTTGTCATACTTTTGGTGTGTCACCAAAGGTGTGATAAAATTCAAAATAAATATTGTATATAACACTTTAATTACAGTTCGAAAAAACATCAATATGGCATTTAAGCCGAATCTATTACAACCAGAGGGCGTCTCTTCAAGAGACTTCCTCTGTTATCAGACAAAACAATTAAATACCATGTCCAAAGCAAAACTAAAAAAAGAACTTAGCAGTCTCACCAAAGAGCAATTGGTGGAGCAAATTCTGGATTTGTACGATAAAAACAAGGCAGTAAAGGAGTTTTACGATTTTTATCTGAATCCCCGTAACGAAAAGGAGTTGGCATAGAAGTACAAAAAATTGATTATTAAAGAATTTGATGTAGCCCGCCCCGAACGATCCGGATTGAAATTTTCGGTTGCTAAGCGGGCTATTGCCGATTTCAGAGATTTACAACCTTCGCCCGAAGTATTGGCCGATGTAATGCTAACTTTACCCGAATGTGCCTGCAAATTCACTTATACCTATGGCGATATGGAAGAAGCATTTTACAACTATTATGGCGGGTAGTTTAAATTTTATTGGATAGGTAATTTGTACGAAAGCGTAACACTTTTAGCATGACACCTTTAGAGTGACACTAAAGGTGTGATACAATTCGAAAGAAATATTGTATATCTTAAATAAACACTTATCATTAAAACACACTTAATCCATTTTAAAACAATAGGTTATATTTATAAAAATTATTTTTTAGAACGAAAAAATGAGTTAGACAGCCTGCTTTCCAACGCAAAAAGTGGTATAAAACCACCTTTATTTCGGGCAGAAAACAAGGAAAATCTGCACTTATTTATCGTTTTTTCGATGAATTAAAGAAGAAATTAGTTTATAATCACTGTCAAATTAATAAAAAAGTATAGAAGAATTAGCATCTTAGAGCATAAGTTTTAGCAATATAGTATATATGGTAATGATTTTAGAATATATACCATAATGAACTTATAGTATATATGTTATATGTGCTAAAGTATATATGCTATTATTAAATTGTCAGCAACAATTTTTTAATTCTTCAGTAGTATTTCGAAAAAAACACATTAATCATTCAATTAGCAATGAGTATAAAGTATAAAATGATACATAGGGGAGATAATTTAAACCCCGAAGGAGAAAAGAAAACGGGATTTTATCCGCAAGTTGTACGTTCACAAACGGTTGACATCGAACACCTTGCTTCACAAGTAGCTCACGGCAAACGCCTCAATACCATTGAAATAAAGGCAAATATCGAACTGCTGTTGGCGTGTATCGAAGATGAGCTATTGAATGGAAACAATGTCTGTCTGGATGGTTTTGGCACTTTTGCATTGTCGGCAAGCTGTAACAAACATGTGGAGAATCCAAACGATGTGCGCGCTGAATCCATTTCTGTAAAACGCGTAACATTTACACCCTCAAAACCTTTGATAAAGAGAATGAAAGGGGCAAAATTTAAGCGAAGCAACTAACTTATAGTCGGGGCGCTACTCCAAGTCGCACTCCGACTAATCCAATAAATCACCTGCTATGCTATTCGAGAAAAACCATATTTATCATATTTACAATCAGGGAAACAATAAGCAAAAGACATTTTTCGACCGCGAAAATTACCTGTTTTTTCTTCAAAAAATGAACGATTATCTTTTGCCCTATTGCGATATATTGGCCTGGTGCCTAATGCCTAATCATTTTCATTGGTTGGTATATGTACGCGAAACGGAGGTTGATTTTAATGTAAGTCAGGGCGCAATCGAAAGTATCGTAACTGACAGTCGGGGCGCGACTTTGAGTCGCACTCCGACTAAGCCGAAGCCAGCAACACTTAATCAATCAATCGGGATTATTCTGGCATCCTACACTCGTGCTGTCAACAAACAAAACAAAGCTTCTGGCTCTTTATTTCGTCAAAAAACCAAAGCCGATTGCGTTACCAATCCTCAGGAAATATCACCAACCTATTACAATTTGGGATTTGGCACCCGAATCAGGCTACACGACCCTGAAAAAGATTATCCTCAGGCTTGCTTTAATTATGTTCACCAAAATCCGGTAAAAGCAGGTTTGGTAAAACATGCCGAAGATTGGGAATTTTCGTCGTTTAAAGATATTTGTGGTTTGCGAGCCGGTAAACTTATTAATAGAGAACGAATTAAAGAATTTGAGTTAAAATAACGACAAGTCGGGGCGCGACTTTAAGTCGCACTCCGACTACAAACTTATTCACTATGATTAAACGCACGCTTTATTTCGGAAATCCAGCTTATCTGAGTATGCGAAATGCGCAGTTGGTAGTTCACTTGCCCGAAGTGGTAAAAAACGACGATCTACCCGAAAGCTTTAAACGCGAAGCACAGGCAACCATTCCTATTGAGGATATTGGTGTGGTAGTGCTCGACCATAAGCAAATAACTATTACACACGGATTAATTGAGGCTTTACTCTCCAATAATGCAGCCGTAATAACCTGCGATAGTAGCCGAATGCCTGTAGGACTACTATTACCACTAAGTGGCAATACACTGCAAAGTGAACGATTCAATGCTCAGATTGAAGCTTCGCTCCCACTCCGCAAACAACTATGGCAACAAACCATACAGTGTAAAATTGAGAATCAGGCCCATGTACTGAAAACCATGCGTGGCGCCGTTGTAAAAAATATGTTGGTATGGGCAGGTGATGTTAAAAGCGGCGACAGTGATAACTTAGAAGCCCGAGCTGCTGCCTATTACTGGAAAAACATGTTTCCGCAAATTCCCGATTTTACTAGAGGCAGAGAAGGTGTACCACCCAACAACTTATTGAATTACGGCTATGCCATACTCCGCGCCATAGTGGCACGTGCATTGGTGGGGAGCGGATTATTACCAACCTTTGGCATACATCATCACAACCGTTACAATGCCTATTGTTTGGCCGACGATATTATGGAACCCTATCGACCATTCGTAGATAAATTAGTGGTTGAAATTGTGGATGGGTTAACACACACAAGTCGGGGCGCGACTCAAAGTCGCACTCCGACTGTCGAGAACTTAGAATTAACCAAAGAACTCAAAGCAAAACTGCTTACTATTCCGGTGTTGGATGTACAGATTAACGGACAGCGAAGTCCACTTATGATTGCTGCAGGTTTTACCACAGCTTCGTTAGCAAAATGCTTTGTTGGTGAAACACGTAAAATTGCGTATCCTGAATTTATTTAATTTGGAACGTTTTAGTGAATATCGAATTATGTGGGTATTGGTATTTTTCGATTTGCCAACCGAAACCAAAAAGGAGAAGAAGGCATACACCGATTTCCGCAAGAAATTGATCGACGACGGTTTTACCATGTTTCAGTTTTCGATTTATCTGCGCCATTGTCCAAGTCGCGAAAACGCCGATGTACATATAAAGCGGGTAAAAAACATGCTTCCCGAACTCGGTCAGGTGGGAATACTGTGTGTTACCGATAAGCAATTTGGACAAATGGAACTCTATCAAGGCAAAAAAGAAAAAACAAAAAACACAGCAGGACAGCAATTGGAACTTTTTTAACACAGAAGTGAGTGCGCATCTCCATTGTTATAGTCGGGGCGCGACTCGAAGTCGCACTCCGACTGCCATTCTAAAAACAAAAATCCCGCCTTTCGAGCGGGATTTCATGTTGATAAACACCTCATTTTTTAATCCTAAATGTTGCGATAAATCTTTGAATTTCATTACATTACACATATCGTGTTGTTTATCAATGTCAAAGATACAATTTTTGAAAGCAAATCACAACAACATGCAAACGGAAAGTATACCGATGCTTGTTGTTTATCAATGTCAAAGATACAATTTTTGAAAGCAAATCACAACGTGAACCAACCTGTAATAAGTGCATTCGGGGTTGTTTATCAATGTCAAAGATACAATTTTTGAAAGCAAATCACAACGCGCTTACATATATAACGAATCTAATAATAGTTGTTTATCAATGTCAAAGATACAATTTTTGAAAGCAAATCACAACTTCGTTTTTCTCGCTCCCTATCACGATTTTGTTGTTTATCAATGTCAAAGATACAATTTTTGAAAGCAAATCACAACTAATCATAATTGTTTGTATTTTTCGTAACTGTTGTTTATCAATGTCAAAGATACAATTTTTGAAAGCAAATCACAACTGTAATCGGTTCGTACATCTTACCGAACCAGTTGTTTATCAATGTCAAAGATACAATTTTTGAAAGCAAATCACAACTTAAAGCAATTCCACTTACAATTGGTTTTGGTTGTTTATCAATGTCAAAGATACAATTTTTGAAAGCAAATCACAACATAGGACAAGCGATGGCTTTAGGTCAAGTTGTTGTTTATCAATGTCAAAGATACAATTTTTGAAAGCAAATCACAACTCGTAATAAAGCCTTCGCTTTTCTCGCTCCGTTGTTTATCAATGTCAAAGATACAATTTTTGAAAGCAAATCACAACTCCCCAAGATACTCTTCTTCAACAGTTCCGGTTGTTTATCAATGTCAAAGATACAATTTTTGAAAGCAAATCACAACGTAAATGATTGGTACGAAGTTCGGGAAGATGTTGTTTATCAATGTCAAAGATACAATTTTTGAAAGCAAATCACAACTGCTACCTCTGACTTAAATTTTTTGATTGGTTGTTTATCAATGTCAAAGATACAATTTTTGAAAGCAAATCACAACTCCAGCGTATCAGAAACTTTGCCTTTAAATGTTGTTTATCAATGTCAAAGATACAATTTTTGAAAGCAAATCACAACCCGCACCCCCTAATATTTACAAAAAAATAAGTTGTTTATCAATGTCAAAGATACAATTTTTGAAAGCAAATCACAACCACGCAGACGGTACTTCACAAATACATTATGTTGTTTATCAATGTCAAAGATACAATTTTTGAAAGCAAATCACAACCTGTAATTGCAGCAATTGTTTTGGCTGCAGGTTGTTTATCAATGTCAAAGATACAATTTTTGAAAGCAAATCACAACTTAATAATATCTTTAACTTCGTTCTCTTTGGTTGTTTATCAATGTCAAAGATACAATTTTTGAAAGCAAATCACAACTGGAGGGGTTAATATCCAATTGAATCCAACGTTGTTTATCAATGTCAAAGATACAATTTTTGAAAGCAAATCACAACCGTAAAGCCGACATTATCGGGGGCGAATTGGTTGTTTATCAATGTCAAAGATACAATTTTTGAAAGCAAATCACAACTTTCCAATGCAAGCTCCAGCCATCGCTAAAGTTGTTTATCAATGTCAAAGATACAATTTTTGAAAGCAAATCACAACACTCAATCTATTGCGTATATGCAATAAAAGGTTGTTTATCAATGTCAAAGATACAATTTTTGAAAGCAAATCACAACTTATGTAGAAAAGGCAATGTTCCGCAAGCCGTTGTTTATCAATGTCAAAGATACAATTTTTGAAAGCAAATCACAACCTGCTCGTCTGTAATGTTTGTTTTCATAAGGTTGTTTATCAATGTCAAAGATACAATTTTTGAAAGCAAATCACAACTAAGTTGATTAAATTCAACAAACTGCCGATGTTGTTTATCAATGTCAAAGATACAATTTTTGAAAGCAAAATCGACGAAGTCAAAGCAAATCACAACAAGAAATAGAAGAGAAAAGAGAGAGAAAATAAGCATTTTCAAAACCTCGCCTGCTTAGCACGAAAAATTTGCGTTCGGAAGGCTCAAAACGTCCCAAACTCGTTGAAGTTCGACCAGCTACCTGCAAAATTGAAAGTTCAGCGCACGAACTTCAACTTCAAACAGGGACGTTTTTAACACCTTCCTCTCTTATTTTTCGGCTCACCAGCCGAGGTTCCGAGCTTCAGAGCTGCATTGGTTAGAAATGAAGAAAAGGAGGGTTTAATACAAAAGATTTTTTAAAATCCCGGCACCATAAATAATATAACTTTGCTTATTATGGCTGGTAAAAACATGATGGACAAGCCTACAATAAGCATAATTTTGCCTCGTTCGTCTTCGTCCATATCAAAAATAATGCGACAACCTTCCCATACAATATATACGGTATAAACATTTAGTATTTGAAGGAAAAACAGACTTGGAATTATAGTAGTTATTAACTTTATTGGGAAAACGACTGCGAACGAATAGGCAACCATTTTTTGAATAAGTACCGGATTATTTTTATCACTATGATTGGTTCGCAAATACGAAACCGTAAAATAGCGCGTGAGATAAAAAGTGGATATGTATGCTATAAAAGTGATAACTGCATGTACAAAACCTGCTTGAATTGGCTTACTGTCGGCATATATTATTTTAAAACCAAGTACAGTTACCGCACATACAAATAATAAGGGTAAAAAATATTTTTGAAATGACTTCTCGTCTTTGTCGTTCACTATACCTTCCCAGGTTTGTGAAGTTGACATCATTAAGCCCCATGTTTGGGCTATAACATGCTGAATGTTAGTTTTCATTTGCAACTAATAACATATTTAATTTAACTAAAAACACGATTGATTTTTTGCCAAATTTAACACCTAAAAAATTCGGCTTGCAAAATTACAACTAATTTTCTATAATTGAATCACCGGCATTTATATTTCGACAAAAAACAACAATAATTTTTCGTTGAATTTGTAGACAAAAACCACAGCTAAAACGTTATACTTTTAAAATATTGCTTATATTTGCTGACTTTTTAAAAAAATGATGATTTATGGATAATGAAATAAGACTTTCTATTACAGGATTAGTTTATAATCAGACCATTGTAGGAACTTACGGATTAGTTTTAAGCGAGATAGATGGCAATCGCCGTTTTTCGGTTATGATTGGCGAGCCCGAAGCTCAATCTATTGCCATGAAACTCAACAATAAAAAATCGCCACGACCATTGACGCACGACTTGATAAATAACATCTTGAGTATTTTGGGTACAAAACTCGAAAAAATACTAATTTACAATATGGTAAGCGATGTGTTTTATTCGGAGTTGCATATTCGAAAAGAGGAAGAGGTGATAATTGTTGATGCACGAACTTCGGATGCTGTGGCTTTGGCTGTTCGCAGCGATGCCCCAATTTATATAAGTTCCGAAATTCTGACAATTGTAGGTACCGAAGTGGAACCGTCGCCACCCGTAAAAAACGAGGAGATGGAAGTGGAAGTAAATGCGGATGACCTCACTCCCGACGAACTCGATTTGCTCAACACTATCGATTTGGAAGAATTGCTAAGCATGGCTCTCCACGAAGAAAAATATGAATTGGCTGTAAATATACGAGATGCGATAAAACGGAAGGATGGGAAATGATGTGGTAATGTGATGATGTGATGATGAACTTTACAAACTTTATAAC
>Ga0247840_10011683_pt1 | contig 10621 bp, 12 predicted proteins | sample LaCruzMarch2015__FD_192404 | JGI IMG/M metagenome (GOLD analysis project Ga0247840, IMG submission 192404) | Freshwater microbial communities from meromictic Lake La Cruz, Castile-La Mancha, Spain - LaCruzMarch2015_17m | ecosystem: Environmental > Aquatic > Freshwater > Lake | place: Spain...
CGCCCGAGGAGGCTGAAATCCGCGTGGTGCCAATCGGCGTTGCGGACGTATCGCGAAGGGTAAGGGTCCAAACCGGAGACCCGGCGGCGTCCTGCTCCAACGAATAGTCCATCGAGTGAAATGCAATCCGGGCCTGCACGGCCTCGGCGTTGGTGATGCGGAATGCCTGATCCGAATCCACCGAGAGTTTCGTCAGATCAATCGCCGGGCGGGTGGAGATATTCTCAAATCCGCGGAGAGGCGTCCGCACCGATTCGAGAGAACCAGCTTTGACGACGAGTTCCTTGACCCCCCCACGGGCCGACGGGTCGGCGTAGAGGAAGCGCCACGCAAGCGGCTGGGGGGTGCCAAGCTCTCCTGAGATTCCGACCAACCTGGCAGAGGGAGCTTCTTTCGAGGCAACGAAAAGGGCTCGATATGCTGAGCGATTGTCCTGTGCCATCGAGGTCACTGCAGAAAAGGCGAACAGCGCGGCAAACAGCCGGACGAAGTGGCCGGGATGGAGAAGCTGCAACGGCGGGCGATTCATGGTCAACGGCCTATTCTCGCCAAGTCTGCCCAAGATACCACCGGAAAATGCCGCTCGCACAGATACCCCGACAATGAGACAATACCTTTGATGTCGGCGGAAGTTGAGTCGCTGAAAAAATCTCTCACTGTTTACCGTGGCCTTGCAGAGGTCAGCGGTCTGATTGCCTCGATCACCGATTATGACGAACTCCTGCGTGCGATCCTCGACGTGGCGCGGCGGGTGGTTTCCGCAGAGGCGGCGAGCCTGTTTCTCGTGGATGAAATCAGCGGAAGCCTGGACCTTGCCCTCTCCTCCCATGCCGACGGGGAATTTGTTCCCGGCAAGCTTTCGGTTCCGAAGGGCCGTGGTATTGCAGGGTGGGTGTTTGAACACCGGGAGGCGGTTCTGGTGCCCGACGCCTACGCGGACCCGCGTTTTTACCGGGAAGCGGACCGCGCGACCGGGTTCCGGACCCGTTCGATTCTTTGTGCGCCCCTCGAGGGGGACACCGGTCTCCTTGGCGTGCTCCAGGTGCTGAATCCCCGCGACAAAGACCGCTTCGATGCGGAGGAGCTCGAGGGATTTGCCGCCTATGCGGACCTTACGGCTGCGGCGATTGAGAAGCTGCGAAGCCTTGCGAAGTTGCGCCTGCAGGAACGGGTGCAGCGTGAACTGGACATCGCCGCCGAGATCCAGCGCGAATTGCTCTCCAGGGCGCTTCCCTCCGAGACCCCCCGGGCACGGTTTTCTGCTTACAACCGGCCCTCAGCCAACGTTGGAGGCGACTTTTACCATGTCTTCCCGAGAGCCTCGGGAGAAATCTTCTTCGCTATCGGCGATGTTTCAGGCAAGGGCATCCCTGCTTCGCTCCTCATGGCCGAAACAATCGGTGCCATGCAGTTTGTTTTTGCCTCCAGCAGCGGCCCGCACGATGCACTGGAAAAACTGAACCGCAGTCTTCACCAACGAATCGTGCGGGGAATGTTTGTAACGCTTCTTGCCGGCTGTCTGGATCCCGACCGCGGGCTCTTGTTGCTGGCAAGCGCAGGGCATTGCCAGCCCCTCATTGCCAGGGTCGACGGATCCGTCACCCCGGCCGGAGTGCTTCCCGCCCTGCCGCTGGGAATCCTGCCTGAGGTCGCGTATTCAACGACGCAGATCCCGATGGGGCCCGGAGACCTTCTGATCTCATTCACTGATGGTCTCACAGAATCGAAGGCGGGTACAGGTGGTCAATTTTTTGAGGAACAAATCATCCACACGTCGAGTGCCGCAGGCGTGGCAAACGCAGATCATCTGGTCGCGGCGCTGGTGGATGCGGAGGAGCGCCACCGGGGCGCGTTTCCGCAGCGGGATGATCTGACTCTTCTGGTGGGAGGCTTGAAGTGAAAGCAAAACTCTGTTTTGAAAGTGATACGTGCCAGCTCGCGACCGTGCGCAAAGTGCTGCGAAATTTCTTTTCAGAATGCGGTATTCCAGACGCGGAAGCAGCCCTCCTTGTGCTCGCAGTGGACGAGGCCTGCACCAATGTGATTCGCCACGCCTATGGAAATCAGTGCCGCAAAGTACGGCTCGAAATGCAACGACTTCGGAACGGGCTGCGCATCTGCCTCCGGGATTATGGCGCATCTTGTGATCCGGGCACCATCCGCCCGCGGGCGTTGGAGGACATTCGCCCCGGCGGGCTTGGAGTTCACATTATCCGCAAGGCCTTCGACGAGGTGACCTACACTCCCTGCGCCCGGGGGACCCGTCTGACCCTGTTCAAACGACTTCCATCTTCCGGCAAATCAGTTTGTCCGGTGCAGGCAACGTGATGCCTGTTTGCGGGGGTGTCGCCGGAGTGACCGTTGAACTGACCATTCGCTATCTTCAAAGCGTGAACATCAATGATCCGGTTCAAATCACCGGCTGGATTGAGTCGGCGCGCCATGGGATCGACCTGGCAGGTACCACGGTAGTGCCTGCCTCCGCAAAATTTATGGGTATGCCAGAGAGGAGCCAGCCCACCCCCTGCCCCCGGCAAAGGACCACGGTCTGAGCAACCCTCAGAGCGGGCGAGGCATCTCCTGTAGCCACGGCGCTGTGTCGCCGTGTTGGAAAAGTTACGAGGCGCTGCACCCGCTCAAACGATTCTGAGATCGGCGACGGAACGCAGTTGGCTACAGAAAAAGCCGGATCGGAATCGTTTCTGCGAATCTTGCGCATTTTGCGCAGAACCCAGGTGTTATGGGACCGACGGAGAGCCTCGTTCGTTTCAGTTCAGGAGCGATGCCATGTAGGCGGAAGGCTCGTAGCTTTCGATGAGCACTTTAACCTCCGCGCCCCGTTTCATCCGCGCCTGAGTAACGACGATCTCCGGCGTCTTGTGTGGTGCAAATAGGATGTCGTCGTGGGTGGCGTTGGTGTGCTCCGCGAACTTGTCGGGAGTCAGGCTGCCTCCGAGATGATCACTGCGGCCGGTGGCCACGTGGATCGTTCCGCGCACCTTCTCGTCCTGAATGTCGCGTCCGCTGAAAGGGAGCAATTGGGTTCCAAATCCGAGTTCGCCAAGTTCGCCGGTCACCGGGTCGGAAGCCAGCTTCCGGTTGTGAGCCTCGACCGTTGCGGCATTACCCTTAAGGAGCGTGGCCCGGGCAATGCGGCCATCCCGGACTTCCATCAGACCGATTGTTCCGTCCTCGTATTTCATGGGGAATTCTCCACTCGCACCGGTCGGCACAAAATAGATTTCGCCGGCAGGAAGATTGGCGACATCGGGTTCATCCCCGAGACAGAGACCATGGCTTTTCTGTGCCTCCTGGCGTGACAGGTCGAGATGGAGGGTGTGGGTTTTGCCGGCGTGGGCAAAATCGATTTCAACCCAATCGGCACCGGTCATGCCCAGACGCAGTTTTTCGGCTTCGACACTCACCTCGCGGTAGTCCACTGCCAAGCCGCTTCCAAGAATGATTTCGTTGACGCCGTGAAGTGTGGCACCGCGGAATCCATGCTTCTTTGCGTGTGCTGTCAGAGGAGCGGTTGCCGAGTAGGTCGAAATGCAAAGGATGATGTCGTATTCGGGGTAGATATCCTTTTCGAGGCTGTACTTTTTGCCTTCGGGATCGATCGCGAGGTCCGGCATATCCAGGTTGCTGCCTCCGGTGATTTGGTAAGCGAATATTTCTCCTCCCTCGAGACCAAGCTCCGACAGGACTCCGCCATGCAACGCCTTGTGGAAGTGGTTCACTGCATTTCGCTGGATGGGAAGTTCGGAGTTCTCGAGGAATCCAAAGTCCTTGATTCCTTCGGGATCCGGGAGATCGATGAGGATGCAGATTTTCTGACCCGCCTTCGGACCGAAGGTGGTTTGGAGCAGCCGGGTGAGGCTGAATTCAGGAAACTTCCGGGCGGCGATTTGCTGGGAAATGGTCATGTCACAGCCTGCTACGGACCATCGCCATTTGGCGATGCAAAATCTTCACAGCTATTCTACCGGCGCCTTTTGACCCGCAGTTGAGCCAGGGATTTTTGAAGGGAGGCCTGGACGGTTGCATGCTCCTCACCACTGAGATGCTTGTCGCGCATCGCCTCCTCAGCCCTGCGCATCGCCTCCTCTGCGGCAGACTCGTCAATCTCATCCTCCCGGACCGCCATGTCCGTGAGCACAGAAACCCGGTCGTCAACCACTTCAACAAAACCTCCGCCCACCGCAAGACGGATTTCCTGGCCTGCTTGCGTGACCCGCAGTTCGCCCGGGTCCAGCTTGGTCATCAAGGCTGCATGGCCCGGCAGAATGCCCAGCTCTCCTTCGATCCCGGGCACAACGACGCTCTCAACCTCTCCCGAGAAACTCTTTGTCTCGGGTGTCACAATTTCCAGAAGGAGTGGCATGATGGGTGTTGATCAGGATTCGATCTTGATCTGATCGATGCCGCCCTTCATGTAGAAATTGCCTTCGCCAACATCGTCGTGCTTGCCGTCGAGGATTTCTTTGAAGCCACGGATCGTTTCCTGAATCGAAACATATTGTCCCGGGGTTCCAGTGAAGATTTCCGCAACATGGAATGGCTGGCTGAGGAAGCGCTGAATTTTCCGGGCACGGAAGACGGTCAACTTGTCCTCCGGGGATAATTCGTCCATGCCGAGAATCGCGATGATATCCTGCAGGTCCTTGTAGCGCTGGAGAACTTTTTGCACCCCGCGGGCAACCGCATAGTGTTCCTCACCCACGATCTCCGGTGCCAGAGCCTTGGAGGTTGATGCCAGAGGATCCACCGCCGGGTAGATACCCAGCTCTGCAATCGAGCGCTCAAGCACGATGGTCGAATCCAGGTGGGCGAAGGTGTTTGCGGGAGCCGGGTCGGTCAAGTCGTCGGCCGGAACGTAGACCGCCTGGAAGGAAGTGATCGAGCCTTTGTTCGTCGAGGTGATCCGCTCCTGAAGGTTGCCCATTTCAGCAGCGAGGGTCGGCTGGTAACCGACGGCACTCGGAGTGCGACCGAGAAGCGCGGAAACCTCCGATCCCGCCTGGGAAAAGCGGAAGATGTTGTCGATGAAGAGCAGCACATCCTGATTCTTTTCGTCGCGGAAGTATTCCGCCATCGCCAGCGCCGAAAGGGCCACACGCAGACGGGCACCGGGAGGTTCGTTCATCTGGCCGTAGACGAGAGCGACTTTTGAATCCTCGATTTTCTCAAGGTTGATGACGCCGGCCTCGCTCATTTCGTGGTAGAGATCATTGCCCTCACGCGTGCGCTCCCCGACTCCTGCGAACACCGAGTAGCCGCCATGGCCTTTGGCGATGTTGTTGATGAGTTCCATGATCACGACCGTCTTGCCGACGCCCGCCCCACCGAAGGCTCCCACCTTGCCGCCTTTGGTGAAGGGACAAATCAGATCGATGACTTTGATTCCCGTCTCAAGGACCTGCGCCTTCGTGTCCTGATCGATGAGCGGGGGAGACGGACGGTGAATCGGATAGCGCTTGGTGAAGGGCACGGGCCCCCGTTCGTCGGTCGGGTCTCCGACCACGTTGAAAATACGGCCGAGCACTCCTTCGCCAACCGGCACGGAGATCGGTGCGGCGGTGTTGGTGACCTCCATGCCGCGTTTGAGACCCTCGGTGGAACTCATCGCGACCGAGCGCACCCAGCTTTCCCCAAGATGCTGCTGGACCTCAAGGGTCAGCTTTTGGGTTTTGCCACCGACTGTGAACTCGATTTCGAGGGCGTCGTAGATGGATGGAAGTTTTCCGTGAATGGTGTCGAATTCGACATCAACAACGGGGCCGATAATTTGGACGATTTTGCCTTTGGTGCTCATAGCTTGATTGGTTCCTTGCTCAGGAAAGCGCCATCTGTGCGGTGGCGATCTCGAGAATTTCTTTGGTGATGCTGGCCTGACGGGCCTTGTTGTATTCGAGGGTCAAATCCTTCACCAACTGCTTCGCGTTGTCGGTGGCGCTCTTCATTGCGACCATGCGAGCACTGTGCTCGGAGGCGCGGGTGCCAAGCAGCATCTGAAACAACGCAAAATGGACGGCGTAGGGCAGGATTGCATCAAGCACCGAATAGGGATCCGGCTCGATGAGAAGATCTGCGGCGTGCTCGGAGGGATGCTCAGCGGAGGAAGCAGCCGCTTCATCGTGGCTTCCTGAATCCATCAGGCCCGCCTCGGCGAGGCTTGTGATCGGCAGGAGGGGGAAAGCGGTGGGAAGCTGACTGAGCGTGTTTACAAACCGCGGGAAAAGCACGGTGACCTTGCCGGCTTCCCCCGAGAGGAAGCGCTCGATGGCGAATTTGGAGACCGGTTTGGAATCGAGGGCCGTGGGGGAATCCTGGAGAGGAAACTCTGCCACGAGATTACGCCCGGAGCGTGCGAGAAACTGGGTTCCTTTGCGCCCGACAGAGACAAAATCTGTGGAGTCTTTGTCGTATTGGGAGGCTTCGCGGAAAAGGTTGGTGTTCATCCCCCCGCAAAGGCCCTTGTCGCTGCTGAGGAGAATCACCAGTTCGCGACCGGGCTTGTCCCGTTCGAGCAGTGGGTGCAGTCCACTCTCAACATGGTCACGCAACGAGACAATCACCCGGTTCATGAGGATCGCATAAGGGCGCCCGTTGAGGGCGGCCTGCTGCGCCTTGCGCATCTTCGAGGCGGCAACCATCTGCATCGCCTTCGTGATTTGCGAAGTGTTTTTGACCGACTTGATGCGCCGGCGGATGTCTCGGAGTGAGGCCATTGCTTACTTGTTGAATTGCTTGAATTCGTCGAGGGCCGCCCCGAGTTCCTTCTCGATCTCTTCGTCGAATTGCTTTTTGGCGAGGAGCTTTTTCAAGACGTCTTCTTTCCGCGTGGAGAGGAAGTCCTGCATCTTGTTCTGATAATCCTTCAGGTTGTCGACCGCCGTGGTGTCGAAGTATCCCTTCTGCATTGCCCAGATGATCGCGGCCTGAAGTTCGACGCCCATCGGCCGGTATTGCTGCTGTTTGAAGAGTTCCACGATGCGGGCACCGCGGTCGAGTTGGGCCTTGGTTTTGGCATCAAGGTCGCTCCCGAACTGTGCGAAGGCCGCCAGTTCGCGGAACTGCGCAAGATCCCCTTTGATTTTTCCGGCAACCTGCTTCATCGCCTTGATCTGTGCCGCCGAGCCGACGCGGGAAACCGAGAGGCCGACCGAAATGGCTGGCCGCACACCCTGATAAAAGAGGTCGGTTTCCAGGTAGATCTGCCCGTCGGTGATCGAGATGACGTTCGTCGGAATATAGGCCGACACGTCTCCGGCCTGCGTTTCAATGATCGGCAACGCGGTGAGCGAGCCGTCGCCGGCTTTTTCGCTGAGACGGGCCGAACGCTCCAAGAGCCGGCTGTGAAGGTAAAAGACGTCGCCGGGATAGGCTTCGCGGCCGGACGGACGCTTGAGCAACAGCGAGACCTGACGGTAGGCGGCCGCATGCTTGGAGAGATCGTCATATACGATCAGGGCGTCCATCCCGTTGTTCATAAACCACTCTCCCATGGAGGCACCGGAGAACGGTGCAATGTACTGGTCGGTCGCCGCATCCGACGCAGAGGCGGAAATAATGATCGTGTATTTCAGAGCATCGTGTTCCTCGAGAACTCCGACAACGCGGGCGATGTTGGAGCTTTTCTGGCCGATGCCGACGTAGATCGAATAGAGCGGGCGGAACGACGGGTCACCGCTCTCTTCACCGGCGCGGTTGATTTTCGCCTGATTGAGAATCGTATCAATGGCAATGGTGGTTTTGCCTGTTGCGCGGTCGCCGATGATCAACTCGCGCTGGCCGCGGCCGATCGGGATCATTGCGTCGATCGACATGATGCCGGTTTGAACCGGCTGGCTCACGCTGCGGCGCTTGATGATGCCCGGCGCGATGTTTTCCACAGGGTAGGTCTCGGTGGACGGGACCGGGCCCTTGCCGTCGATCGGGCGTCCCAGCGCATCGACCACACGTCCAAGCAGCCCTTTGCCCACCGGCACGGAGAGCAAGCGGCCCGTTGTCTTGGCCTCGTCACCTTCGCCGATCTTGGTGTAGTCGCCGAGGATGATCGCGCCGACTTCGGTTTCTTCAAGGTTCAGGGCGAGACCGAAGAGTTCTCCGGGAAACTCGATCATCTCGTTGAGCATCGCGTCGCTGAGCCCTTCAATGCGGGCGACGCCGTCGCCGATCTCACGCACCGTTCCGACGTTTGTCTTGGAGGCTGAGGCGCTTTGGATGCCTTGGATCTTGTTTTCGATTTCTTCTAGGATGGTGCTCATTGGATAACTGGATTAAATTTGTTTTTTGAGTGCGGTGAGCCGGGCGGCAACGCTGCCGTCCCAGACGTCGCTGCCGACCTGAACACGCAGCCCGCCGATCAATTCGGGGGTTACGTGGAACTCGGCGCTCAGGTCGCTTCCGAAACGGACAGCGAGTTGTTTGTTGATTTGGCTGGTTTGCTCGGGTGAGAGCGGCGTGGCGCTCTCGACGGTTGCGTGGCGCCGGGCGAGTTCCAACCGCACGCGCTTTACAAATTCTTTGAGAGTGCCGACTGCGCCACGCGGACGGAGTTCCGCGACACGCGAGGCGATCGCGACTGCGCGGGCTCCGACAAGGCGACCGTCCTCGCAGGAGAGGCGGAACATTTCGCGTGCCATCTTTCGGCTCTCCCGGCTGATCTTCATGCTGCGAGTTCCCGGGTGGTTTCTTCGGTCAGGCGCTTCTGGTCCTCGGGAGTCAGGACCTTGCCGGTGACTTTCGCGGTGGTGTCAACGACGAGAGAAACCATCTCGCGCCGGACTTCGCTCACCATTTTGCCGCGCTCCTGATCAATGGCCTCTCTGGCCCTTGCGATAATTGACTCGGCTTCCCTGATGGCCTGCTGGGCGGATTTCTGCCCTTGCGCCTCGCTGCTGGCCCGGGCCTCCTCCAGAAGTCGTTCGGCATCCTCATTGGCCTTGCGGAGGATTTCCTGGTAGCGGAGTTCCGCTTCGGCGAGCTGTCGTTTGATTTTCTCGGCGTTGTGCTGCCCTTCCTCGATGCGCTTGCGGCGCTCGTTGAGCATCGCAAGCACGGGACCAAACGCAAAGCGGTCAAGAATCACATAGACAATGATAAAGAGGATGAGTTGGGCGAGGAACTTCGGGAGGGTGACTCCGAAGTTTGTTAAGAGCTGGGTGATCGCGTCCATGGTGAAAAGATAAATGGGGCGGCCCGGAACCGCCGCCGGTGGCGGGGCTCCGGGCCGCGGTGATACTTAGCGTCCGCCGAAGGCGAGGATGAGGGCGTAAATGGCGATGGCCTCGGAGAGAGCCATGCCGATAATGCTCAGGGTGAGCACTTTCCCGGAAGCACCGGGGTTACGACCCACGGCCTCAACGGCTTTTGCGCCGATCATCCCGATGCCGATCGCGGCACCGGCACCCGCAACAGCAAGGGTGAAGCTGCCGGTGATGCCGCTGGCTGCCGCCGTAGCGGCTTCTGCAAGGAGTAATGAGTTCATAGGATATGTGTGTTGGTTGTTGGTTTTTTCTGTGCCGCCCGCAGTCTTGCCACGGTCCCGGCACGGAAAGGTTTAGTGGGATTCTTCGTCGTGGGTTGTCGAAAGTTGGAGGTAAACGGCACAGAGCAGCATGAAAACCGCCGCCTGCAGAACGCCAACCAGCAGTTCAAGAAAATAGAAGGGGACCGGGATGATAACCGAAACAAGATATGCCAGCCATTCGGGAAATCCGAGCTGCTTTCCAAGGCCGATCATCGTAACCAGCAGGTTTTCGCCCGCGAAGACATTCCCGAACAAACGCAGTGAGAGGGAAACCGGACGGAACAAAATCGAAATCACCTCAATAATCCCGACGAAGAAGAAAATCGGGATGAGCAAATATTTGATGAGTCCCTGCAAGCCGCCCTTGACGCCGAACATGTGGTTTAAAAATCCCTTGAGTCCCACTTCCTGGAGAGTCCAGACGAGCCACATCACCATGAAAAAGCAGGCCATGGCAGCCGTCATGTTCAGATCAGCGGTTGTGGGTCGCAGAAGAGGCACCTCGACCACGAAGCCATATTCCCCTTTTTCGCCCCATCCTATCGAGCCGACTCCGGGCAGCAGAGCGAACCAGTTGCTCACAAGGATGAAGATGAAGAGAGTTGCGAAAAGCGAGAAGGACTTGCGGATCATGTGCGACCCGACGATGCCTTCCAGAGTGTCGTAAAGCGCTTCAAGCAAAGCTTCGAAAAGGTTCTGCGTCGGGCCGGGGACGAGGCTCATGGTGCTCGTGGCCTTGCGGGCCAGCAACAGGACGATCATGGAGACAAGCGCCGCGACGAAAATCGAGTTGGTCAGCCAATCCAGCGCACTGAAGCGGTCTGTGCCCTCGCTGAACGAGTTGGCGTAGAGGCTCAGGGTTGCGGCTAGAAATGGCATGTGTCTGGTTTGATTTTCTCAGCCCGCGACACCCATGACCGGAGGCGACACGCGCAGCGCGCGGTGCCAGCCAAGTCCAATGGCGGGAGAGAAGGGAGTAAGTAACACAACTGCCAAACCCCGCAAGCGCAAATCCGACTATTTTTTCGGGCCGGCTGCCAGGGATGCCGCGGTCACCAACCCGATGACCTGTCCGGAAGGGTTCGC
>Ga0247840_10011687_pt1 | contig 10617 bp, 7 predicted proteins | sample LaCruzMarch2015__FD_192404 | JGI IMG/M metagenome (GOLD analysis project Ga0247840, IMG submission 192404) | Freshwater microbial communities from meromictic Lake La Cruz, Castile-La Mancha, Spain - LaCruzMarch2015_17m | ecosystem: Environmental > Aquatic > Freshwater > Lake | place: Spain...
AGAATTGTTGTAATAAGTAATAAGCAAATAAATACCGGCTGAAGTCGCCACAATCTTCTACTATAAAATTTAGATAAGGAAAACTGATTATTTTCTAAAGAATCATTAATAATGCTAGTTATTAAAAATCCGGAAATAACGAAAAAAATATCTACGCCAATAAATCCTGATTTTAAAAAAGAGAAACCGCCATGAAAAATCATAACAAACAAAATAGCTAAAGCACGAAGGCCATCAATATCTGCTCGATAATTCAAAGTTAACACTCATATAAAAATAATAAACGCGAATGCTAACATGCTAGGTATTGATTAAGCAAAAACTTAAAAATTTTTCAGATAATGTCCAATTTATAATTGTCCTAACTGAGGCGTGCTCGTCGGGACTCAATTACAAAATTTTAGTTGCTAATTCTAAAGTAGGATCTATAGGATCTGAGGTGATATTAAAACCTAAATTTCCAACTAAAGCTAGCATACCATTATTAGAAGCCAAGATTGCTCCTTCCATAGATTCCAAATCTTTTATCTTTGCAGCATTTATTAAACATCGCATTAAATGACTACCAATACCTTTATTTTGCCATTCATCTGCTACTACTAAAGCAAATTCACATGATTTAAAATCAGGGTTAGTCACATATCTTGCGATAGCAATTATAATATCAACCGCATCTTTTTGAATAACCGCAACTAATGCCATTTCTCTATCATAATCAATTTGTGTTGTGCGTTTTAACATGTCAGGTGTCATTTCTTGCATAGCACCCATAAAACGAAAGTATTTTGATTCCTCAGAAAGACTCCTAACAAAATCCTGTTCAAATTTCGCATCTTCAGGACGAATTGGACGAATGGTTAAGGATGTATAATCATCTAACTGCCACTCTGAAACTAAATAACTAGGATATGGATGTATAGCCATATGACTATAAGGAATAGAGACATCAGCTGAATTAATAACAATACGTGCATCTACAGCAATTAAACCCTTATCATTAACAATTAAAGGATTAATATCCATTTCTTGAATTTGCCCCAACTCACTAACCAGTTCCGAAACTCGTAATAATAACTCCTCAATAGCCGGCACATTTACTGCCGGTTTATTGCGAAATTTCCCAAGTAATTTTGCAATATTGGTGCTTGCGATTACATTCTTAGCTAGGTACTGATTTAACGGGGGGAGTGCTAATGCGCGATCTTGCATGACCTCTACTAAATTACCTCCAGCACCAAAATTTATTACCGGCCCAAAAACCTCATCTTGTAAAACACCTATCATTAATTCTCGATCATTAGGCGTTTTATACATACGTTCAATTGTAACACCATCTATTCTGGCGTTAGGCATCGCTTTTTTTGCATTAGATATTAATTTTGTAAAGAAATGACTAACACCATCCATATTCGTAATATTAAGCTGAACTCCAGATACATCTTGTTTATGAGTGATATCAGGCGAATTAATTTTCATCACAAGAGGAAAGCCAATAGTATCCGCTATATTTAATGCTTCTTTTTCACTTTGCGCTGCAATTGTTTTGGTTACAGGTATACCAAAAGCCTTAAGAATTTCTTTTGAATCAATTGTATTAAGAATAGATCTATTTTCGCTTAAAGCCTTTTCAATAATTAGCTTAGCCCCATTAATATCAGCTTTAGATTTATAGGAAATAGTTTCTGGCACTTGTAATAATAATTGTTGATTTCGATAATAATCACAAAGATATGAAAAAGCTTCTACGGCTATTTCAGGCGTACTAAAACAAGGAATATTAGCTTCTGAAAATAATGCTCCTGAAGTTTTAACCTGCTCACGCCCCATCCAACAAGTGAGTATTGGTTTATCTGTTTTTTTATTTAAAGCGACAATCTCTTTGGCTACCAACAAAGGCTCTGCCAATGCGGTAGGGGCTAAAATTACTAATAAACAATCACAATTACTATCATTAATAATCGCTGTCATTACTTTTTGATAACGCTCATAAGTTGCATCACCTAAAATATCAATAGGATTGAAGTTTAATAATTGTCGAGGCAGAGCCGCATTAATAAGATTTATGGTTCCGTCATTAAGCTTTGACAAAGAAATATATAAATCTGCAGCATGATCAGCTGCCATTAGACCGGCACCACCTCCATTAGTTACAATTATTAATTGATCCCCTTTAAGTCGTTTTTTAGATGCAAACACTTCAGCCGCAGTAAAAAGCTCTTTAATGGTCATAACCCGCACAGCACCTGCACGCTTCAATGCTGCATCAAATACATCATCAGAGCCTATCATCGCTCCAGTATGAGAGATTCCCAAACGCTCGCCCTCACCATGCCTGCCAGATTTAATTACAATCACGGGCTTTAACCTTGATGCCGCGCGTAATCCAGACATAAATCCACGTGCATATTTTATATGTTCAATATATAACAATATACAATCTGTTTTTTTATCTAAAGCCAAATAATCAAGCACTTCACCAAAACCAAGGAGCGCACCATTTCCAACAGATACTACAGTAGAAAAACCAATCTTTTCGCCATAAGCCCAATCTAAAATTGCAGCGCATATTGCTCCTGATTGCGAAACAAGGGCAATATTTCCAGGTAAAACCGGGCTATTATCCAATGTTGCATTTAAAGCATTTGCAGGGCGCATTAAACCTAAACAATTAGGCCCAACTAAACGTATATTAAATTCACGCGCAACATTAACAATTTTTTTCTCAAAGTTAGAACCTTTTGCTCCTGATTCACTAAACCCTTCGGAAAGAATAATTACCTGCTGGATAAATTGCTCACCGCACTCTCTTAAAACCTTCTCTACTACATTGGCTTTAGTAACAATAACAGCCAAATCAATTTCTTGCTTTATATCTTTCACCGTTTTATAACATTTAAGATTTTTAATCTCTTTATACTTAGGATTTACAGGATAAATTACTCCTGTGAAACCGGCTGCCACTATATTTGTAAATAAATCTTTTCCTAATGAACTCTGCTTGTCACTAGCCCCTATCAGGGCAATTGAACGAGGATTAAATAATTTTTCTAAATAATGATTTTGCATATTAAGCGGTTAATTTTGATTTAAAATAATCAATTGTTTTGCTTAAACCCTGACTTAAATCATAATTAATTTTAAACCCATAAGTCGCCATTTTTTTTGTAGATCCATAAGACTCTCGAGCATCATATTGCCGAGCTTGCTGATAATTTATTACGCATTTCACTTGCAATAAATCTGCTAATAAATAAGCCAGTTCATTTATTGTCGTCGTAACACCTGTGCAAATATTAGATACAATAGCTTCGTGTTTTAATATATCCATAGCATGAATCAAATTAGCAACTATATCTTCAACAAACACAAAATCTCTAGTTTGCTCACCATCACCATAAATAGTTATTGGCGCACCTGCTAATAACTGTGTAATAAAATTAGTAATTACCCCAGAATATGGCGAGGCAGGATTTTGGTATGGGCCATAAACATTAAATAATCTTAAGCCCATGCTTGGCAACTTAAACGTATGAGATAAAAAAGCTGCATTTAATTCAGATGAAAATTTATCGCAGCCATAAGAAGACAAAGGTTTAAGAAATTGGTCTTCAGTCAGAGGAAATGTATTATTATCTCCATATACACCACAAGTTGAGGCATAAACCACTGGCACATTCCCAGCATCAATTGCTGATTTAAAAATATTTAAACTACCACCGAGATTAGTTTGATGAAATTTAAACCATGAAGACAAATCGATATTAACAGCAGGCTTTGCTGCCAAATGAAAACAACCATCAATACCATTAAAGAGTTTATGAATATTATCTAATTTGGTAATATCTTTTTTTATGAGAGTTGATTCTTTATTTATAATATTTCCATTAGATAAATCATCAATAACTATTATCTCATCACCTCTAGCTAACAATCTTTTAGTTAACAAAGAACCAATAAACCCACAACCACCTGTAATTATATATCTCGCCATTTAAATAAACTTCCTTAAAAATTTAAATAGATTGAAAATTATTAATTAAATCCGTAAGCGTCGTAGTAAGATTCCACTTATATTTATAATCCGTTAAATCAAGGATTTTTGTAAGATCCGGTCGACGAAACATTGTATCTTCAAAATCTTCGCCATATGCTTCTTTGTAAGTTATGTGTTCAATTAAAGAATCACTTTTTGCTATTTTTTTAATAAGTTCTGCAAGCTCATTAATTGAAACCTCCTCATCTCTACCTACATTAAATACTTGCCCTAGTGCCTCATCTTTTCCTGCTAATATATCAATTAACTCAACCACATCACGGACATCACTAAAGCTTCTAGTTTGCTCCCCAGTACCATAAACGACAATAGGGGCGTTATTAATCGCGGCTTTTATTAAACGAGGAACCACCATACCATAATGGCCTCGTTGACGCCGACCTATAGTATTAAAAAGTCGCAAACTTATAACTTCCAAGCCAAATTTATGATAATAAGCAGAACCTAAAGCCTCAACTGCAGCTTTACTAATAATATAAGAAGAACAAAATTTTCTACGCCCACCAATAACCATATTATAAGTTTCTTTTAATGGAATATCGTATTCACCACCATAAACTTCTGAAGATGAGGCAAGTAAAATTCGCGGATTACGTTTTGATAATGAAGCAAACTTTAAAAGACGTTCTGTCGCTGTAATATTAGTAGATAATAAATTCACTCCCTCTTCCATTACTTTTAAAACTCCAACTACAGCGGCCATATGATAAATTCTATCTGCCTGATTCACTATATTTTGAAGCTCGTTACAGGTTAAAAGGTCGTCTTTAGTAAAAGAAAAATTGGGATTGTCTTGAAAAGGATTAATATTTTGCAAAGAACCAGTACTCAAGTCATCTATAACATAAACTTCATCATTTTTATTAAGATGATGATTAACAATATGCGAGCCAATAAATCCAGCACCACCTGTGACTAAAACTTGCATTAACATCCCTTGTTAACAACTCGATAAGACTAGATTTAACTCGCAGCGTATTTTTAGTCAAGAATTATTCGAATATATTTTGAATTGTAACTTCCTACGTTCACGAACAACGTAAGGGAGTTACTTTTAATTTAAATTATGTAAAACTGGGCTAAACATCAAGGCATAATGATTTAATTTAAATGAGTTTGCCCTGTAAAGAATTATCTGACAGGAAAGTTAATTATGGACAATAAATCGAATCAACTTAAATTAAAACGTCTAGGTATAGATACCCAAGAAGAATATATTTTATTAATACATGCCGATTGTTTTATTTGTAAATCAGAAGGCTTTGAAGCGCTCACCCAAATTGTAGTTAACCATAATAACAACTCACTAATCGCTATGGTTAATATTGTGCACTCTAATATTTTGCAAAGCTGTGAAGCGAGTTTATCTGAATCTGCATGGAAAAAATTAGGCGTCAATGAGGGTGATTTTATTAGTTTATCACATGTAACTACCGTGACCTCATTAAGCTATGTCCGTTCAAAAATACATGGAAATCAACTAAAACCAATAGAATTTGATGCGATTCTAAATGATATTGTGACAGGTAAATATTCAAACGTTCAATTAGCAAGTTTCATTACAGCCTGCGCTAATAGCAATTTAAACACAAATGAAATTATTTCATTAACCCAATCAATGATAAAAACCGGGGAAAAACTCCATTGGGATTATCCCATTGTAGTTGACAAACACTGCGTTGGTGGCTTACCTGGAAATAGAACGACTCCTATAATCGTAGCGATAGTAGCAGAAGCGGGTCTTATAATACCAAAAACATCATCACGAGCAATTACATCCCCTTCAGGAACTGCTGATACTATTGAAACAATGACAAAGGTTAATTTAACCGCCCAACAAATCAAACAAGTAGTTGCTAAAGAAGGTGGATGTATGGCTTGGGGAGGAGCTTTAGGCTTAAGCCCTGCTGATGATATTATAATTAAAGTCGAACGATTATTAGATCTTGACCCCGAAGGGCAAATGATAGCGTCAGTACTTTCTAAAAAAGGAGCCGTTGGTGCCAACCATGTTGTTATTGACATTCCAGTTGGACCTACGGCAAAAATACGAACTGAAAAAGCATTTTTGCAACTTAAAAATTATTTCACTATCGTGGGCAATGCCATTGGGATTAAAGTATATATAATAAAAACTGATGGCAACCAACCAGTAGGTATTGGCATAGGTCCTGCTTTAGAAGCGAAAGATATTCTAGCAGTTCTTAAGAATGAAAAGTCTGCACCTAGTGATTTAAGAAATAGAGCCATTTCAATAGCGGCCTTAATCCTTGAATTTGGCAAAAAAATTCCACATGATGAGGCTGTAAAAATTGCAACAAACATCTTAACTAAAGGATTGGCTTTAAAAAAATTCTTGGATATTTGTGAAGCTCAAGGGGGATTTAGAGAACCAAATACAGCTTCTCTTACACATGATGTAGTTGCTACTAAATCAGGAATAGTTACAGAAATTGATAATAGAAATCTCGCTAAAATCGCAAAACTAGCCGGAGCCCCAAATGATGCAACAGCCGGAATGGAGTTTTTTGCCCCAATTGACACACATATTGAACAAGGACAAACTCTATATAGAATCCACGCCGAATCCAAAGGGGCGTTAGAATATTCCCTTGCCTATGCATTATCTATGCCAAATATAATTTTGCTAAAATAGTCTATAATAAATACACGCGAACAATTTTACGACAATAATATAATGCAGTATGGATGAGGATATTTACATGGCAACAAACGAAAAAAATCCCACAGCAGTTGGCTCTGTAAAGCCCGGCGCAAGTCGGCTAGAAACGCTATATAACTTATTACCACCCCTTAAAAGATTTTTAATTAATCATTTCACCATTAAGAATGTTAAAAAAGTTGCCGAAGTATCTTTAGAAGTAGACGACAAAATTATTACTCCTCTTGATGAATTCTCAGCTATTTTTATGGAGCAGAATAAAGGTCTTACCGCGCCTGAGCTAGAGAAATCAATAGATGAATTAGGAGCACCACTTCATGGAGTTAGCTTAGGTATACATATTTATTCTCTCGTTGCTTTAATCCCTTATCTGGTTATTAATGCCAAAATTTACGGTAAAGACCTACCTTTTACATTAACGATTACAGGTAAATTATTTTATGTCTCCTTAGGCATAGCCCTAAGTATTGCAATGTTAGCTGTGCCACCAGTTGCGCCAATTTTAGCCACAGCGTTAGCAGGAGTAGAATTAGTAAATAGCGTTTTTTTAATATCTAAATTAATTAATAAATATTTTGAATACAATAAAGCACTTAAACAAGCAGAATCAAGACTAATCTCACTAACTGGTGGTAAAAAATACGAGGTTTATGCGGAGTATTTAAATCATTTAAGTGGTGAAGTCACCAAATTTGAAATACAAAAAAAACAAGAAACTGATTCAGGTAAAATCATAGAAATTGAGAAGAGCTTAAAATTAGCAACAAAAAATTATCGAGAAGCATTGGGATTAATTGAAAAAATAACTATGATTAAAGAAAATAAAGAACGACTATTAAAAGAGTATGCCCCCGTTAGATCAATTACAACTTTATCAACAGCATTAATTTTTATAGGATTTACCGTAGGTTTATTTTTACCTCCGGCTGGTATAGCAATTTCTTCGATCGGAGTTGTAATGGGAGTAACGATAGGTGCTATAGTTATAACCCCCAAAATCATATCAGCAGTATCAGCAATTAAAAACTGGTTTACTAAAACTCGGCCAAAACAAGGAGGAGAGCATACACCGACCGATACACCAACCCCTTCTGAAGACCATGCACATGGACAACAACAAACGTATTCAGCTATACCTGCACACATATCTGTACATGAAACCGAAGATTTGCCAGATAATACTGCAACTAAGGATGCATTTACCCAAGCAGTAGCTAAAGATGCAGAAAGAAGAGCAATCACTCAAACTGTAAACACGCTGAATCCCATTCCTGAGAAAGGTGAAGATGAGGAAGATGAAGATATAGATAAAAGACCGCACCTATGATAACTGCATAGTCCAGAAAAAAAACCGCTATTTTAAATTTATGGTAAAATAAATGTAATGAAAAGATTTAGATGAAATTATGACAAAAAACAAAGATATTAATATAATTGCTCGCAAATCAGCCTTAGGCAAAAAATCCCTTTATATTTCAAATTATGATTCATCTTTATTATATGCGATATCGCGTAAAGAAAAACGGGAAGAACTAGGGATAAACCCTATTAATTTGCCTTTTTTTGGCGTTGACTCCTGGAATCATTATGAAGTTTCGTGGCTTAATAATAAAGGCAAGCCATGTGTTGGCATTGCGCATATAATATATGATTGTTCTTCACCTAAAATTATAGAATCAAAATCTTTTAAACTATATTTTAATTCATTTAATAATACAAAATTTGAATCTGCAACCGAACTTGAAAATATAATAAAAAATGATGTGGAAAAATATATTGATGCTCCAGTTTTTATCGAAATACATCCATTAAATAGTAATAAATTACCGTTAATTCAAAATACATTTTCTGGTGAATCTATTGATTCGCTTGATATCGAATGCTCCCATTATGATTTAGAGCCATCATTTTTAACTACTTCTAATGAAATTATAACAGAAACGCTTTGTTCTGATTTACTAAAATCCAACTGCCTTGTAACCTACCAGCCAGACTGGGGAAGTATACAAATTAACTATAGTGGCAACAAAATTAACCGAGAAGGCTTATTAAAATACTTAGTATCGTTTAGAAACCATAATGAATTTCATGAGCAATGCATCGAGCGAATTTTTATGGATATATTGCGTCATTGCAAACCTTCAAAATTAACCGTCTACGGAAGATATACAAGGCGCGGCGGGTTAGATATTAACCCTTATCGCTCAACTGAGAAAGCAAGCTTCAACGGTGAAAACATCCGTCTTTCTCGGCAATAATTAGGGGTTGTTTAGCAATTTTCCGCTTCCTTACGTTCACGGCTCAGACATTTAAATGAATTATCCGAGCCGCGACCGTAAGGAAGCGGAAAATTGCTAATTTAATTCGACAAAGATAAATTCTCATCCATCGCTTCATCTGCAAGCTGACCTGAAGCCATATAAAAACCAACCGTATCAGTGACTCTCTCTTTACAATCAAAGACCCCATTTTCCTCGTGAGAATAATTCATATCCATAGGATTGCAAATCATCGCACGCACTAGCCTATCCCCTGCCCCGGGCATCCCTGCATGCACCACCTTCCTATTATCTACTAACAAAATATCCCCCTTTTGCCAAATACATGATGAATAATATTTTCGCAATATGCCTGCTAAGTCTTTGGTTTCTTGATCATTAAATAAAATTCCGACTTTCGTTTTATTAAATGGGGCATAACTAATAATTTTACGTGCCGCAATAAAAGTATTAACTTTAGATTTTAAAATATTAATCGAATCCTTTGGCGAATAAAAAAATGATGCGAACATGATATAAATATATTCTAAAATTTTAAGAATAAACTTAGGCATTCGCCAAACAAACCGATGCCAAAACCATGCCTTGCCTTTATAATCATTCATAAAGGCCTTCTGTAATTCTTTATTAAGATTTTGTAGTTCAAATAAATTAATCTGCAAAGCACGCTTTTTAGTAATAGGATGTTCAAAAACATTTGGTTTATATAATAAAATAAACTTATCCCTACCCTCACCAACAATTGGAAGTTTAAACCGCTTACAAAGCTTTTCTATTAATTCTTCTGAAATTTTGTAGCGATTAGCCACATCTGAAACAAGCCATTTACAAACAAAAAAATTAGTTTTTTCTAATTTGTTCTTTAAATCAGCATCTAAACGCTGGTATACCTTTTCCATATTTATTATACCTGTCTCGCCCCCCATTAAAGATGGCTCAAGACAGCAAAAACTAATATAAGCCGGAACGTCAGACGAATAATAATTTTCACTATGAAAGCCGCCTAAATATAAAGTTCCGCCAGTTTTATAAACTGCATTCGTATGTAAAACAAACTTAGATTTACCCGCATGAATACGGCCTTCCTCTGCCATAAAAGCTTGACTAATTCCACGCAGTCCTTTAATTGAGAGTACTGTATTTTCAAAATCCTCATCAGATGCAATCCCAAACCCGCGAAAAAGTACGGCACCATATTTTGCTACATACTCAAGAATTTTTTTCGAATTAATAGAAATAAATTTATTTAATGAATCAAGATTAGCCTCACCATTTGACTCAAAAACCAATGGCATTTCACGCTCTTCAGATAAAACCAATCGCTCATCATCACGAAGAAATCTAGATATTATACCTTCGTATTTGTCATCCATTTAATAAGCTCCCAGTAATTGTAATTTAACCACCAATCTTTGCCATATTTTTTAATTTATAATATTCTTCTAATATAAATTTTTTCCAATTAAAAATCACTAGGTTATTTAGAAAGACATTATGAAATGCTTAAGCTCAATTATTGGCAACTCGCAAAAACTAGATGGTGGAGCTATGTTTGGCCATGTTCCAAAGGCTTTATGGTCTAAATGGTTAACGCCTGATGA
>Ga0247840_10011693_pt1 | contig 10610 bp, 13 predicted proteins | sample LaCruzMarch2015__FD_192404 | JGI IMG/M metagenome (GOLD analysis project Ga0247840, IMG submission 192404) | Freshwater microbial communities from meromictic Lake La Cruz, Castile-La Mancha, Spain - LaCruzMarch2015_17m | ecosystem: Environmental > Aquatic > Freshwater > Lake | place: Spain...
GCGGCCCCTGGGAGTTACGGAGGGGTAGGCGTATAAGTGTCAATTTCGTAAAAAATTTGACACTTTATAGGGCCGGGCAAAGCCTGTTCGGACCCCCCATTTTGGTCAAATTCAAAAAAAAATTGAAAGTTGATGGGGGTCTAAAGATAGGTGTGGGCGGCGAAACAATTAGTACAAACATCCAAGCAATTTCCAAGAACTTTCCAAGATGTCCGCCGAGCTCCCCGTCGCTTCCGCTGTTGAATCCAAGACCGCCGCAGACCCTGTAGAGATGGAGGTCGTGCTCGCTACACTCAAGTCGCTCGAGACTGCTGACCTGTTTAAGGTTATGAAGCAGGCGCTCGCAGCGGCGGAGAAGCGCAGCACGGCAGCGGCTCCGCGTGGTGCCCGTGCGGCGGCGGCCAAGAAGGCGGGCAGTATGCCGAAGGGCGTCGTGCCTCCTCAGCTCCGCAAGCCTCGCGCGTGGGTGGACTTCACTCTGCGCCACGCGCTGGAGAACGGATGGGAGTCTTTCACGGTCTTCCAGACGAAGAAGGACAAGGAGACGGGCGAGAAGATCGATGAGGAGATCGAGATGTCCGAGTCGGTCCTGCACGAGGGCGCGCACGTCTACGACGGCTCTGTCACCGAGAAGACTCCCGCTGGCAAGCAGCTCATCCACAAGGACGCAATGTCGCTCTCGAAGCAGCGCTGGGCTCCTAAGGATAAGAAGGGCACGCACCCAGAGCTCTACGCGGAGTTCGAGGCGTCCTACGTCGAGGAGGAGGTGGACGTGCCTGAGGCGGCCTCTGTCGCGAGCTCGAAGGTGGTGGTGAAGATGACCTCTGCTGAGAAGACGGCGGCCGCTGAGGCGAAGAAGGAGGCCAAGGCGCTCGAGACGGCGGCGAAGAAGGAGGCCAAGGCGCTTGAGGCGGCGGCGAAGAAGGCAGAGAAGGCAGCGGAGGCAGCGGCAAAGAAGGCGGAGCGGGAGGCCGAGAAGGCGGCCAAGAAGGCGGAGAAGGAGGCGGCGAAGAAGCCCTCTGCGAAGGCGCCTGTCCCTGCGGCTGCCATCAAGAAGGCGGCTGTCCCTGCGCCTGCCAAGGTCCCTGCCGCTGCCTCTGCTGCTGCGCTTAGTGCCGTGAAGGCGCCTGTGAAGAAGGCGGTCGTCGCGGCCGTCGCGCCCAAGAAGGAGGAGTGGTCGTGCCCTGCAGACGGGATGGTCCACCCCTGGCCTTACAAGGGCAAGCAGTACCTGCGCAACGCTGATGGCGAGGTGTGGCTTAAGGGCGCGGACGGCGGCTGCGGCGAGTGGCAGGGCGTCTACCTGGCCGCAGAGGGCCGCATCGACGACAGCGTGCCTGAGCCCGTCTTTGAGGATGAGGAGTAAATGTCAAACGCCCCAAATAAAAAGTAGAAAACCCCAAAAGCAAATAAAAATGTAGAAAATCCCAAAACCAAATAAAAAATATAAAAAAGAAAAAATAAATTTTTCATTGATTTTTAATGGCTCTTGACTGAAGGGTATGTAGTGGTATATTTTTCAGTTATCCCAAGTATGATTTTTTTTTATAGTGTATGTGCTGGAAAAAAATTGAAATGTGGAGGCTACAATAGTAAAAGGTGCGCAGTGAACAAGAACTCCCTAAGCGTAGCAAAGCTCGAATTTCCAAGCCTCCTTTATCCAAGAATCGGTACAAAGATGTCTTCACTAAGTCTCGCTCGCGATGCGGTCCGTACTGCGATAGCAGCGCTTAACCCAGAAAGTGGCGAGGATGATGCGTATGGTGGCTACTTTATCCCAGTAACGGGGCTAGCGGCGACTACGTCAGTTGCGTCGAACGCCCCTGACTGTGATGAGTCATCGTCGACACCGACGTCAATGCCGCCTCTTGAGGCAATTGATGAGTATGACGCGACACGAGTTGAGCGCGATGCGCTGCGGGCTTGGACGACGGTAACGAAGCCCTTCTCTGGCTACCCAGACGCCGCAACAGAGTACTCAGAGGCAGAGTGGCACGAGGTGCCTGATACAGAGCTCTCTGCACATTCTGCAGTCGTCGCGGCGGCCTGGTACAGCTGTGTCAAGCGCTACCGCTTCATCAACTATGGTAATGGGCCGCTGGCTGGTGGGCCGAAGCTCATTATCGAGCTGGAGCTGATGGGTGGGACAGCGCTCCGCCACATCGTTAATGTGAACCAGATAAAGGGTGTAATCACTAAGCACCCGTCGCGCCAGGCATTCGTTCCAGAGCGGATCGAGGAGGTCATAATTGACCTGCGCAGGGCAGAGCGTGAATATGGGTTCTCCCCAGAGCAAGTGAAGATGAAGTTCTCGGGCCCAGTCAATGCCCTTACGTTCCAGATGGAATTGATGAGCGAGCTTCCTACTTATTAAGTGCGGTCAAATGTACGCTCTTCATCAGTCAAAGAATAAAAATAAAAATCAAAAAACAAAAAAACAAAAAAACAAAAAAGTAGAAAACTAAATTTTTGTTAGGTTATGAGGGCGCAGAAAAAATTGAAGTGGTGACCACACTAAATAGAAGTTGCCGCAAGCCAACAAATTTCAGGTGAGCTTCTAGCGAATCTGTACCTTTCAGGTGAGCTTCTAGCGAATCTGTACCTTTCAGGTGAGCTTCTAGCGAATCTGTACCTTTCAGGTGAGCTTCTAGCGAATCTGTACCTTTCAGGTGAGCTTCTAGCGAATCTGTACCAAGTCTATCCAAGAAATCCAAGTCCAAGATGTCTTTCCTTAATTTCATTGTAAATATCTTCTTCTCTGTTGATTGCGGCGCTCTCAGCGGGAACTCCAAGGCCCATATGTGCCATTTCAACCGCCTCCTTGAGGGCGGCGGTGCAACCGCACCAATTCTGCTGGCTATTTGCTCTAAATGCTCTTATCCTGTGGTGGATACTGTATGAGGTAACAGCATCCACAATAGTCAAAATACTAAAAAGGGAAAACTAAATAAAAGATTTTTGATTTACTTCGCACGACCGAGTATATTGTCTTTATGTACCCTGGGTCGAATAGATTTGACGGTTTTATTGATTTTACTGGTTAGAGCGCGAACAAGTGTGGTGATTTTAGATATCTCCGTAGATGTTAATTGAAGAGTGGGGGATGATAGGAGCGCACTGGAATCGCGAATACAAATGGCAGCAAAAGATACGACGACAGCAGGTAATGTTTTATCAGCAAATACAGTTGGAAGATGATACAATGCGCTTTCAAGTGCGGCTTGGTCTCTTACATCGATAAGAGAAGGTCTTCCTTTGAGTGAATTAAGTATTTCCATATCTATTTATATAGTAAAATAAATAGATATAATACCGCATAAAATTAATTATTTTTATTAGGCAGTAAAAATTGATAATAGCGATAAATAAGTTAAAGCCCTGAATCATATATCCAGCAAAATGTCGACGTTTTATATTTCCAAGAAATCTTTCCCTAGAAAGTGTCTAACAGTAAAGGGTACTCTTCGTGCTGAGTATGAATGGGTTCAGATCGAGGGTGTACCTTGTATGGTTATCGAGGAGCAAGACGACGGTGACATAATCTTCAACTCATTCACTTCAAACCCAGACAACTACTTCAAAGTAAGCGCAGAGGAGCTTGCTGAGCACTTTGAAGTAGCAATAGTTAATAAAGATGGATTCATTGTGGGGCTTACAAAGTATCCAGATGGAAAGATTCATACATCAGAATTTAAGAAGCGTGCGGATGTGAAGAACATCGCCGCGCTCTTTAAAAAGATTCCCAACAAGGATCTATCCATCAAACTAGATCAGACTCTAGTGTCTCAGGGCTCAACACACGCAGCAACAATTCCTCTCTTCTTTGACTATGTGAGTGGTGCGAAGAAGCTGAAGTCTACAGAGAATTTTGGTGATCCAATCTTCAATCGTCATAAGCGTTGGTGTCCACCGATAAATATTACGTTTGAGGAGTTCAAGGCCTCGCCAAGTTATCCAGCACCACTAGGTGTTCGCCCAAAAGACTTCTGTCTTCCATCAGAGATTATTTCGAGTGCAGTTGAACTGGTTACACAGATGACTCAGTTCCTAAACAGTGAAGACGAGTTTGTTAAAATAATAAAAACAAGCATTCTAGATGTCTATAACCCTACAGGAACTGCAGTTACAAGAATGGCAAAGCCCTTCTGCTGTAAATGGTGTAATAAGGTGATAGATGCGAATCTCTGTAAAGCTGAATATAAGAGTGCGAAAAACTATATAGAGATTTGTCATCGTGATCCAAACGATCGGTTCCTACCGAGAAATGTCTATTGGGGTCACGGCGATTGTAATAGACGTCAAGGTGGATATACAGAGGAGGATCGCATTCAGGACGCTCTTACACTTCTCAAGTATAACCCAGAATACCTAAAAAAATATATAGATGAACTCAAGGCACTAGCTACTTAAACATTAGCCAGTTCCTCTTGAATAATCTTAATACTATCAAGTATCTTTCTGTATTTCGCTTCATTAATATCCGAATTAATAATAATATTTTTGATGTCTTGGTCAGAGAGTGTTTCCATAATGCTTCCAGTGGTGAGGGATTGGTGTTGAACTTTGAACTCAGCAGAGAAGAGATTGGCAAAGATAGTTAGCATCGCATCTTCATCCTTAGGACGCAGAACACATACACCATTAGTACATACCAAGTTCTTCTTGTCTTCAAGAATGACAGTGAATGCGATATTACCTTTTAAACGTGATACAAGAATATCATTCTTTTTGAGTAAATACTTGGCTCGATTGGGTAGTTCGTGTCCATAGAGTTTTTTACCATTATAGAGTGGTGTATTGATCTCTTTGATATCTAAGTATGTATACTCGGTATCATTAACTTTTTTGAAGTTACAATTGTAATCATCTTCGAGGTAGAGACGAATTTGTTCTTTATCATCCGAATTTTCAACAATGTCTTTATATGTATTAAGATAGCGCGAAATATCAAGAATATACTTATCATCAAGTACAGAAGTATTTAGAACTTGATACTTACACTTAGTAGCTCCAGGTCGAATAAAGAAGTTGGGGACAGAATTATCGGTCGCAAATGATTCAAACCGAGCGCGAACTTCATACAAATCATTTTGAAGAATGGGGTCGCCCTTAGAATCAAGTACATATTCAGTTTTATCCTTTTTGTATTTGTAGGGTGTATTTTTCTTATTGAGTTCATATCCAATATCAACTACTTCATCGATAAAGATAGAATATCCTCCCACACTCTTAGTTTTACTTAGTACAAGTATGCTGGTGGAGACACCAGTTCCACTTCGAGAGAAGCTTTTTTGTGGTAGTTTGATGATACCGAGAACGCGGTATTGAAGGATATATTTTCTGAGCTCGACGAAGGCGCTATTCGTATTCCCAAAATATCCGTTAGGAAGGATGATATAGAGAATTCCATCATCTTTTAGGAGATTAATACTTCGTTCAATGAAGAGAATTCCGAGTTCCTGTTTTTTCTTGCCCTTGCCGAGTACATAGTTATTAAGGACTTCAGAATTGGTGATGACAGTTTTAGAGCCAAACGGTGGATTAACAAAGGTATAATCGTATAGTCCATTAGACTTAGTATGATTAAGTATGGAATCGTGAGAGAGAATAGTGGCGGGTTTGTTCAAGAAGGTATAGTTTTGTTGGGCGAGTTGGATGACGTCAGGGCTAATGTCCCAAAGGGAGATAGTGCCTGTATAGTGGCTCAGAAGGTCTCCAGTACCACAAGCGGGATCGATGGCGGTTTTATTGGGTTGAGAGAGGCTACACATAAATTCCCCAATAGTACAGGGTGTATAGAATTGGTCGAATTCTTTTTTAAGGTATTTGCTACCGTAAAACATAAATACTTTTTGGAACAATTCTTCTTTGGAGACGGTAATATTATTAATGATGTCTATGAGTTGTGTTTGTACGTCAGGATTATCGTGAAGAAAGGTATTACCGCTGAATTTGGAGTGAAGGAGTTGTAGAATGATATCGATGCGTTTTTCGAAGAGTACGCCGCCATTGTGAAGGATTTGGTTGATATCATCGAGGAATTTGGAGTTATTATTGATGATTTTTTTGATATCTTTTACGATGGGTGCGACAATGGGTTTTGTTCTGGTCTTGGAAGCGGTAGTCTTCATTGTTGCTGTGTGATAAATTAAAATATGAAAAATAGAATCAATTTTAGGTTAAGAAAAAATTGAAGAATATGTAGCTGCTGTACTGCATTAGCACAGTTTGGGGAGAAATATATTTGGGGGGAGCACTATTCCTAAATTTGATGAGCCCACAGCATAATCTAAAAAGTGTGTTACCAAAAATGATTGAGCCTCTTATGCGATTCCCACATTTCGAAATAATTTATCAAAAGCGACAGCTCAAAGCGTTCAATAGGGCATTCCAGAACGAACCAGTTAACAACTCTCATAGTCCCGCATTCCAGAGTCTTTCCTTCAGAGGAAATAAAGGTTACGCCAACAACATTATTACCAGGCCAAGGAGGGAACGTCAAGAACCACCTAGGAAGCATAAAACCTATGGAGCTATTCTTCGAATCAAAACCGCAACTGGAAAAGAGAAGTACGCTCTTGTACAAGGTAGTTATACTGGAAAATGGTCATTTCCTAAAGGACATTCGAACGAAGGAGAATTACCTATTGAGTGTACATTGCGTGAAGTAGCTGAAGAGACTGGTATAGATAAACTACCAGAACCACTCGAATACATTCAAATAGGATATGGTAATTACTTCATTTTCAACCTGGATGAGCAAATTCCACTTATTCCAAGGGATACTCACGAGATTATGAATACGAGGTGGGTGACATTAGATGAGATGGAGAGGATGCCATTGAATGCGGATGCGAGTGTATATAGAAAGCAACTTGCGGCTGAGCGAGAATATGTGAATTAATATCCAGCATTTAATTCCCTATATTTTATTAAGATGCTAAGTGTGAAGACAGATGAAATATATGGTAAGAACGAAGTAGTGAATTCAAATGATTTACGGAAACACCTAGTAAATATAGATAGTAGGTTTAGAAAGTCCTATTTAGAACCACCGACTGATTTTCTGTACGCATTCGCGCATCCTTACAAGAATGTTATCAAAGCCCGTGTGGCATCAGTAGAGATTCCTATAGGGTTCTACAACTTTTCAAGAGTGAAGAAGAATACAATGTTTCGAATAGATGCGACAGATTATGTAGGTAATTTACACAATCTTCAGATAACGATTTCAGATGGCGATTATAGTCCACAGTGCTTGATAGATAAGATTCAGGAGCAGTTTAACGCGATAAAGGACACATATGGTTTATTCTTCAGAATCTATTTGGATCAGATAAATAGAAAGGTAACGATTTGTCACGATGGGTCAGCGCCTCCACCGTGTCCTCCAGGTCCTACACATTGTCCAGTAAGTTATGGAATAACATTCTTAATGGTTGGATTAGAGGATAGACAGTTCGATTTTGGGTTAGGGTATAACTTAGGTTTCTGTAAGCATTTCTACTGTGTAGATGCGCCATACTGTATAACAGGTGAATCACTGATAAATACAACAGGTGATAATTATTTTTTATTAGCGATAGATGATTATTATACAGTAGAACAGAAGACAAATGACGATTATATTCAGTGTTTAGCGAAGATATTAGTGAAGAGGGATTGTAATGGGATAATATTTGATGATGGGTATACAGTGTTGTCGAATGATATAATATTTCCGCGTCCAGTGGATTTGAAGCAGGCAAGAATAAGATTACTGGATATGTATGGTATTCCAATAGATTTACATTGTATGAATTTTTCAATCTCACTTGAGATAACTGAGGTAATGAATATCCAGATGTACGATAATTATAGAACGTATTTGTGGTCGAAGCCAGAGCCTCGTGCGATAAGGAATGTATCAGGTTCTGCGGCTGGAATTGCCCCACCAGCGCTAAATTTCAACTAATTTTATACCATCACATCCGCTTCTTATACCAAGTAGAAGATATACAATTATTTTCTACTTGTTAAGGAATAATTCCAAAGTGTGGTGAATTTGAGAGGTACCGAAAAAAAATTGAAGCGCGACCTCGGCTGTATATATAGTTGTCACGAGTTCCAAGTTATATCCACCCATCCAAGTTATTCGCAATTTTAACAAGTTTATCCAAGATAATTAATTCCAAGATGGCATCTGATTCTGAAAGTTCCGTTGTCACGTCCCTTAAGGAGAACAATATGATTACTGTGGAGCAGGTTATGTCTGCCGTCAAGACTCTTGAGACCTCTGACCTTTTCAAGCTCCTCAAGACAACCTCAGCCGAGGTTGAGAAGAGGTCAAAGACCGCCGCAAAGGCTGGTGCTGGAAAGGCTACAGCTGCTAAGAAGACGGGTTCAATGCCTAAGGGCGCAATCCCTCCTCAGCTCAAGAAGCCTCGTGCCTGGGTCGAGTTCACGCTCAAGGACGCACTGGAGAATGGTTGGGAGTCTTTCACGGTTGTTCAGAAGAAGAAGGACAAGGAGACGAACACGGTCACTGAGGAGCAGATTGAGATGCCTGGCTCTGTCCTCCACGATGGCGCACACGTCTACAAGGACTCTGTCACTAAGGAGAAGCCCGCTGGTAAGCAGCTCATTCACAAGGAGGCAATGTCTCTTTCAAAGCAGCGCAATGAGTCCAGTCACTCCAGTTACAGCCTCTTTGAGAGCAGTTATGTCGATACGCCTTCTGATGACGATAAGTCAGATGCTGGTTCTAGTACAGCCTCGAAGAAGATTGTTGTGAAGAAGACCGCGGCAGAGAAGGAGGCAGAGGCAGCTGTTAAGAAGGCAGAGAAGGCAGCGGAGGCAGCGGCAAAGAAGGAGGCCAAGGCGCTCGAGACGGCAGCGAAGAAGGAGGCCAAGGCGCTTGAGGCGGCGGCGAAGAAGGCAGAGAAGGAGGCAGAGAAGGAGGCGAAGAAGGCAGAGAAGGAGACTTCAAAGCCTGTTGTGAAGGCTCCAGTTGCTGCAGTGAAGAAGGCAGCTCCTGCCCCTGCTCCTGCTCCTACTCCTGCGGAGCCAGTCGCAGAGAAGCCCGTCGCAAAGAAGCCCACACGGAAGGTGGCAAAGGTCGAGGATGTTCCTAGCGATGGAATGGTTCATCCCTGGACGTACAAGAGCAAGAAGTATCTCCGCAATGCCGATGGAGAGACTTGGACAGTTGGAGCAGATGGAGGTGTAGGTAAGTGGGTTGGTCTCTATGACATAAAGGGCGATAATCTTGACATATCTGCTCCAGAGCCTGTCTTTGAGGATGATGAGTAAATACAAATACAAAATAACTAAAAATAGAAAAGAAACCAAAACAAGAATAAAATAATAGAATAAATATTTTTGTTAATTTATAAATTTAGCAAAATAATTCTCAAAAATATTCTCATGAGGATTCTCAATCCTGGCCGAGATTCCAAAACTCAAAATTATGAAATGTGTAATCCAAACATTAATATTTGTTATAAATTTACACGAACTCAACTCCATAAATTATTTTCACACTTTGTATCAAGTATAAATCAAACTATAAAATATAATCTTAAATAATTTAAGTGTTTTTGAAAATAATTCTCAAAAGTATTGGAGGACGGGATTGCGATCCTGGCCGAGATTCCAAAACTCAAAATTATGAAATGTATATTCCAAACATTAATATTTATTAAGAAATCACACGAACTTATTCTCATTCACATTTTTTACACTTTGTATCAAGTATAAATCAAACTATAAAATAGAATCTTAAATAATTTAAGTGTTTTTATAAATAATTGTGGAAATATTCTCATGAGGATTTGCGATCCTGGCCGAGATTCCAAAACTCAAAATTATGAAATGTATATTCCAAACATTAATATTTATTAAGAAATCACACGAACTTATTCTCATTCACATTTTTTACACTTTGTATCAAGTATAAATCAAACTATAAAATATAATCTTAAATAATTTAAGTGTTTTTATAAATAATTCTCAAAAGTATTGGAGGACGGGATTGCGATCCTGGCCGAGATTCCAAAACTCAAAATTATGAAATGTATATTCCAAACCTTAATATTTGTTATAAATTTACACGAACTCAACTTCAAATAAAATATTCACACTTTATATAAAGTATAATTCTAAACCCATACAGTATCAAGTACGCATCCTCTACAATATTTTCAAGTATTTTTGTCGAACTTGAGAAAAGAGCAGAATAAGCCCGCAATATATCTTTTATTACAGTTTAATAAGTAGATTTATAATAATTTAATAAGTACTAAAAAGTATTAATTAAATTATTAATTTATAATTTCTTAAAAATAATTCTCAAAAAGATTCTCATGAGGATTCTCGATCCTGGCCACGAATGTGAAATCGATATTTTGTGAAATTTGAAAATTATATTTATTAAGAAAATACTAAACAAAATGTCTCGCTGGTCGGAAGAAGAAGATAAATACATTTTAGAGTTTATCCAAGAAGTAGAAGATGATATTAACTATCAAGAATTAGTTATTACACATAATAAAATATTTAACACAAAACGAACAGAAGGAACATATAAAGTGCGTGTAGCCAAAATTGCTAAAGAGAATGATATAGTATTA
>Ga0247840_10011700_pt1 | contig 10604 bp, 7 predicted proteins | sample LaCruzMarch2015__FD_192404 | JGI IMG/M metagenome (GOLD analysis project Ga0247840, IMG submission 192404) | Freshwater microbial communities from meromictic Lake La Cruz, Castile-La Mancha, Spain - LaCruzMarch2015_17m | ecosystem: Environmental > Aquatic > Freshwater > Lake | place: Spain...
CCAAGCGGGGGTGCTGGATGATTTGCTGCTGGCGACAAAGACCACGGGAGAAGCGCGGGGATTCTCGCCCCTTTTGGGCTGGTCCCACTATCAGATACTCATGCAGGTGGAAAACCGCAACGAACGGCTGTTTTATGAGATCGAGCTGGAAAAAGAAGGCTGGGATGTGCGGCATCTGCGGCGGCAGATCCATACCTTGCTCTTCGCTCGCTTACTCAAAAGCCGCGATAAGGCGGGAGTCATGAAACTGGCCCGGCAAGGGCAGATTTTGGAAAAACCAGCGGATGCGCTGAAGAATCCATACATCCTTGATTTCCTGGGGATGCCGGACTTGGAGACATTCCATGAGTCCGAGTTGGAGTCAGCCATTATCGATAATTTGCAGCAATTCCTTCTCGAACTTGGGAAAGGCTTTGCCTTTGTCGGCCGCCAGAAACGAATGCAGTTTGATGCCGATTTGTTTTATATAGATTTGGTTTTCTACAACTGCATTCTCAAGTGCTTTCTCTTGATTGATTTGAAGATCGGAGAATTGACGCATCAGGATGTCGGGCAGATGGATAGTTACGTCAGAATGTTTGATGACAAATATCTTACGGAAGGCGACAACCCAAGTATCGGTCTGATTCTTTGCGCCAAGAAGAACGAGACGGTGGCGAAATACTCTGTGCTGAATGACCGCAAACAAATCTTCGCCTCGAAATACATGCTGTATCTCCCCACGGAAGAAGAGCTCCGCCGGGAAATCGAGCGCGAACGGCGCCAGCTCGAAGAACAGACGAAATCTCGCTCTGCCGAGCCGAAACGGCGAGGGAATGCGTCTCCATGAAGCGGATCCACGACAGCCTTAAAATGGTCTTCGGGCGGAATCGCCTGGTCTTCTGGTATGACCCGTGACGGCCAGTGGCTAAAGGCCTTCGAAAGCTTCGAGGCCCCGTTCGTTAAGAAGCTCAAGGTCGTTGGCAACGAGTTTGGGACCAAGGTGTTGATTCACCGCGATCCGGACCCGAATGCCTGTTACCTGCTGTATTTTCCCAGCACCCGTCCGAAAGACGTTGAAAACTGGCTGCTGGATCTCCTGCTACAAGGCCATGAATACAAGGCGGACCGTGCATCGCTTGCGCTCCAGGAAGCCGGGATACTCTATGAATACCTGCCGGTGGTGGAAGAGCACGTGGCGTTCTTTGAATCCGCAAAACGCATACTGGCTCTGCGAGAACGGTTTACCCCTGACGCTGACTATAACGCCTCTGACCTGCGCCGTAAGATGATGGCCGTCCTTGCTGGAACGGAGCCGGATATTGACGCTATGCTTTTGAGTTTCCTGTGCAAGGTTGCACCGTGCTTGGGCGAGTCCGTTCTGCTTGAGGTGGATCCGGTTGAGAGCTGCTTTTGGCTCGGCAAAGCTCGTGGAGTCCTTTTGGAAGGAGGTCGGGCTGGCGTTTGGCTATGTAAACGTGAAGCCGACGTTGCACGATTTCGCGGCGACCCTATTCCGCTGGGCCAACCCGCTGGACTCTGGCGTCTCGCTTGATCCGCACGCCAAGGTATTTCTGCAACGCTGGAAAGATAGTCAAGCCCATAGCCCCGCATTCCGGCTATGGTCAGCGCGGCTGGAAAAGGATCTGCACGTGGTGGCCAAGCTTGAGGGGCTGCAGGATGCGCGGATCATTGAGGTCTCTGACACGTTCGCCGCGTTCGAGAAGTTTATGCTGCACTGGCTCTGCCGCGCTTTTGAGCAAGGCGGCACGGGTGCCGATATGCTGGCCATCATCCAGTCCCGCCGGAACTCGTTCTGGTTCCACGACCATCGAGATGGCTACGAAGCCCTGACGCACGCCATCGCCCTCCGCGCTTCAATCGCCGCCGCTGAGCTGCATGTGGAAACCCTCGATGCCGGGATCAATCGCTATGTGAATACGTGGCACCGGGCTGACACTGCCTACCGGAAGTTCTGCCTGCATGTGTGCGCCGTTACGGGCAGGTGGCGCTGATGGAGCGCATAACGGAGTGGGTGGAGAAGACCTATCTAAACAACTATCTGCTACCGCTGACCGACCGTTGGGGCGACCAGGTGCGTGGGATGGCGAAATGGGAGTGCCAGGCGCTGCGTCATCAGACGGCGTTCTTCAGCCACTTCATCCAGCCCTATCTGGACAAGGGGCAAAAGGTGTTTGTCGTTGTCTCCGATGCGCTCCGCTTCGAGGCGGCGGAAGAATTGGTAGGCCGGCTGCGGGCCGAGAACCGCTGGACTGCCGAGCTGTCGGCTGTGCTGGCGTCTTTGCCATCCTACACGCAGTTAGGCATGGCATCATTGCTTCCGGGCAAGGAACGGAGCATTCAACTGCCGGAAGGTACGACTGTGACGGTGGACGGGGGTAATACCGCGGGAATAGTCGGAAGAAATCAAATTCTCACTGCCGCGCTGGGGGGCAAAGCCATCGCCATCCAGGCCGAGGCATTCCTGGAGATGAATACCAAGACCGAGGCGCGCGCCCTGATGCGCGATCACGAGGTTGTCTATATTTTCCACAACGCCATCGACAAGGTTGGCGACTCCGCAGCGACTGAAGCCAAGACGGCCGAGGCTGTCGAAACCGCTTTTGAGGAACTATTGCAGATCCTGCGAAAGGTCGCCAATGCCAACGTCAGCAACATGCTGTTAACGGCGGATCACGGTTTTTTATTCCAGCAATCCGCCGTGACGGAATCGGACGACTTGCCGTTGCCGGCTGCGAAAGAATGGCTTTTCAAGAACCGTCGATTCGCCCTGGGGCTTGGCATTGCGGCGGATGCGTCCGTGAAGCTTTTTGCCGCGGGCGATATTGGACTGGCCGGCGATTGGTGTGCTGCCTTCCCGCTTTCTCTGGGCCGGTTTCCACTTCAAGGATCCGGCAAACGCTTCGTACACGGTGGTTTGAGTCTCCAGGAAGTGGTCGTGCCGGTGGTGAGCATCCACAAGGCGCGTGCGGATGACACGGGCCGGGTAGAGGTCGAACTCCTTCGCATTCCGTCCAAGATCACCACCGGGCAGATTTCCCTGGCCTTATATCAGGATCGACCTGTCGCCGATAAGATCCTGCCGCGAACGCTGCGGATCGGCGTGTTTTCACAGGATGGGAAAGCCTTGTCGGAGACGCGCGCGATCGTCTTTGACTCAGCGGACGCGGAGCCGCGTCAGCGCGAAAAGCAACTGGGCCTGACCTTGTCGCGCGCCGCTGACGCCTACAACAACCAGGATGTTGAAATCCGTTTGGAGGAAACGCTTCCGGGAACAGCCCAGGCGACAGTCTACAAGTGCCATCGAGTAAGACTTCAAAAACCCTTCGGGAGCGACTTCGATGAATAAACATGCGGAAGAGACGTCCGTTGATCCCGTTGAATCTGTGCTGGCCATACCGGCGTCCTTGAGTCCGCTGGATCGTAAGATCCTGGAAAATTTCCCTGGTCTCGTCGTGCGCAAGGATCTGACCAAGGGGCTGAAGCAAAACGCGGTGGTACCAACCTACGTCCTGGAATACCTGCTCGGCCAGCACTGCGCCACGGACGATGCCAATGCGCTCAAGGCGGGTTTGGAATCTGTCCAGCGAATATTAGCTAAGCACTATGTGCATCGCAACGAGGCGGAACTGGTTAAGTCCATCGTGAAGGAGAAAGGCCGCCACAAGGTCATCGACAAGTTGACCGTCGAGCTGAACGACAAGGGCGGATTCTATGAGGCAGCATTCACCAATTTGGGGTTGAAGAAGGTGCCGGTGTCCGATGACTTTGTGCGGAGGCACCCGAAGCTCCTGGTCGGGGGCATTTGGTGCATCACCGAGATCACCTATGAGGTTAACGAAGATCGCAAAGGAAGCCCCTGGCAAATCGACAATCTCAAACCTATCCAAGTTTCGAAGGCTGATCACGAGGAGTTTGTCAAAGCCAGGGCCAAGTTTTCTACCGATGAGTGGTTGGAACTGTTGATGCAGACTATCGGGTTCAAGCCGGACATGTTCAGCCGCCGTGGGAAGCTGTTACAGTTGATCCGGCTGGTGCCTTATTGCGAGCGTAACTACAACCTGCTGGAACTTGGGCCCAAGGGCACAGGCAAGTCACATATCTACGCCGAGTTCTCCCCGCACGGGATCCTGATCTCGGGTTCGGAAGTGACCGCGCCCAAGCTGTTTGTGAGTAACGCCAGCGGCAAGGTCGGCCTGGTCGGCTACTGGGATTGCATCTGCTTTGATGAATTTGCCGGCAAGGATAAAAAGGTCGACAAGGCGTTGGTCGACATTATGAAGAATTTCATGGCTAATCGTTCCTTCTCACGAGGCATCGAGCAGCTGGGTGCCGAGGCTTCGATCGTGTTCATGGGGAACACAAAGAAGTCGGTGGCTTTCATGCTCAAACACTCGCACTTCTACGAGCAACTGCCGGACAAATATATCGACTCCGCGTTCCTCGATCGCCTACACGCCTTCAGTCCGGGCTGGGAGGTTGCGCCCATCAGCAATGACTTGTTTACGGGCGGCTACGGGTTCAATGTGGATTACATCGCAGAAATCCTGAAACACCAGCGGAACGAGGATTACACCGGGGCATACAAGCAACACTTTGAAGTCATCTCGGAGTTGTCAACCCGAGACCAAACGGGATTAGAAAAGACGTTCTCAGGACTGATGAAGATCCTCTACCCACACGGGCAGGCGACGCCAGGCGAAGTCGAAGAGATCCTGGCCTTTGCGATGGACTGCCGGCGCCGGGTACGGGAGCATATCCTGCGAATTGACGAGACGTTCAGCCGGCACGATTTTGCATACCGCCGTCTTTCGGATGGCAAGGAAATCACGGTGTTGACCCCCGAGGAGGTGCAGTATCCCACGTTTGCCGGCCCGCGAATTCAGCCGCCAGCGTCTGGAGATAACGGCATAGATTCGGCGGCCCAACCCGACCTGCCAGTCAAGGCCGAAGAGCCTCTCCCCGAACCACTCCAAGTCGGGCAGCCCAAGTCGGAGCATATTGTGATTCCGGAGAACACAAAAGGATGGAGCTACCGGCGGCTTTTTGCCGCACACCTCAGCGGAGCAGCGAAGATCGTGATCAGGGATCCCTACATCCGTCTGTTCCATCAAACCAGGAACCTCATGGAGTTTAACCGTTTGTGCCTTTTCCCGTGCCACGATAACCGGATCGACCTTTTTACTTTCCACCACGGACAGCGCAAACGCATTTTCAGCCTCGGTTGTCGTTAATCCTGTCGCCGCGTCCAGGATCAGATCCCACTCATCACCGGCTATTTTCTTCAACTTGGCTGACTCGGTAATACTGTCCAACACCGTTTGGAACAATTACAGCAAGCCCGGACCCACCAAAATGCCCTACAACCGGCCTGAAATACCGGGGGTATCCGAGCGTGCCCCGGCTATTGATCGTAATTTCCAGGCATTTTTACGCGCGAAATTGAGGGTGCTTGGCTTTCCGAGGTGCGAACAAGCGGCTATCAGGGGTAGATTCTGATGTTCTGCACACCTTCCCCGGTCTTTTCCAGGTACCGGATACAACTCTCTACCATAATCGGGCATACTGGGTGTTGTGGCTGATTATCGTGCCTTTCTCTCCAAAACTGCTGGATAACAAAGCGATTTTCTGGCCATCGGAAAAAAATCAGCCAGTTTTCTTCATCTATAGGGACAGAGTCGAGCACCTTGAATAAGGCCATCAGGCCCGAAAGAGGAAAGTCCTATGCGCGAAGCGTTTGGATATCAGTCATACAAGGGTTTTTGCATTGGCCAGCCGTTCAGCAGGTATCTATTACACACAGGAGGTCTTATTATGGCAGTCAAAAAAATGCGAAGCGCGGTCTGCGAGTCGAAGAAAACGTCCGCATCGGCCGACAACCAGGTTGCGTCTGCCGCCGGCCAGAAGGATCTGCCGAAAACCGGGGGCTTTAAAGACATGCCTGGCCTCGAGTTGGGCGCGGTCTCGAAAACGGGCGTGGCCAGCTTTTCGGTCCCGCTCCAGTCCATGGACCCGGCTTGGCAAACGCTACTGAAAGACGCCGGGGCCTCACGGTTGGGGCCATCGGTGGGCGAAGAAATTATCCGACTCAACCTGGATCGCTTCAAAATGCTGATCCAGGATCGGAAGGATTACGAACAGTTGTGCCGGAAATACCGGCCCAAGGCGATCACGGTTGTCCCTCAAAATGAGGCCTGGCAGTTCCATTTCCACATCAGCTTGCTGCATCGCTTGATCAATGAAACGTTGTCAGCCGAATTCAAAGAGGACAAAGGCCCCGGGACTGACACGCTGTCCCCGGCAGCTATTGAGCAGGCGGTTTGCGAACGGACCGCCGAAACCGCCTCCCTCGCATCAACCAAACCTAAAGACAAGGAGTTCCATGTTATGAGCAAAATGTTTGAAACCGTGGTCAGGTTCTTTGACGAAAAGGAATGGAAATACGAACGCCGCGATGAGGACGAAACCTTGATCGCCGGCTTCACCGCCAAAAACGGCAAGTTCCGGTGCATTGCCATTTGCAAGCCCGAACAGGATATCCTGCTTTTCCGGACCTTGCTGTCTGTCATGGTTCCGGAAGAGAAGCGGCTGGAGGCCGCCGAATTTCTGACCCGGGCCAATTACGGTTTGGTCCTCGGCGGGTTCGAGATGGATATGAGCGACGGCGAAGTGGGTTACAAAACGTCCATTGACGTTGAAGGTGGTGAGTTAACCCCGGCCCTTGTCGGAAACATGGTTCACCCGAACATTCAGACCGCGGACCGCTACTACCCCGGGCTGATGAAGCTGCTCTATGGCAACCTGACCCCAAAGGAAGCCGTCGAATCGATCGAAAAACGGAAGTCGTCGGACGAGGATGGCTAACCATTCGCTGTTCAATGGGTTACGGTGCACGTTTGTCGGGACTGGACTGGCACATGGGGATGTCTTTGATTTGTGGCGCGCAAAGACGCGGAGAATTAGACAACGACAATTTTACCTCAAAAAGGCACAAAATTCGCAGCCAGAATTCACAATAAATTCATACTGAATCGTTGGCTAGACGCCATAGCGGAAAAATGGCGCTTCTGGGTTTGTGAGGGGATTTTTCATTATGAATGGCGCTATGCGAAGAAGTCGGGATGGATCGCGTAAGCCGTTCGGTTAAGGGTATCCGAGTAAAGGTGGCGGTTAAGGGTGCGCTTAAGTGTCCGAGGAAGTGTAGGGACGGGTGCAACGCTCACACTTAAGCGTACACTTCGTCGCACACTTAACTGCGTCACTTACTTGGATACACTTAACCGCCCGACTTAACCGGCCCGTCAGAGAGTATATCTACATATAAGCCAATGAAGAAACACCCGGAAGGGCCGTTTTCGGTCAGGCACCACGATTTTGACCAATGAAAAACACCCCCAAGAACCCGGAAGGACCGGAAAAATACGGATCCATTGTCTTCAATAGAGCGGGAAAGAGGAATCAATCAAACCACAAGAAATGAGGAGAATACACCATGGCTTCATCCAAGAATCAAATCCGCAAGAGCCTTCGATATGGCAATGGGCAGGCCTACTTCGACCATTTGTACGAACTCCTGGATCGAGGCGCGGAAGCGGCGCTGAGATACGCCATCGGCGACCAGCTCAACCGGGCGGCGCCGGATTGGAAACCTGTACTCAACATGTCCCGGGATTTCATGCGCTACTGCCGGGAACGGGGGGCGCGGGATGTCATGCATGCCAGCGATGTGAATGAAGCCCGGCGACGGGCAAAAAACAACGAATGGGCCGCGGAATGGCTGATCCGACAGGGTGCGAATAGCCTGCGAGTCAACCGGGAACAATGGGCAAAACGAAAAACCGCATAGAAAGGGAATCACGATGGCGACAAAAACAGAGTGCATCTATTGTGGCGGAACCAATCATGGCGCCGGCTGCCCGTACAGCCCGGACCGCCTCCACTTTCATGCAGGCGACTTGAGCGTGTGCGGTTACTGTGGCAGCCCACAACATGGGGGTAATTGCCCATACAGCCCGAACCGCATGCACACTCGTGGAGCGCCGGCTTGCAATCAGAACGGAACCAAAAAGAAATGAAACTAGAGCTAATAGGAATGCGTATATTGAGCAACCGTCTTTGGAGCCGGGGTGCCCTCACCCCGGTATCCATTCCATACATCAGACCGGGGTGAGGGCACCCCGGCTCCAAAAAGTCCGCCCCGTTGCGGGGCGATAAGTGCTTTTATTTTTATAACAGATTCCAGCTGAATTCTGACTACTTGAGTTGTTCCCCGTCTTCAACCGCTGAATCCGCCGCGGCGGAAACCGCTGAACCTCTTTACATCTGAACCTCCCCAGTACCATGAATACACCCTTTCCACAGATCCATGAAACCCTGGTCAGGGCCGCCCGCTGTGGGTTTAATGCCCTGCTGGTTGGCCCTCATGGCGTCGGCAAAACCTCTATGATTATGTCGGTCGCCCGGGATCTCGGCCTGGTGGCTAAAAGTTTTTGCGCTTCCACCCTGGATCCCTTTGCCGATTTGATCGGCATTCCCGTGCCGATCGACAAAAACGGGGACAAGACCATGGAATTCGTGCGGTCCGACTCGGTCAACCAAGCGGAATTGATGTTTTTCGATGAGTTGAACCGGGCTCATCCCAAGGTCCTGAACGCCATCCTGGAGATCGTTCAGTTCAAAACCGTGAATGGCGAGCGATTGCCCCGGCTGAAATGCGTGTTTGCCGCCATGAATCCGGCCGGCGACCGGTATCATTGCGAATCGGTGGATCCCGCCCTGCTGGACCGGTTCCATATTCATATTCCATTCGAGCGCGGACCGGATCCGGACTATTTCGTGCAGCTGTTTGGTGTGACAAACGGCCGGGCGCTGCTGGATTGGTATTTTGCCGACCTTTCGGACGAGCAACAAATCCAGGTCAGTTCCCGACGCCTCGAATATATCGGGCAATGCCTTGAAAAAGGAATCAATCCCTATTATCTCCGGCCGGAAAAAATGGACTGGCCCATCAGAAAATTGTTGAAACGTTGGAAAAGCGCGCCGGGTCTCATCGAAGAGTTCTTCCGGAACGGGATCGAGGCGTGTTGTGCGAGGGTCAAAAAGGATATCAACCAGGCGTTCCGGTTTGCCGGGTTTCTACCCACCCTGATCCCGAAGGAACTGGCGGACGCCCACCGCGTACTGCTGTCACTGCCGCCGGAGATTCTCGCCCGGATAAAAGCCGATGCGCCGGTGGTCTTTGAAAATACACGCCTGGCGCTTGCCCGGCATCGGGATGAAGCCACGGCCAATCGGTTCCAGCAAGAACTCGATCTTATCCTGGAGGGACCCGCATGTCAGTCAGTCAATTCAGCGACCGTGATCGCGCCATCCTGAGTCAATGCCGAGACGACTTGGAGTCCATCGGGTGTTATATAGCCGCCGAAATGTTGAATGATGCCGTGCCCTATTTCAGCGACGAGCTGTCGACGGCGTCGGTCCAGGTGGCCGGATCCCAAATACGGCTGTTCTTCAACCAGTCGTTTTTTCGGGGCCTGTCAAGGATGGAGTTGGGCGCCGTCCTGGTTCATGAGATGTTGCACGTCATCTTGCGTCATGTCAAACGGCGTAAACATCTCTTTCAATGGAACGACCGCATGTGTTTCGATATGGCCTGCGAAATATTGGTCAACGATATCATCGTGGACCGGTATCCCATGCTCAAACTTCCCGACAATGGCGTCACAAGCTTGAGCCAGACCAAGTTGATCGAGGTGGGCATGCAAGGGGAATCGGGGCTCGTGCCGGATTTGTCAAAGAAGCCCATCAGCTCACTTTACACAGCCGAGTGCCTGGCCGGTGTCCTGAAACAAGGCATCATGAACCTCTTGGCTAAGCAGGACTATCGTGAGTTTGACGTTGCAGAAGATAAAAAATCGATCTGGCGCCGGCTTCTGCACGGAAAGACGCCGGATCGTCGGTTTGTATGGGAAATGCCTCCAGACACAAACCATGAGGAATCAAACCCTGACAACGACGAAGAGACGGTGGATAATCATGCGATGTGGGACATGCCTTGGGACGCGAACAGCGAGGAACTGGACCCGGGTGACCAAGGAGGCGAAAAAGGATGGAATCCGCATATCGACCAGCGCATCGATGAGACGTTGAGAATCTGGAGCCCAAGCGATAGCTTCGGAACCCCCCCCCTCGGAAAACAGCGCATGATGACAGCGCCGCATTCGGGGGTGATCGATGTTGAACAGCATTTGTGGATGGATATGGGACAGGGCCTGCGTTCTAAACAGCATGAGATCAACTGGCTTCGACCTGATCGCAGGCTCTATGCCTTTTATCCCGAGGTCCTGCTTCCGTCTTATCCGGTCACCGAGAATCACAAGGTTTTGTATGCCATCGATGCCTCGGGCAGTGTGCCGGACGAATATGTGGCCTTGGCCCTGCGAATTGCCGAAACACCTGTCCGTGGCGTGGAACAAGCCATCATTTCCTTTGACGCCGAGGTATATCCCGTGGAAGATCGCAAAGTCCGTGGCGGGGGCGGCACCGTGGTGCAGAAGGTGGAAGACTGGATCCGGGCCGGCCGCCACTATCCGGACCGGGTTTTT
>Ga0247840_10011701_pt1 | contig 10603 bp, 4 predicted proteins | sample LaCruzMarch2015__FD_192404 | JGI IMG/M metagenome (GOLD analysis project Ga0247840, IMG submission 192404) | Freshwater microbial communities from meromictic Lake La Cruz, Castile-La Mancha, Spain - LaCruzMarch2015_17m | ecosystem: Environmental > Aquatic > Freshwater > Lake | place: Spain...
ACGACCGGCACGGTGATTTCCGGCGGCGGAGTCATGACCTTGATGCCGTTGAGTTCCTTCGTGTAGTCCTGTCCCATCCAGCCCTTCGAGCCGCGAGGCGCGGGCGAGATGTGAAACTGGTTTTCGGATAGGGCCGGCCAGCCGCCCGCGCTTGTGTAGAGACGCCGCGAATCGGTCTGCTTCCAGTGGTTCACCCAGTCGCCGAGCCAGCGGTCACGGTTTTTCCCCGAAGGCTCGTTCCCGTAGGGCATCATCACAAAAGAGGGATGATTGCCGTAGGCTTTGAGGACGCGGGCCGCCTCGTCGTAGAGCCATTGATCAACCGGCTGCCCGTCGCCCACCGTCGTCCAGGCCGCGATTTCCACCGAAAGAAGGAAACCCGATTCATCCGCTGCGACAAACGCCGCCTCCGGCGGGCACCAGGAGTGAAACCGCATATGATTCAGCCCGTGCTCCTGGCAGATCCGGATGATCCGCTTCCAAGATTCGATATCGGTCGGCGGATAACCCGTGAGCGGAAAAATGCAGCATTCGAGCGTACCGCGGAAAAATGTCGGTCGTCCGTTGATGACAAACTGGCGGTCCTTGATCCCGATTTCACGGAGTCCGAAGACGAGTTTGCGTTCGTCGTCCGCAGCATCTCCGCACAATTTTACAGTGAGTCTCTGGAGCGCGGGAGTGAACTCATCCCAGAGCTTTGCATCCTTGCCGAGGGGGATTTCCAGCTCCGTTTTTCCGCCATCCCGCGTCCATTGCACCTTGCGGGTGACATCTCCGACTTTCAATGTTCCTTCCCCCGCCTTGCCCGTGGCATTGCCGATCTTCACCTTTACCAGCACGGATTTCTTGGAAAGGTCAGGATATGCCTGCGCATCCTCGATCCAAACCGGGCTTGTTGTTGAGAGCTTCATCTCGCCGACGATCCCGTTCCAATTCCCCTGGGTTTCATCGGATACGCTATGGGCACGTGCACCGACGGTCACCAGAAGCCGGTTGTCCACCCGGATGGTTAGGCGGTGTTTTCCAGGAGTCAGCCCAACTCCGAGGTCGTAGACATGCGGAGTGGACAGGCTCGTGTTTGATCCGAGCGGCTTGTCATCCAGCCACACTTGCGTTCCCCAGTGCGTGCGCTCCAGCGTCAATACGACGCGCTGTCCCTTCCAAGCTTCGGGGATTTCGATATCGCGCTGATACCATGCCGCCCCCACATAGTGTTTTTCCGGCTGGAGGAAGAACGGGATCTTGATGTTGCCGGCCTGTCGGTATTTTTCGTATTTTGACTGTTTGAGCCATTGCTCAACTCCCGAGCCACCGGTCCACTGGGTGTCGGCCGAAATATCGTCGCCGATGCCCTGGTTCTGCAACGCTCCTGGCAGTTGGATGCTTTCCGGTAGCTCCCGATCGAACCAGCGTGCGTTCAATCCGACATCATCGCGATCGAGTTGGAACCTCCATGTGCCGGCAAGAGGAATATCCGCATTTGCTGCGAGAGTCGTGAGCCAGACCGCCAACGCGAGGGCACGATAAGGGTGCAGGATCGGAGTGTTCATAGTATTTGATTCAGGTCTGCCGCGAGGGCGTGGTTGGGATCGCGCTTCAAAACCAACTCCAGCAGGGCGCGGGACTTCGCAATACTTCCCAAGCCCATGTGCGCCTGCGCTTCTAAAAGCAGGGTGGTGGTCACCTGCCGGAACTGCATGTCGTCGTCGAACAGAAGCATTGTTGGCAGCGAGGTGGCGAAGTAGTCGATCTTCGCCTGCTTCTTCCGCAAGTTCCGGGCGTGGGTGAGAAGGTCGCCAAAAAGTTTCCGGGCTTTTGCCTTGTGCCCGAGCTTTACCCACGACAGCGCCGAGTAATACGTCATCTCGCTGAACGGGCGGACACTCATCTCCTGAAAATCACCCGTGAAGTTGGCGGCTGCATGCCAGTGTTTCCGTGCCTTGGCACTTTCACCGAGCTCCGCCAGCGCGCAGCCGAGCCAATAGCGGATGTCGCTTTGGTTTGAGAGCAGATGCCTGGCTTCGCCGAGATTTCTTGGAGCAGAGAGCGCCGCCTCAAAATGACATCGGGCATTCGCCGCATCGTTCCGTTCGAGAGCGATGCGCCCGAGTGCCAGATGCGATCGGACATGCTGGCCCAGCGGTCCTCCTTCGCCTCCCTCCCATGGTTGGAAGTGCCTGGCACCGATAACTGCCAGTGCTTGTTCGTGACGGCCGGTCTGGTTGTAGAGCGCGCAAATCTCGACGCTCAGGTCATCGCGCTGGCTGACCAGTGAGGGATTTTTCTCCAGTTCGCGCAGGCGTCTGGCGGGAGACTCTCCGAGTCGCTTCCAAAGCTGGTCGCGCTCGTAAAGCAACCGGGCGTCACGCGGATTCGCCCGTAACGCAAGATTGTAAGCCGTCCTGGCTTTGCCTTCTTCATGGAGGATATTAAAATATCCAATCCCGAGGTTGCGCCACACGATGGAGAAATTTCCGTCGAGTTTGGCGGACCTTTCCCAAAGCCGGATCGCCTCCTCGTGCCGTCGCCGGTCATAAAGCAGGTTGCCAAGGTAATACGGAGCTTTGGCATCGCGTGGATTCGCCCGCATCGCCGCCTCGAGGATCCCGATCTCCTCCAGCCGGGCGGGAAAGCAATAGTCGGGCGGCTGGAAGGCAGCGATTTTGTAGCTCGCGAGCGCGGCTTTCCGATCTCCCGATTTTTCGTAAAGCCATCCGAGCGTGAAATGAACGAGCGGCAAAGTTCCCGGGCTTTGATCCGGCAGCGAGCGTGATCGGGCTTTGGTAACGCGCAAAAGTCCGATAGCCTCGTCAAAAAATCCGGCGCGTGCATAGTCATGCGCGATGTCGAGCGAAGCCTGCGCGTCGCAGGAAATCTTTTCGCCGCTCAAATGGCGAGCCCACCAGTCCAGTGGATCCAGGGCAAGCGTGTCCTTCAACAGGGCGTCTCTTTCCTCGAGGCGTCGCAGCTTTCCGAGGACCATGGCCTTGAGGTTTCGCGCGCGCGTGTTGTCCGTGTTGAAACGGAGGGAACGGTCGAGGTGATCGAGTGCGATGTCCCACTCGAAGCGGCTGCAGTCGATTTCCGCGAGAGCATGGTATCCGGCTGCCATCCAAGCTTGGTTCCAGACGGCTTTGTAGAAGGCATCGTAAGCCTCTGCATCGCGGGCCATGTGGCGAAGGCAGAGGCCCAGGTTGTAAAAGGCTTCTCCGTCATAGGGATTGGCATTCCGCCTTGTCAGCCGCTCGACAGCTTTCCGGAAATGTTTTTCGGCGGTGTCGAATTCGCCGCGCCGGAGATGCCAGAGGCCAATCGCGTTGTTGCAGCGCCAGTCGCCGGGATCCCGGCGGAGAGCCTCGCGCCAGTAGAGAGTTGGACAGCGGGTGGCATGGCGATACTGCTCCAGGTGCAGGCCGGTAAGGTGGAGTTCATCTGCGCTCGCGATGTCCGCGGGCGCAGGCGGTTCGGTGGCGGGCTCAAGAACTTCTCCCTCCAGTCGCGGTTTCGGCTGGTAGGAGATGATGTCGTGCCCGTCCCTGTCGAGGACGCGAAAGAGGAGTTCGGTATTTTTTATGCTACGGGGAATTTTGACTTCTCCGACGAACGGCGCACCGGGTGAGAGATCGCAACTGCGGGAAAAAAGATTTTTTCCCTTGGCTGCGAGGCTGATTCGGGCTCCAGCAAACTTTCTCGTAACGGCCACTCCCAGTTGTGCGACTGAGCCGATGACCCGCAGCGAGAGCGCGGCATCCAGGCTGGCATGTTGTGCGGGACCGATCTCACGGATCGGATACCAATACTGGCTCCATGTTTTTGTCTCGCCGGGTTGGAGGAAACTGAAGTCCGGCTGATTGTCGGTGTAAACCCCCGCCATGATCTCGATGTAGGGAGCGGATGCGCCGTCAGGATCCGGGTCGGTCAAATTGCGATCCCACGCGTAGCCGAACTCGTGGTTTCCCCACGTCCATTGCTTCTTGCCCGGCGAGATGTGGTGGTTCGCAATGTGAACGATCCCCACTTGCGCCTTGTAATCGTAGCCCCCGAAAAAATCCTGCCTGCTGCCCATGCACATGTAGGACGTGGGCACGGGAATGTTCGCGTAGAAGGAAAGGTCGTTCGGGGAGTAGTCGGGTAATTTGGAATTCGGAATGTGGAATTTGGAATGGGCTGCGTGCGGCGGGACGAACTGAGCGGGGACTTCACTTGCGGGAATGCCATTTCGCGCGCGCGCGCCATAATCCACCCCGTAGTAGCGGCCCTGTGCTAGCGGGTAACTGCTCATCGAGCGGCGCGCGTGGTCTGCGACATATGAAACATCCGGCGGGAAAAAGCTCTGGTAGGCCTCATGCACGCGAGTGGCAACATTCGCCCACCATAGAAATGTCTGGGGGAGCATGGTGCGGTTGTAGGCGCGCACCTTGAGTTCGAGGCAGGCCCGGCCGGGATGCAGGCAGACGCCGTGCATACCTTTCATCCGGGACATCGGATCGTGGTCGCCGCACCAGATCGTCTTCGATCCGTCGGCGTGATCCTCGACCTCGTAATCCACCGGGAGAAATGTCGCGGGCCGGTGGTGCTGCGGCCAGTTGAACTCGATGCCGCCCGAGGCCCACGGTCCGGCCAATCCGACCAGCGCGGGCTTGATGACCGGCTGGTTGTAGATGAGGTCGTAACCGTTGGTCCTGTCCTGCAAAACATGAATTCGCCCGCCGATCTCGGGCAGCACCATCGCGCGAAGATATTCGTTCTCGATCCAGACCGCCTGCCATTTCCGATCCTCCGGCTTCTCCGCGATTCGGTCCGTAAACGGCAGCGGATACACTTTTCCGCTACTGCCTTGATAGACGCGCTTCTCCAGAAACATCGGGTTCCTGTCGGGCTGAGCCGGAAGATACGTGGGAAGGGTGATCTCTTCTTTGCGAATACGGACAGTGCTCATCGGGGGGGAATTAAACTTGAACGCGACGCCAGCCAACACGCCGCGATTCCATGAACCTGAAGCTACGACATGAAAGGCAGCGCGGCAATGCACCCCACGACTATTAGATGGACTATTCTACCATGTCCTCTTAAGTCTTTAGAAGCAGGCTTTGAGTGTCCAGTTCCATGAAATTATTCCAAACACACGGCGCCATGAGTAAAACATCACGGCGGTTTCGGCGAAACCGCCCTACCACCCGTCGGTAGGGATGGCTCGCCGAGCCGTCCGTTGATTCCAACCGCTTCGGTGTCAAAATGAAATTCCTTCAGAAGCAGGATGGATTTTCAGGCCAAATCATGTATGTCGTGCCTCCGCCGGTGCTGAAGGAAGCAGGACGCCACATCCTGGTCTCCGGACTCTGTCCGACGGATGTCGGTTGGTTTCCGCTGGCGCGGCACCATGTGCGGGAGCGCGCGGGCGGCTCGGAGCAAAACATTCTCATTTTTTGCACGCGCGGGAGCGGCTGGTTTGAAATCCATGGGCAGAGACACACCCTCAAGGCCCGTCAGGCGCTGCTGCTGCCCGCCCACACCCCGCATAAATACGGCGCAAGCCAGCGGGATCCATGGACGATCCACTGGGTCCATTACTCCGGTGACGATGCCCCGTATTTTTTTACGCTGCTCAAGCCCGGCTGCCACGTCGTTCCGGTGGACGCGTCGCTTGTCCCGAAATTGAGCCGCCTGTTCACCGATGCCTACGAGACGTTTTCCGACGGATTTACCCAGCAAAGCATCATCTGTGCGTCGCAGGCGATCCGTCACATTCTCGGTCTCCTGTTCTTCAACAATCGCGCTTTCCATCCCCGCACGAAAACCGCCAGCGCCTCCTGTCTGGATGTCACCATGGACCTCATGCGGCGGCATGAGGATTCTTCGCTTACGGTGGAAGAAATGGCCCGGCAGGCCGGGCTTTCCCCGACCCATTTTTCACGCCTGTTTTCGCAGCATACTGGATTTTCTCCGATGGAATATTTCATCCGTATGAAGATGCAGAGGGCTTGCAGATTCCTCACCCTCACGCCGCTCAGCGTCAAGGAGGTCGCGAACCGCCTCGGCTACGACGACCCCTACTATTTTTCCAGAAGTTTCCGGAAGATCATGGGGGTTCCGCCGAGGGTTTACCGGCAGTCAATACGCGGGTAAGCCCGGATCCTAACGCACGGACGCGGAGGAGATCCTGTTTCTGATAAAAATCGAACCGCTCACTCGCCTCCCTTTTCTGCGCTTCGTCCTGACGCTGGATCCGATGGTTTGTCCACATATTCCGGCACTCGGAAATTCACGGCCTTCGTCTGCGCGTCGAATTCGGCTGTCATCTTCGCCAGCAGTTCCTTGTGTGAGGGGTCGGCGGCAAGGTTCTTTGTTTCGTAGGGATCGGACGAGAGATCGAACAGTTCGGTCCACTCGTCGTGGCCAGGGTATTTGATCAGCTTCGCATCGGCCGTACGAACGGCGAGCGTGGTCGGTGTGGTCGGGAAACGCCCCTCCTGGAAATATTCCGCGAGGAACGATTTGCGCCAGTCGGTCGATTTTCCGGAGACGAGGGGAGCAAGGCTTTTGCCCTGCATGTCCGCCGGGATCTGGACCCCGGCAAGGTCGAGGAGCATCGGAGCGATGTCGATGTTGAGCGCCATCTCATCGAACACCTTTCCTTTTTCAAACTGCTTGGGGTAGCGCACTAGGAGCGGGATCCGGAGGGATTCGTCGTAGAGGGAGCGCTTGTCGAGGAGTCCGTGCTCACCGTGGTAGTAACCATTGTCGCTTGTGAAGACGACCACTGTGTCATCGGCCAGACCGAGTTCGTCCAGCGCGTCGAGAAGACGGCCGAGGCAGTCGTCCGCTGCGGAAAGTGACTGAAAATATCCCGTGTTGGTTTTCATTTTCGGATCGGCGTCCGTTGGGGCGCGGCCAGCTGCGCCTCCCTCCGGTGAAACACGAAATGGCGCCCGGGTGGCCATGTTTGGCACCGGCCGGGCCTCCTCGCCGGCGAAACGGTCTTTGGCCCGCTCAGGCGGAGCGAACGGCTGGTGGCAGGATTTGAAGCCGACCGTGAGTGAAAACGGTGCGTCACGGTTTTCCTTCATGAATTGAATCGCATAGTCGGTGGAAACATCGTCCACCCATCCCGTGGTGGGGGTCGCCTTGCCATTGATTTCAAACGGACAGTCCATGTATTTGCCCTGGCCGAGAAAGCTGGCGGAGTAATCGAATCCTGGTCTCTGCCCTTTTTGGCTGCCCATGTGCCATTTGCCGATGTAGCCGGTCTTGTAGCCGGCATCGCGGAGGAGGCTCGCGTAGGTGACGCTGTTTTCCGGGAAGGGAGTGGAGTTGTTTGCGACGCCGTTGAGGTGGTTGTAGCGACCAGTCAAGAAGGCTGCACGGCTGGGCGAACACAGGGAAAGCGTGACGAAGGCATTCCGGAACCGCACACCTCCCGCCGCGAGCCGGTCCATGTTCGGCGTTTGGAACCAGGGATACCGCCCCTTTTCGCCCATCTCCTTTTGAACAGTCCCCATGGCATCCCACCGCTGGTCATCGGTATAGACAAAAAGGAAGTTCGGTTTGTGTTCGGCGGCGTGCAGGCAACTGCTGAACAGGGATGATGCGAGAAGGAGAGTCGGGAGGAGTTTCATAAGGTTGGCGAAGGCAAAAGGGGCAGTCTGGTTTTCTATTCATCGCCGCCGGTTGTGTCTGCCGGCTTTTGTTCCTGTGATGGAGTCGTGCCTTTTTTATCGGGATGCAAATTGTCCAGAACGGCTTGAAGGCGGATCCGGGCGGCTTTCGATTCCGGGGTGTCATTTTCCGGCGGAACGGGTGTTTCCACATACGGCGATCCGCTGACATCAAGAAGCTCCCCGCTTTCCCGCAGCTTCCAGCGGGCATCCCGGACGAAGTATTGGTCCTTGAAAAGGGAGTGGATCCATTCGCGAGGGGTGCCCGTCTGCCCGAGCAACTGCCACGCGAAGCTGATTCCGTCGATTCCCTGCGGTGCGGGCACGCCAGCCAGTTGGAGGCAGGTTGGCAGGACGTCGGTGAAATCCACCATATTGTCGTCCACCGAGCCCGGCTTGATGGTGCCTTGCCACCCGGCAAGCAGGGGCACCCAGGAGCCGGTGTCGCGCATGGTCGCCTTGCCACCCTTGATTTTTCGGCCGTCGCGCATCTCGGTCATCATTTCACTGTGGGTGCCGTTGTCTCCGGAAAACAGGACCAGTGTGTTTTTGTCGAGCCCGAGTTCGGCGAGTTTTTTCAAGATCTCCCCCACCTGGCCGTCCAGATATTCTAGGAGATACGGGTAGTTCTGTCTGTCAGATCGCTTGCCGTCGGGATTGAGCGGGGTGGGGTGGAGCGGCCTGTGGGGGATCGGCGAAGCGTAGTAGAGAAAAAACGGTTCGGCTCCGCCTTTGCGGCTTTCGAGGAAGCGCAGCACCCAGTCCTGGATGCGGGCCGGAGTGTAATCCTTCTCCGTGGGCTTGCCATAAAGTTCCAGGTGTCCGCCGGAAAATATGCACTGGCGCTCGAACCCGCACTCCCGCGGGTGTGGAAACTCGGAGTCCTTGTCCGTTGGGCCGAGCATCACTGCCATATCCTCCGGCGGACCCAGATGCCATTTACCCGCGACGGCCGTGACATATCCTGCATTCTTCAACAGCGCTGCCAGCGTGGGATGGGCTTTGGCGTCGAGGCTCTCTGCCGCCCCGTTGCGTCCCGCGATGTCAGGGAACCCGGTGCGGAAATTGTATTTTCCCGTGAGCAGTTCGGAGCGGGCCGGCGAGCAGACCGGCGTGGAGAAGCAGCGGTTGAAAAGCATGCCGTTCTTCGCCATCGCATCCAGGTTCGGCGTGCGCACCGGGCCCACGCCCTTGAAATTTACCCCCCCGTAGCAACCGAGTGCCTCGCGTCCGAGGTCATCGGCGAGGATGAAGATGATGTTTGGTCTCGGCTTGCCGGTGGTTTCCGCTGCCGGGGAGAGGGGGGCGATCAGGCCGAGGGCGAGGACGAATGCGGGTATGGATTTCATGGATGGGGAAAGGGAATTCTTTCACAGACTCACCGGCCGTGTCTTGCTGAATTTGTTCGAGAGGGAAACCACGGTGGGATCAGGGATTGGGGTGGACCTTCTCGATGCCGACATCGCGCAGGCTGGAGACAGGCTGCTCTCCGGCTTTCAAGAGGGCAGCCTCCAGCGTGCAGGCCATCTTTTCATTCGGGAGTTCGATCTCAAAACGGGCTTCCGCCTCGCCACTCGCCGGGATCGCAAGGGGTTGGGTTTGCTCTGCGAGAACCTTTTCTCCATGCAGGAGGCGCAGTCGCACGGTCCCTTCCCACGGGGACTCCAGATCGTTAATCGCCGTCACGCGGAGGGTTTCATTTTTCCCGGCAGAGGCGGTGCTTCCCCAGAAATCGAGCATGACTCCGACCGGTGAGAACGCATCGCGGACGTAGCGGAAAAAGTTCGGCTCGAAGACGAGATTCTTCACATCAATGAAATTGTCGCTTGTCTGGCCGTCGGGCCGGGAATACCCGAGCCCGCAGAAGTGAAGGACGCCCGCGCACTTGCGGCGGGAGCGCCAGAACTCTGTTTTGGCCGCGAGTGTGCGGGCGTAATATTCCCATCGCTGTTGAGCCGTGGCGTTCTTCCCAAGAATGCGGTCATAAAGACCGGTTGTGAGCGTCGGAACCGATCCATCGCGGTTGATCCAGAGCCATCCGTATTCGTTGATCAGGTATGGCGGTTTGGCTTTGTTGGTCCTCTTCGCATCGTAGCCCTGGCCGGGACCCACGTTCGGGATGCCGGTCTCGGCGGCGAAATTCGGCAGGCCCTGTGTGTGACGCGGACGGTAGGGGTGACATTCCGAGATGTCGCCGGGCCGTTGGGGCGTGCCAAAGCCGTTGTCCCACGGACGTCTCGAGAGATCCAAGTCGCGCACGGCCATAAGCGCCGGGGCCGTCACGCTGTCATTGAGGGTCTCGTTCTGTGCGTCCCAGGTCACGACGGACGGATGGTTCCACCTCTCCCGCATCCATTCGGCATATTCTTTGGCGAGGTCCGCGGCAGTGATCGCTTCCGGCCATCCGTCGGGATACCAGACAGGAAACTCGTCCTGAATCAGAAAGCCCTCTTCATCGGCAATCTCATACCAGCGTTCCGGCGGGAACCCGATGCAGTGGCGCAGCGAGTTCCAGTGCATCTCTTTGAATTTCCGGTGCAGATTCCGCACCCACGTTTCGTCCCACGGCAAAGCCCCGCGCTCGGAATCCTCGAAGAACCGGAGGATGCAGACGTTCGATCCGCGCAAAAAGTATTTCTTACCGTTGAGGATCGCGAAGCCGGACTCGAACTGGATCGAGCGAAGTCCGAATCGCGTGGTGGTGCGATCCGCGCCGGTGTCCACCTCAAGTTCGTAAAGAAATGGATCTTCGGGCGACCAGAGGTGGGCATTCCGGATGGCGACCACCACGTCCGCCTTGGCGGTCTGGCCGCTGCCGATTGGCACCGGCTCGGCCGTGGCCTCGCCAACGATCTTCCCGGACTTCTTTTCGCGGACCACACACTTGGCCGTCACGGTTTCGGTATTCTTTCCGGCATTCGCCAACTCGATCACAGCGCGCACGGATT
>Ga0247840_10011703_pt1 | contig 10601 bp, 9 predicted proteins | sample LaCruzMarch2015__FD_192404 | JGI IMG/M metagenome (GOLD analysis project Ga0247840, IMG submission 192404) | Freshwater microbial communities from meromictic Lake La Cruz, Castile-La Mancha, Spain - LaCruzMarch2015_17m | ecosystem: Environmental > Aquatic > Freshwater > Lake | place: Spain...
ACTTTCTTGTATTTTCTTAATTAACGACTGAATTCCACTTTTATCTAATGCATTATTTAAAGAAGGATTTCTTAATAATCTCAAAATATCTTTAAAATAATATACAGCATTATTTACATTCGATGCTTGAATTTTACTTTTATTATGAATATCAAAAATTACTTGATACAAGCTGCATATCGGCAGCAAATACATAGGATATCCCATGGTAATATTCGTATCTTTCACATCTAATGGAAGCTGCTCCAGCATTGGCATAAGCAATTGTTCATCACACAAAACCAGCGCTGTTTCGGTAAGTAACTGTTCTTTCTTATTTAATTCATTTAGAATTCCAGAGGCAACAATTGTTTGACCAATATTTTTAGCAACTCCAATAACTTCAATTTTCTTTATTTTTTCTTTGAAATAGGATTTTGAAAAAAGGAATTCTTTAGTTGGAAATTCCTTTTTATGTTTTCTTATAAAATATCCTGCTTCATTTAAACTGTTTGAAACATAGTATGGATCAGCGTCCCAGATTAAATTAACTTTATTTCTTTTTTCTAGAAAATGAATAATTTTAATCTCCGAATTATTCAAGGCGTTGAAACCTGCAAAAATAACCTTCTTCCAGGTAATTTTATCTTCATATTTATCAGTATTCTCAGCAAGTTCACGATATGCCATTGCATTGGTGGCCATTTTCTTTTCCAGTAAGAAATTCCGAAAAGCATGATACCAGATTTTCATTCTGGACCAAAATCTTAGAAATTGCTCTTGATTGGCAGTTATTACAATACCATCAGGCGACCAACATTTTAATGCATATGCTGCGTCAATAGAACCAAACAGTGTTTTTGTATCTACACAATACAAATCAATTTCCTGAAAATCATGCAACAGTTGTTGTGCCCAGGTTGAAAAAACATCAAAAGGTTCTGCGTTTTCTTTTTCTGTTTCACAATATACTGTGTAAAAATCAAATAACTGCGTAATTGGTTCACAGATAGTTACATTGGTTATTTCTCTTACAAATTCCTCAGAAGATGTAATTTCAGGCAACCATTGTATAGAACTATTGATTTTATAAAGCGCTTTTCGAAAGAATATTCCAGCTCTTTTATTCGGGAAAATTATAATTATATCTTCAGGAGTATCTTTGTAATTTTTATAAAAATGCTCAGCTAAATTATCTAGAAATGTATCTTCAATCATTTAATCGGCTTTAATAAATCTTACAGATAAACTATTTTCCACATTTACAGCAATATAAAGACCTTTTGGTAAATTATTGAATAACTCGTTTGAAATGTTTGAGAATATTGTTCCATGCTTTTTTCCAGTAATATCAAATATTTCAAATTCAATATTTTGTGAATAAGCTATTGTTGTTTGTTCATTAATTGGGTTTGGATACAAGTTTAAATCTTTTGAAAATATCTTACTTATTGCAGTTACATTAGGAGAGTAATTAAAAACGAAGGCATCAGCATTCCCTTGGGAAAGTGCTTCTACACTTTCGCTTAAAGTTTGATCAGGAATGCAGCTATTTTCAAATGCACCAATTGCAAAAACTTCACCTTGACTAAAAATAACATCATTTAATGTGTTTTCTGTAGTACTCTCAATAAACTTATAATTTAGTAAACTATCAGATTGATTTAACCACATAAAAAATGAATTATTAATTCCTGAAGAACTTAGAATTACGGAATTTACTGAAGGGTCAATATCTATATTTCCTTTAAAATACCCAGAAACCAATATTTCATTGTTTTCTGCAGCTTTAATTGCAGAAATTGAATAAGTTCCGGTTGCAGCTATGTCAAACAAATAAGAAGAAACATAATTCCCTAATGTATCATATTTTGCAATAAATGGAGGAGAACTTAAACCATTTGGAGATAATAAATTGTTGGCATTACCTGGATTAAAATCAACGTTATTGGAATTAATTGTACCATTTAAATATACCTTATTATTTATTATTGAAACGAAACTTCCTATTTCAAGTGAATTTCCTCCTATTTTAAAACCCCAATTTAAATTCCCATTATTTACATTGTATGAAATTAAAAATGCATCTGTAGCTCCTACTAATTGAACAATGTTGTTTCCTGGGTCGATGTCCATAGTGCCTGCAACCAAACCTGTGATGTACATTTTATTGTTTAAAATTTCAACATCATTCACATAATCTAAAGCAGGGTTGCCACTATTTAAAATATTTACCCAATTAATTGTTTCAAAATCAGCACTATAATTTGCAACAAAGCCATCAAAGGAATTTACAAAAGATGTTTTTGATAATGTACCTGCAGAGAAATCGAAATCTACGGTAAATTGAAAGGTTCCTCCAATTATTACCTGCTGATTATCAGTAAATTTGATAGCTCTAATTTCGAGAATACCACCAGAAGAGATATCCTTATGAGTAATGTATGCTCCGGTTTGTCCATTGTAACAAGCCAAAAAACAGTCAATTCCATTAGAAGGGTTACTGGCCAAAATTACTTCTGAACTTGAAGGATCTAAATCTATTGAACCACTGTATTTTCCGGAAATCCATGCATTATTATTTGCATCTATTGCTAAAGTTAAAGCCACATCAGTATTAGCTCCTCCAATTGCAATAGTCCAAATTATTTCACCATTTGTGTCAATTTTCTGCAAGTAACAATCAGAAAAACCCGCACCTTGAAGATTATTGGCTCCAAATGCTGCAGGGCCAGTAAAATTTCCCAACACAAAGAAATTCCCCTCACCATCCATTTCAATTTTTCTAGCAACATCATCTTGCGCACCACCTGAAACTTCAGAGTTATTATATTGTATCTGGGAGTATGATAATAATGGAAGAATCAGTAAAATAAATAATGCTTTCATTTTATAAAATTTGAACTCTAAAAATAAAAATAATTAAAGCTTTCATTGTAGGCTATTAATTTTTTTTTGCAGTTAACTTGTTAATAACATAACAATCCACAAAAAACGCGTTTATAATGGTTTGATTAAATTCGCCCACTATAAAAATTACTTTTTTAATGCATCTTTATAAAATTGCAATCCTTCTACTTACTTTTTTAATAATTCCTTTTTGTAAAAGCCAGAATTTCAGTATTAACGGAACTATTACTGATGCAAAAACTGGTGAACAACTTATTGGTGCAATTGTAACTGTTAAAGAAATGCCTAATACAGGAGCAGCTGCAAATGGTTATGGTTATTATACTTTAATACTTGCTAAAGGAAATTACACCTTGCTAGTAAGGTACGTAGGTTATGAAAATTTTGAAGAAAAAATTGATTTAAGCAAAAATGCAGTTTTAAATTTTGCACTTGAACCAAAAGGAAGAGAATTAAAAGAAGTAGAAATTTCAGCCGAGAAAGCCAATGAGAATATCACCAGAACTCAAATGGGAGTTGATAAATTAACTATGAAGGAAATAAAACAAATTCCGGTTTTATTTGGAGAACAAGATTTACTAAAAACTTTACAATTGTTACCAGGAGTAAAATCTGCGGGAGAAGGAAATGCTGGATTTTATGTGCGTGGGGGAGGAGCAGACCAAAATTTAGTTTTATTGGATGAAGCTCCTGTTTATAATGCTTCACATTTACTGGGTTTCTTTTCAGTATTTAATTCTGATGCAGTAAAAGATGTAACATTATATAAAGGAAGCATGCCTGCCGAATTTGGTGGAAGACTTTCGTCTGTTTTAGATGTTAAAATGAACGAAGGGAATCAAAAAAGATTTGGAGCTAGAGGTGGAATAGGATTGATTGCATCGAGACTTACTTTAGAAGCGCCTGTAGTTAAAAACCGAGGTTCTTTTATGATTGCCGCTCGAAGAACATACGCAGATGCTTTTTTAAAACTATCGGCAGATTCTAACCGAAGAAAATCAACACTTTATTTTTATGACTTAAATACGAAATTCAATTATAAAATAAATGAAAAAAATAGGATTTACGCTAGTGGATATTTCGGTCGTGATGTTTTTGGTTTTGGCGACCAGTTTAGCTTTGATTGGGGAAATACCACAGCAACAGTTAGGTGGAACCATATTTTTAATAGCCGCTTGTTTTCAAATACTTCATTTATTTATAGCAATTACAATTATCGAATAGCAGTAGAATCAGGAGATTTAAATGTAAAAATAGGTTCAACCATCAAAGATTTAAACTTTAAGCAAGATTATCAGTATTTCGTAAGCAATAAAAATCGCGTTAAATTTGGTTGGAATGTTATTCACCACACTTTTATTCCTGGTAAAATTGAAGGCTCTGGAGTTTTCGCAAATGCTGTTTCAAACGAGAAAAGATATGCATTAGAAAGCGCTGTTTATGCATCACAAGAAATAAACTTCACTCCATTATTAACAGTAAACTATGGACTTCGCGTTACTGATTTCAGGTACCTTGGTCCTGGAACAATTTACACTTATGATGATAATGGAGAAGTTGTAACTTCAAGATATGCAAGTAAAAATGAGGTGGTTAAAACTTATATTAACTTGGAACCTCGTATCAATGCCAGTTATTTAATTGATGAAAAGCAATCTGTTAAAGCAGCATATTCAAGAACAGTTCAAAATTTGCATTTGCTTTCTAATTCTACTTCTGGCAATCCTACAGATATTTGGGTACCAAGTTCTAACAATGTAAGACCAGAGTTAGGAGACCAATATTCTGTAGGATATTTTAGGAATTTAAAAGACAATAAATTTGAACTATCAGCCGAATCTTATTACAAAAACTTATACAATCAGGTAGATTATAGAAACGGAGCTGAATTGGCATTTAATCAATTAGTGGAAGGCGAATTAGTTTATGGAAGTGGCAGAGCTTACGGAATTGAACTTTTGGGTAGAAAAAAGTTAGGAAAATTAACGGGTTGGATTGGTTATACATTGTCTCGCACCGAAAGAAAATTCAGAGAAATCAATGATGGTAAATACTTTCCAGCAAAGCAAGACAGGACCCACGACATAAGTGTTGTAATAATGTATGAGTTGAGTAAAAAATGGTCATTGTCTACAAATTGGGTGTATTACACAGGCAATGCAGTAACTTTTCCAAGTGGAAAATACCAAATTGAAGGTCAAACAGTAAATTATTATACTGAAAGAAATGGTTACCGAATGCCAGCTTATCACAGACTAGATTTTGGTGCTACTTATTACAGAAAAAATACTGCGACTTACGAATCGAGCTGGTCTTTTAGTGTATATAATGCCTATGCGCGCAGAAATGCTTACATCATTAACTTTAGAGAAAGCACTACCGACCCCAATCAGAATGAAGCTGTTAAACTCTCTTTGTTCAGATTAATTCCTGCAATTACTTATAACTTCCATTTCAAATGATAAAATACCTCTCATTTCTCTTCTTAGTTGCAATATTTTGCAGCTGTGAAACTGTAATTGATGTTCCATTAAAAGATGCCGACCAGCGTTTAGTAATAGAAGGAACAATTACAAATGATTCTAACTATTGTTTTGTTAAAATTTCAAAAGTGAGTAACTTTTACAGCAGCAATACATTCAATGCTGTAAGCAATGCCAGCGTGAAGATTATTGAAAATGGCAGCGCAGAATATACTTTTTTAGAAGTGGCTCCTGGAATTTACAAGCTAAATGGTTTTGTGGGTGCAATTGGTGCTAATTATCAATTGAATATTACTGCGGATGGGAAACAATATTTAGCAAATAGCAAAATGCCAGCTCAAGTTGCGATTGATTCAATCTCCTTAAAAGATGATTTTTTCTTCGGTGATACATCAAAAGTGGTTACCTGTCATTTTCAAGATCCAGTTGATAATGTTAATTATTATAGGTATAAAAGTTTTTTTATAGATTCTGTTGGGCAAGACATAAATATAGACCGCGACCAATTTTTTAATGGGGAATATATCGACAGAGACTTATTTGGATTTTCTGGTGATTTCGACGAGAAATATGGAGATTCAGCAACGATAGAACTCTGGAGTATTGATGCAAGTGTATTTGATTATTTTTATACTTTATCTGCAACTGTAAGCGCAGGAAGCGGGCAGTTTGCCGCGCCTGCCAATCCTAATACCAATATTAGTAATGGAGCTATGGGTTTCTTTTCAGCACATGCCATCAGTAGAAAGGGTATTAAGCTAATTCAATAAAATGAATATTTATGCAGTTGTAGCCTCTTTTTTAGTGGCATTTGTTTATATTATTTTTATTAGATTACTCGATGTTTTTGAACGAGAACCATTGAAATACACCCTTTTGTGTTTTTTTCTGGGAATGATTTTCCTTTACCTACTTTGGCCATTACATTTAATTTTCCCATTTGTTGATGAAATTCAGAATGGTAATTCTTTTGGAGAAAGGTTTTATTTTCATTTAACAGCAGTAGCTTGGTTAGAGGAAATTGTGAAAATTATTCCTTTGCTAATAATGCTTAGATTCAAAAAAGCTGTAAATGAATCTTTCGATTATTTGAAATATGCTTCCATTGGAGCTTTAGGTTTCGCTACCATTGAAAACATCCAGTATTTTAATAATCATGGAATTCATATTATTGAAGGAAGGGCTTTTTATACTGCAATACTGCACATGTTTACTTCTTCAATTATTGGATATTTGCTATTCTTGAATAAATCGAAGCTTAAATTACCTGCTATTTTGCCTTTCCTTTTTGGTTATATATTGGCGGTTCTCTTGCATGGATTGTTTAATGCCTTGGTTTCTGGAGCTATAACCTATTACTTAGGTGCTTTTATGGTAATGCTTTTACTTGTAATTTGGGGAAGAATGTTCAACAATGCATTGAATCACTCTGAGTTTTTTCACCACCGTGGTTCCCAAAAAGAAATTTTTAAAGCTTGTGCATTTCTAGTAATTGGCTGGGCTAGCATTTTCTTTTTTGCTGCTTTTGCTATTTCCCAAAAAGAAGGAATTACAGATGCCTGGATTTTTATGAGAGAAGGTCTTGTTTTTGGAGTTTCTTCTTTACTGGCAATTATATTTACAGTTGGAAATCCAAAAATTAATCAAGGAACTTGGAGGTCGTTATTTACAAGAAAAGGTTAATCATCTTTAACCCTTATAAAATGGCATTTTTACCACTTTAGCTTTCAGCAATTTCTCTCTTACCTTTACATAAATCTCTGAATCAAGCGCAGAAAATGCAGCTGGAACATATCCCATTCCGATTGGGATTTGCAAGCTTGGCGACATAGTTCCAGAAGTTACTATTCCAATATTATTTCCTTGAACATCACAAATTTCATAGTCGTGACGTGGAATCCCCTTATCTACCAATTGAAAACCAACCAGTTTTTTTGTTGGGCCATTTTGCTTTTGCAATTCCAAATTTGCTTTGTTGTTAAAATCTTTGCTGAATTTGGTAATCCAACCTAAACCTGCTTCAATTGGTGAAGTTGTATCGTTAATATCATTACCATACAAGCAAAATCCCATTTCTAATCTTAATGTATCTCTGCAAGCTAAACCAACAGGTTGAATGCTTTCTGATTTCCCAGCTTCAAAAATAGCATTCCAGATTTTTTCAGCTTTGGCAACATCAAAGTATATTTCAAATCCTCCTGCACCAGTATATCCAGTCGCCGAAATCAATACATTACTTTCACCTGCGAATGTACCTTTGGTAAATGTGTAATAAGTGATTTCGCCAAGATTAACTTCCGTAAGTTTTTGTAGAATAGCAGCTGCATTAGGGCCTTGTACAGCCAATAAAGCTGTTTTTTCTGAAATGTCCTCCATGTCTACATTCCATTCATCATTTTGCTTTAGCCAGTTCCAATCCTTTTCAATGTTTGAAGCATTTACAACCAACATATATTGTTCTTCTTTGATTCTATAAACTAATAAATCGTCAACAATCCCACCATCTAAATTTGGAAAGCAGCTATATTGAATCTTTCCATCTGTGAGTTTAGATGCATCGTTGCTGGTGGTTTTTTGTATCAAATCCAGTGCGTGCGGCCCCCTTAAAATAAATTCACCCATGTGACTCACATCAAAAACACCTGCGTTCTTTCTCACAGCTTCGTGTTCAGCAATTACGCCCGCATATGTGATTGGCATTTCGTATCCCGCAAAAGGTAAGATTTTGGCTCCTAAAGCTTTATGAATATCGAAAAAGGGTGTTTTTTTGATTGTTGTTGTTGAATCGCTCATAGGAAATCTTAAATTTGTTGCAAACCTAATTAAAATTCAAAAGTAAAGCGTAGTTAGACTTTAAATATTGAAACATTAAACCCATTTGCTTGTTCTTTTTAAACCTTTAAAAAAAGAAAATTATGAAAACTATTAAAATCAGTATTGTTGCACTTTTATTTGCTTTTACTTCATGCGGAGGTGGGGAGAAAAAAGAAGAGGAAAAAAAGGAGGATACAGCTACGGCTAATACCGAAACAAGCGCCACTCCAGGTGAAGCTAACATTACAATTAATGTAACAGGAAACTCAATGGCAGATATGGCATACGACCCAATGTCGTTTACTGTAAAAGCAGGTGATAAAGTTAAACTAACGCTCATTAACCAAAATTCAGCAGAAGGGATGTTACACAATTGGGTATTGGTAAAATTAGGAACAGGCCAAGAAGTTGCAACAGCTGCGATAGCTGCCGGAACAGCAAAAAACTACATTCCTGAAAATCCAAATATTATGGCTGCTTCTGGTTTAGCAAAGCCAAAAGAAACCGTAACACTAGATTTTACAGCTCCTGCTGCAGGTTCTTATAATTATATTTGCACCTATCCTGGACATTTTCCAACAATGATTGGTAAATTAATTGTAGAGTAAGCTGTTTAGAAGTTAACAATTTATTTCTTACAACTTTTTTAAAATAGGAATGTACTTTTGTGGTAGATTCCTATTTTTGTAATATGTCATTTCTAAGAAATTATACCAATCGTTACCCTTTACTTAAAAATAGGTATTTGCTTACTTTTATTATTTTTTTAGCATGGATCATGTTTTTCGATAATAACAATATGATTAGTCAGTTTGAAGAGCGAAACGAATTATTCAAATTGAAAAAAGAAAAAAGGTATTATCAAAAAGAAATAATAAATACACAAAAAGACTTAACCGCTTTGCTCACCAGCAATAGCCACTTAGAGCAGTATGCCAGAGAAAAGTATCAAATGAAAAAAGACAATGAAGAAGTGTGGTTGGTAATTGATACAACAATAGTTAAAGCAATTAAATAGAGTAATCGTTAACAATTCGTTAATGGTTTTGTAGAATCACTATTTTGTTGCTAATTATTTTTAATTACATTTGCGGAAAGTATAAAGCAATCTTATGACGGATAAGACATTACAGGAAACGTTTGACGAACAAGGACACCACATTAGTCCAGTTTTACCAAGTGAAATTATTAATTACCTCATTGATATTGATGGAACTATATGCGATGATGTTCCTAATGAAGAACCTGAGCGAATGGTAACTGCGGAACCATATCCTGATGCATTAGAAACTTTGAATCGTTGGTATGAACAAGGTCACATCATTACTTTCTTTACCTCTAGAACTGAAGATTTAAGGGAAATTACCGAAGTGTGGCTAAAAAAACACAATTTCAAATATCACGGAATATTGTTAGGTAAACCTCGCGGAGGAAACTACCATTGGATAGATAATCATATTGTGAGAGGCACGCGATTCAAAGGAAAGTTTACCGAAATGGAAACGGTAATGAAAGAAATTTTGGTGTTTAAGGAGTAAGAATTAATTACTTCAATAAAAGAGAAATTTAATTAATGTAAATAGGTGATTTTCTATTTTAAAATTAAATATTAAAGTTTATTTACTTTTCTGTAAATAGATTTTGAGATATCATCTGAATTGAAATTTACCAAAATTCCTAACTTAATATTTGAAAGTTTTAGATAGGTAATTACTTGTTTATGATGTACTTCAGCTAATTTTTCTACTGATTTAATTTCAATAATTACTTTTTCATTTACTAGTAAATCAAGCCGAAATCCAATATCAAATAATTTATCATCATAAATAACAGGAAGAGCAACCTCCATTTTTACAATTAATCCTTGTTTTTCTAATTCATATCTCAAAATATGTTGATAAACACTTTCTAACAAACCAGGGCCGAGTTGATTATATACTTCGAATATACAACCTCTGTTTTATAAGACAATTCATTTTCCGTCATTCAACAAAAATAAAGAAAAATCTAGTTTTTACTTTCTTTGTTATAATTCAATTTTTTCTGCGTAAATCAGCATCATCAGCGGGAGAAAAAAATTCCCGCAGATTTCGCAAATCTCGCAGATTGTTTATTTTTTATTGAATGCATTCTGCGAAAATCAGCGCCATCAGCGGGAGAATAAATTTCCCGCAGATTTCACAAATCTCGCAGATTTTTTTTTGTTATTGAATGCCTTTTGCGCAAATCAGCGTTATCCGCGGGAGAAAAAATTTCCCGCAGATCTCGCAAATCTCGCAGATTGTTTATTTTTTATTGAATGCCTTCTGCGTAAATCAGCGTTATCCGCGGGAGAAAAAATTTCCCGCAGATCTCGCAGATTGTTTATTTGTTATTGAATGCTTTCTGCGTAAATCAGCGTCATCCGCGGGAGAA
>Ga0247840_10011704_pt1 | contig 10601 bp, 14 predicted proteins | sample LaCruzMarch2015__FD_192404 | JGI IMG/M metagenome (GOLD analysis project Ga0247840, IMG submission 192404) | Freshwater microbial communities from meromictic Lake La Cruz, Castile-La Mancha, Spain - LaCruzMarch2015_17m | ecosystem: Environmental > Aquatic > Freshwater > Lake | place: Spain...
AATTATACATTTACATTTAGAAAAGACGACATAGTCGTTGATTTCATGACGACCGACAAGGAAGTCGTTGAAAGACAATTTCGAATTTGGGTTGATTCGGCATCTGACTATGCCAAATCTAATCCAATGAAACCAAAAGCGCAAAAGGTTGCAGCTCCGATTGAGGAAGAAAAACCAGTTGCGCAAACACCAGCTTTTCAAGAGCAAAAAGAAGCTCCAGAGGCTCCAGCTCCAGTTGTTGAAGAGCCTTCAGTAGAAGAAGTTGTTGTTGATGTAAAAGTTGAAGCTCAAGTTGAGCAAGTCGTTGAAGAAAATGCAGAAGTTTTCGATAAGGCATCAAGCCTTTTGAAAACAATCAATTCAATTCAAGAAGAAGCTCAAGAACAAAAACCTGAGGAAGCTTCTATTCCCGCAGTAGATTTTGATTCGGTTTTAGAAAAAACAATTGAAAATCCGACTTTCGAGCCAAGTAGAGTCAAAGACCAAGTATTCTTGAATTTAATCAATTCAAAAAATACGATGGACAAATTTCATTACTTGATGATTACAGCTTTTTACTTGTCAGAATTCGAAAAATTAGAAAGATTTTCACTAAAGCAAGTCAATGCAAAATTGATGCATAATATGTCAGAAGTGATTGATCATTCAATGTTGCAAGAGGCTATAAATCAAGGATTTATCGAATTAGTTCCTGATTTGACAGGCGCATCTGAAGTTGGTGAATACAGACTAACGCCTTCAGGTGAAGAGTTCTTCGCTAATAAAATTTAGAAGAAAGTACTAGACAGCTGGATTTGTTTGTATTATTATAGAAAACAGGCTAAAGCCCTAGTGCTGAGCCTAAAACTGAAAAATTAATATTAAGTATTCTATTATTTGCCCTGGTGGCAAGGACTCCGCTTTTTTTGATTAAGTATCAAAAAAAGAAGGAGGTTAGACGAAGTCTAACTCCGCCACTCGTTCAACAAATAATTGACCACAAAAGACCACCATGCCCTGGTGGCGGAATCGGTAGACGCATTGGACTTAAAATCCAACGAGGTTCACCCCTCGTGCCAGTTCAAGTCTGGCCCAGGGCACCATTTTAGACCTTATCGCAAGATAGGGTCTAATTTTTTTGTGGGTAATCTGTGGGTAATTTTTAAATGCTTTACTAATGAATAAAATACTATTTGATTTTTACAGGTATGAAGTTTATAGTAAAAATTTCAATTCCCTAATAATTATTTAAGGTTTGGATTGCTTTTAATTTTCTCTCAGGAACAGGGTGTGCGTACCTCATTGTTGTTTGAATAGTCGCATGTCCAAGAATGTCTTGAACTACAACCAAATCAATACCACTTTCAACAAGTCTTGTCGCAACCGTATGACGCAAATCATGAAACCTAAATTCAGATATCTCTGCTGAAATTAACGCGTTGTTAAAAGATTCTCTGATATCCACATAAGGTATTTTTGTTTCAGGATTAACAAATACGTATTCAGAATCAATACCTTTTTGTTTTTGTAAAATTTCTAAGAATTTATTTGAGATAGGAATTTTTCTTGCTCTGCCTGATTTAGTTTCTAGTAGCTCTATGTACCTATGGGATAATTTTACGCAAGACCATTTTAGATTTAATATTTCAGATTTTCTCATTCCTGTCTGTAATGCACAAATTATTATAGGTTTTATATGTTCAGGTAAATATTTGAACAACTCGGTTTCTTCTTCTTTGGATAGGAACCTTACTTGATAATTGTTCTCTTTCAATTTTTTCACTTTCCTTAGTGGGTTATAATCAATCAAATCGTTCGCAACCGCAAGACTGTACATTTTACTTAATGCACTCAAATGCCTGTTAATAGTTGCATGTTTTAATTTCAAGCCTGCCTGCGTTTTATATTTTTCAATATCATTTGGTAAAATCTTGTCAATATGCGTTTCAGAACCAAAAAAAGATTTTAATGTTTTTGCATTACAGGTATCAGTTCTATAACTCTTTTTGTTTGTTTTTGAATAATCAAGGTACATTTTTACAATCGTAGAAAATTTCACTTTGGGTTTTTCTTCGGGCAATTTCCCACGTTCGATTAAGCTAAGTTTTTGCCTTACGTCCCTTTCAAACTCCTGTGCCATACGGTTATCATAACATCCATCGCAAAGACCGTGTTTACGTTCACCGTTCTGCATAAATTGATAGTACCATTTTCCATTTTTTTTCTTATAAACACTCATTGTGATTTTAACTCCAAATTAATTGTTGACTACGAATTAATAAATTCTTCCAGTTGTTTTTTTTTAATTCTCAGGGTATTCCCAATTCTGAATAAAATCTCCTTGGGTACTTGATTCCTGTAAATCCAAGTTCTTAAAGTTGATGGTTTTACGCAAAATACCTTTGCAGCATCTTCAATCGTCATTAGTTCCATGTTGCTTGCTCCTTTATTTTTTGTATTGTGCTATCATCGAAATTCCAAACGGCTTGTATGGAATTAAACATCTTTTTTGCGAATGCGTGTTTTTGTGTTTCAGGTTTCAAAATCCGCTTTAACATTTCCACCGCACAATCAAAGTCATCAAATGGTGACACTGCGGTTTGTTTGTCTCGCTCATATTGTTCCAAAATTGGTTTTACAGAGTGCGTACCCCTTAAACCTTGATGAAAATCGTTTTTTTCTATATTTTGTTTTGTTTTATTTGTTTTTATATAGAATGGTAAAATTTGTTTACCATCGGTGACTAATTTTTTACCTTCTAGAGAATCAATTTTTACCTCTGCTGTTGATTCTTCAGGTTCATTCAAATAACTCAGCAACACATTTGTAAGCTGGTAATTCAATCGGCATTTGTATTTTGCCGTTATAATCAGCTTTGCGTTTCTAAGCTCTGTTATTGCATCGATTACACTCATCTTCGTTGAGCCAGTTTCTTCGGCAATCGTCATTTGTGTCGGGTAAGCATTACCTGTCCTGTGATTCCAATGACTTGCCAAGCATATCAACACCAGACGTGCTGTGGGCGTAAGTTTTTTCCCATTTGCAACCTTTTTACTAAAAAATCTTGTTTGGATAAGTGCTTTGCAAATGTCAAAACTTGTGTGACACTCTTTTTTCGGTTTTCTTTGTGTTTGTAACATAATCTTTTTCTCCTTCGCTCTTCTTAAAACAGGCTCAACTGCCCAGTGCAATCTGCCTGAACTACCTTAATTTCCGTTTTTTCTTCTACTTTTTCAGCTTCAATTTCGGCAGGTTCTTGCCGATTTAGCTTGTAATACCACCCATTTAAAAAATAAACAGGTGTATAAAGCGTTTCAGAATATTCCATTGAAAGTGTGTTGCCCCGAATAACCCTTGCAGGAATTCCTAAAAGTGAAAGCTGAATGTAAGTCATCTTGAAGCACAGGTCGTCAATATCGACCGCCTCAACAAACATTTGCGTTGACGGATTATAACCCTGTTGAATAAACACCTCCCTACAGGCAATAATCATACCCCCTGCCCCTGAACAAGGTTCTGATATAGATACATAACCATGTGCCTCAACAAGGCTTGTTACATCTCCAAGCGTTATTTCAGCCATAAATTTGCTCACATGATATGGGGTAAAGAACTGACCTTTGTAATCATTACCCATATCGTTTTGCATAAAACAGGTACCTAAGAAATCCTGCGGTTCTTCTTCAAGTGCATCAATAACCAATGCAAGTAATTTTGAGAAAAGGTTTAATTGTTCGGATTTGTAAGTTTTTGCAATTGCAAGATATCTTTCTTCGATTTCAGGTGATTTGTAAAATGGTTGTGCAAGGGAATAAGTCGCCAAGCTCAAAAAATCAGCAAAGACAGTTACCTTACTCTTTGAATAGTCAATCGAGCTAAGTATTTTGTTAAATTCTGCTATTTTTACATTGTTTGCCATTTTAATTGCCTTTTTTGTTGCATTAGTGCCTTGTGGTGTGTGTTTTTAAGGACGTTGATATTGTTTGACTGATATTTCCATCCTATGAATATGAGCTTTCGCCTAAAGTGTTCCTGAGCCTATTTGTAAAATCCTGATTTCAGGTTGCGAAGCAAAAGAGAAACAAAAGAGTTCAGGTTCTTTTGAAGTGCTTCATCTACTTTGCCAGTTGATGTTTCGTAAATCCTCAGAAGACTGGCTTCATTTTGCAAAGTGATAACAGTTGCAGTTTTATTTAAAAAATCAAATTGCACCTGCACCGAAAAATGAATCCCACTATTGCCATTTTCGTTGTAGTAATAGCTGACGATTACTGTATCAACTGCAATTTTTTCGATTAGAATTTCTTGAGCTTCAAGTTTTAGGGAATCATTGGTACTTGCCATAAAGGTTTCAATTCCGCCTGAAAATTCGTCTAAGAACTTGTAAATCATTTTTACATTTGTCATGAAAATACCCTCATTCTGTTTGTACCGTAGATGATGGCGTTTTTGATGTTGTTAATTGCTGGCTGATTATCGGCTTGGTGAGCTTCTTCAATTTTTGAGATAAGTTTCCACGCCGTAGCAGATGATAAACAGGCAAGCATTACTTGAATAACGCTTACTTCGAGCATCTTTGCGAGTTTGTAATTCTGTTTTATTGTTGATGGCTTCATGTCGTAATCCTTTCTGTTGGTTCAATTCTTTCCAGCCTAAGAGAGCAGTCGAACAGGTTTTTTTAACCTATGACTTGCTTTTTGAAAATTAATTTTGTATAATACTTTTAAGAAATTTATTTGCCGTACTCATACAGGGTGCGGTTTTATTTTTGGTTTATGTCGGTGGTTTGCCCCCTTTCATTGCTTGTAATTGCCTTTGCTTTGATGCTTTTGCCTTGGCTGCATGCTCAAGATGCTCTGTTAGCGTAGTTCTTGGTCTAATTTTTTATATTATAAACTAAGTTTTCGAAATGTAAATATAAATTCAATTTATATTTTTTCATCGAGAATATTTATTTGAGGCAACGAAGGCATAAATGAATCTATAAAATTGGTTGCCCAGAACCAAGCACACCAGTTATCTTCCCCTTCACTACTGCACATAAGGTCGTATCCACCTTCGGCATCACCTGTATAATCGATAAAATCATTATTGTAATCAGTCTCATCAGCGATAATCTCAGTAGCAATTTCTTCAACTGTAAATCCTTGATATATAAATTCTTCATCGTTATCTGCAATGCTATCTTCATCAATTGCATCAAGAAAATTTCTTGTGGCTATAGCAAATTCCTTAATAGGTTTTACTATAGGAGCTTTGATAGTGTTTAAATATTTATATAATTCGGATTTACTCGAATTTAAGAATATATACCTAAAGCAAATATTCAAAAATACTTCATAAAAATGGAGCTGTGTATCTTTTAATTTACAGGTGTAACCATTTATTGCAGTACTTCTTTTGGTAATCTGAGCAAGTAGACGACTTTTTTTACAAGTAGTTTTGTCTGATAGAATTGAACCTGCTAAATCCAAATTTAATTTGTTCAAGGTTTTTAAATCACTGTAATCTACAACCTTTTGTATATGTTCAGAGATTATATCAGATTCAATCATTAAGCTATAAGCTATTTTATTCTTTGTCTCCATAAATTTAGTTTCAATTTTTTTTGAATTGTTTTTCATTTTTTTCCTTTCTTAATTATTTTCTTTTACAGGTGGCTTCGCCACCTCCTGTCTCAGCGAGGCGAAGCCTCGCAACTAGGTTATTTAAAAAAATAACCTGTTATAATTTTATTTTTTTCTTTAATATATTATTTCTTTAGACAACTTAAAAAGCGTCTCGAGCAAGCCATTTTAGCCTGATATGGGTTAAAGAGGTTATTACCCGAAATCCCATTGAATATTACTTCTTTTAACCCAAGGTTGCTTTGGGTATAAGCTTTTTAACCTGTTCAATGCGAATCAACATAGAAGTCACCTTCGCCGCTTGAAAGAAATTTGTCTCTAACATAGCTTTCGCTACTTAAATCACAATAATTATCAAAGTAGCTGTCGGAATATTCCTCGAACATTTGGTTGAAGCCAATTTCAAGCTCATTAAGTAAGCCCTCTTTATCATTAACCGTCACAGTCTCAAGCCAGTGTACGCATACCTTCGTCACCGCCTCAACAGGACTTTTTATAATTTTCACGAGCGTGGATTCCAAATACCAATTTTCTAATGTTATGATGTGGTATAGAAGTTGTAAATCCAGTATGAATAACGCAAGTACAACCAATTTTTTAGGGCACTTTGTAGCAAGTCCTTCAAGAATTTCACAATAGAGGGCGTTTTCAAAACCTATCAGTATAATTCTTTTACCGTTTGCATTTGAGTGGATGAAATACTTATCAAGTACATCTTCTCCTGAATCAATTGAAGCAGAAACCTGAATAAACGGATTAAGGAGTGCGTGATTTTCGATGTACAACAGATAATTTTGGCACCGCTTCAAATTATTCATTTTTGCGACATGAAATGGCTTCAATCCTAAATTAAAGCTTATAAGTTTGTTTAACTTTTCTTTTGGGTTTTCCGCGGGGAATAAATAAGGAATGCCCCAAGTTGAATAATTGAAATTGATTGCATAGCCGTACACTTTTGTTAATTTGCCTTTAATGTTTAATGTGGCATAAATTTCAAAGATTACTATGGCTTGTACAAGAGCTTTTAAAGCACTAATTACGCTTTGCTCCGAAATGCCACAGGCTTCAATCTCTTTTTTGAACAAGAACACGCCAACAAGTTTCTTCTTTCCTTTATTGCATCCGTCCGAAAGACGGAGCAATAAAAGTAGAATTTTTATCATAACCAGCGTGAACGCTCTTAGTAAAAGTTCTTCAGTAAATTCATGTTTTAGTTTTACATACCCAGACATGCTATGCCACCAAATACTGAAGGAATTTTTCTTCAGCAATTTCTGCATCAAATATTTCAAAAGGATTAATAATTCCAGCAATATCCTCTTGCATATCTGACAAAATGTCTTTCATAGAGCCTAAGAGAGACTCCTGACGTAAAAACAGATTGAATTGCAAATCATCAGCGTAGCCCCACCGAATAAATCGGTCACAAAGATTTATCAATAGGAAGTTGAAGTTAATTCTGTATAATTCGGCTTTCTCTTCTAAACGTTTAAATTTATCCATTTTATTCCGAAGTTTTCGGAATTTTTCGAGTGCCTCGGCGACAAGGTCTGCCCCTGTTAATTTTGCCATAACGCTGTCAAAAAATTTTGACCCATGGCTGTTTTCGATTAATTCGCAATGAGCTTCATATCGTTGTACAACTTCATTGGTTAATCCAGCCTGAATTACAACTCTTCTGCCTTTGCGGTCTTTTTTCCTCATCTTAATAGTCTTAAATCCTGAACTTTTCATCTTTTCGTCTCACTTTCTTTTTATAATTTAATTTCACAAGTAACGCTTGAATATAAAATATTTTTAGCGGCAGGTCGGATATCCTTAGAAATTTTCCTTAAATCCACAGAATATGGATTAAAATAGTTAAATCCCATTTTTTTTAAAATATAGGCATTTTCATTGTTATTTACAATCACAATTACTTGCTTATAATCAAGTTGCTTAAGTATGTTCAAAAATAATTGATATATGTGCTGAGTGATGCCGAATTTATACATTGATGGCAGAACAAAAAAGCTAAGTATTCCAATATTTTTATTTCTGTTAATTGGTGATAATAATGCTTCTCCTACTATCGTGCGAGCGTAAAAGTGTCTATTTGTATCTTTTATCGCAAATATAATCGTATGTCCTAATTCTTCCGCTATTTTTAATTCTCTTTTGTACTTCTTTCGCTCTAAAACCTTGTTAGAACCAGGATAACGGACTTTAGCGAGAGCAAAATGTTCTTTTGTTTTTGCTTCTTCAATGCTATAGCCGGAAAATTTATCAACAATTTTAGGAGTAGTTGTTTTTTTCATTTTAATTTTTCCATTTCCTTTATACTATTTTTTGTACTCTTTTCGCCCCTCTTAGGTAGAGGGGTCACATTTTAAGCTTTTCAAAACTTTGTTTTATTTAGGGAATACGGCTACATCCTCATCCCTGAATTTTAATCTTATGTAGTTTTCGTTGATTTCAAAATGGCTTAGTCTTATTTCATGTATTTTTTTAGCGTTGCAATACTCTTCTTGCGATAAGCTTTTCTTCAAGACAGCCTCCCCTGTAAATTCTGGCTCTCCAGTTAATTCAAGCTCCATCGCTAATTCAAGCTCTATGCAAGATAAATAGCTCAGATATTCTGCTTTAGCAATCTCTGAGCTGATTTCGTTAATATAGTCATAAATGCAAGATATATTTTCAAGCTTGATGGAAGTCCTTGTGTTTTTGCACAGTTCTTTTAGCAACTCGAAAGATAAGTTAGAAAGATTCACCTCCAAGCCATTGTAAGATGCTTTCCCAGTCTTTGAGCAACATGCAATTGCGTATTCGTTTCTATCATTCTCAAAAGTTGTTTTTTCTATTGAGTCGACAATGCCTGTATTTGCGTAATACATAACCGTTTTACTGTTTTTTTTGATTTTCATTTGTATAGCCTTTCTATGCTTAAAATAGTCTTACGATTCCTGCCCTATTCTGTAAAAAAAAGCCTTTTCTTTGCCAATCAGCTCCAAAAAGGCTGTGGGTATCTACATGATATGGCCTGGAGAATAATGTTTTTTTCAAAGTCCTTGTAAAATTTTACTATATAAGCATTGAAGAATCACCACCAATCCCCCATTATCGTTGCATTTCAGGCTGAATCAGCCTGAAAGTTTTAAATGGTTTATTCTGTTGAATTATACAATTAAATGCACTTAACAATTCAAGCTGATTATTTATCAGCACAGATTTTAATTTTTTCTTGGAATTCATATTTTTCCGCAACTCTATTATATTTTATTATATTTGGCAAGTAACAATTATCTTTGAAATATTTATTAATTAAACTCACAATTTTTTGCAGTGCTTGCTTCTTTTTTTCTATTGTTTCCTCAGGCTTATGGAGCTTTATTTCATAAGTAAGGTCACTTAAATGGCCGATTGAATTTTTACTTGAATAAATTTCATTAAATATAACAAACTTTTCATCAGTTTTACTGCCAAAATCTATGGTAAGCCGAATCTCTAACTGATCATCTGGGTAAAAGAATATTAAACCTTTACTTGCATCTACCTTAAAACTTCCTATTAGCTTGGAAATTGAGGGCGGAGACATAATTTCCTCTGCTTTTCTTACATCTGAATTTATAGGAGATTGTTCACAGTTTTGTGGAGTTGTTTCACAAGAATTATGTGGTAAAGCTTTATCATTGGAATAGTATTGAGGATACCAAGCTATTTCTTGTAGATTTAACATATATCCTGTTTCACCTCTATTTTGCAATTGTACTTTTATAACCTTTTCAGCTTCAAAATCAAAATTATATTCTGGTAAGTCTATTTTAATACCATTTTTACAAGTCATCTTTTTTTTGTACGTAACAAGAAAAGCTTCAAACAATTCTTGGTAAAAAGCATGGATATATTTGCTGACAGAATTCCTATAGCATTCATCGCATTTATATTTTTTAACGTCATGCTTTATCAATTGATTACATTTAAGCATTTCTCCATTTTTATTAGCAAGAACACAAACGAAATAGAAAAAGTCTAAACTTTTTTCTGCATTTATTAATTCTCCCTTATAATATATCTCACAAGTCTCTGTATTAATAAACATATCAGAATCTGAAACTAAACTAAAGTATGTTTCATCATCAATAACTTGTTTGATTTTCTTTTGCTTTGTTTTCATAATATTTTTAACCTTTTTGTCTTTCCAGTGAAAAATTATTCTAAATTTATTATAAAAGAAAAAACAAAAATTGGTTTAATTATCTTGAAATGTAACCAAATAAATTATCATATCTAAATTTTAGCAAATCTTAAAACTCGTTGTCGCTTTTTATATCCACAATTGTATCCTGCAATTTTTGTAATGGGGTCTGATTGTTGAAAGCTTCATTAATTAATTCAAATTCCTGCCAACAATTGACGCCAACATTTTTTGCCAATTTCTTTAGCTTTATATCCTTCAAGAAGCACTTGCCTTCTGTGTCAGCATAAGCGATAACGTATTTCTTATTATCTGCCAATTCTCGATTTCCTACCCAAAAATGACAGCTTGCACAATTTTTTGAACTTGGAAAAAATTTCTGTTTTTGTAGCATGTTTATCTCCCTTAAGCCAGACTGTGGCTTGACCTTATATATAAATATAAATTAACGCAGGAAGAGAAAAGAGGTGTTGGTTATCATTCCCCATATATCGCAGTAAAATTAGTGTAAAGCTGGTTGTTTTTCAAAAGTAGTATCTTAAGCCAGTACTATTGCCAGTCGCTACATCAGTACATTTTATCTCATTACATTTATAACGGAGACTTTTACTTGCATCAAAAAAGTAAGCAAATGAGCTTGCTATATACCAAATTCCGCTCAGATATCCGTTGTTATTGTGCCTGTAAACGTAATATGGGTAAATTTTATTTTCGTTTTCTGTTTGGAATTTAAAATCCGCATACGATTTTATGCAAGACGGATAAATTATAAAATCAACATACGCCAGCGTGCCGTCAAAATTGAAAATATAGCTTTTGTT